>Ga0208951_1000235_pt1 | contig 24792 bp, 18 predicted proteins | sample GreLakmeMI27MSRF_FD_187702 | JGI IMG/M metagenome (GOLD analysis project Ga0208951, IMG submission 187702) | Freshwater lentic microbial communities from great Laurentian Lakes, MI, USA - Great Lakes metaG MI27MSRF (SPAdes) | ecosystem: Environmental > Aquatic > Freshwater > Lake | place: Great...
CCATCACTAAAATTATCTGGTTTTATTCTTTTAAGGTCATCAAGAGCAAAATATAGTGATGGACTATTTCCACTATAGTTTCTTGTGCCTCTAATACCATCCATATCATAGTCAATCAAATGACATTTAACACTTGCTTTCATACAATAAGGTTTAGTGCTTCCATTAAATGATTTAACTAAATCTAACACGTTTGTTCCTATTTTTGTAGCACTATAAAATGCCGATGGTATAACACCAGTGAGATCAGCATTACTTTGTCCACCTGTTAAGAAACTTGAACCATCTGTTATATTATTTATATACTTATGTATATAAGGAGTTTCTCCTGATAGTGTTATAATATTTCCAACACTATCAACAGGAGTACATTCAATATTTGTTTTTAAAACATATTTATTACCTATTACACCTTGCCCATTATATAAACATTGCTCTGCCGTTGCTTTATTTGCGTCTGATACTAAATAATCTACATAATTAAACATACCACCAAATACTTTTGCTGTATTATCCATTTTCCATCCACCACTATTAAAACCTCTTGTATCTACCATTTTATCGCTTGGTTTTACACAGAAAGCATAATTATGTTGAAAACCAAAAAGTTCATCAACAACACATTTTTGTGAATCGCTCATAATTCAACAATTAAAATAATATAATATAATAATTTTACATTATAATTATATTATTTAATGGAATAATACATATTATTTTTATGGAATATCAACATTTACGTCTTCTACTCTGCTTAATATTGATTCGCTTTTATTTACTTCATCCTTACGATTATGAGTTTTATTATTTTTATAGTTATTTGCTTTTTTTTCTGTATCTTTCTTCATTTGTTCTTTATTGGTAAATTTACAAGAATTATTACCTTCAATAATTTTAAATACAGAAGTGTAATTTGCAAAAAATATTATTATTAATAAAATAATTAATAAAATAAGTATTATAACTTTATATGATTTGAAGTTATGCTTCAAGTTATTAAATAATTTACTATTTAAAAAAGAAATCTTATTTGACATAATCTAATATATAATAACAATTAAAATAATACTATAAATTTTTTTATTTATAAATAAATATTATAACTATATATATTAATATGAGACTTTATTTTAATCAAATAACTCCAAATATTATTTCAAAAGAATCAGAAAATAATAATGTTACAATTGTTCCTAAAATTATAAAAAATGATTTGCCTGCTAATAATAATACTTATACTCCTTGGTCAGCTGATTGTGCAATTAAAAAATATAATTTCAATGCTAATCCTATTAGGCATTACAGAAAACAATATGTAAATACAAATACAAATAAAACTACAACATTTAGCAAATTATCTTTAATAGGAAATTTAGACAAACCAGGCGCAAATATTGTTACTAATGTTAATACGCCAAATAATGATTCAACAAATTGTAATTTAAGTATATATACTTATTTGGATAAATATGTCGGATGTAACACTCTCAGTGAAGACAAATTCTATGATCCTTCTTTAAATAAAATGATATGTGTTTCATTTAATCCTAGTGCTTTAGTAATTAAAACAGCATCTACAAATTTATCACATAGCTATGCTTCATCACATAGAGAATATTTATATAGCAAAAATAAAACATTTAATCAAAATTTACCTTTAACAACAAATGAAAATATTAGTGTTAACAATGAAGAAACAATATGCCGTTCGTTTAACCCATCAAATAAAAAATTTCAATGCCAAGGACCTATTAGTTCAAGCGCGAGAATTTCAAGTTTAAAGTATAGTTGTGATGATAGTGTTCATTGTAAAAAAACTTATATTAATACATTAAATGATAATGATCCATTAAGTAAGAAAAAGGTATCACCACTATGTGTTGGTTGTATTGATGATACTACAAAAATACGTAGAAAACGTATTAATATTTTAAAATAAATTCCTTATTTATATTAAATTGATGTTTCTTACACCAATTTATTGATTTTTGTATGTTAATATTTACTAACATATTTAATTTATTAAAATACTTGCTCACTATTTCATTACTAATATTTGTAGATGATAAGTCAATATCTTCACCTCGAATATTATTATTTTCTATAATAATATAGTCTTCGCTAAATATTTCTATACTAGTGTCATTTGTAGTATTTGTAGTATTTGTAGTAATTGTAGTATTTGTATCATCATCATCATCCTCATTGATAGTATTATTATGCTGAATATTTTTGTTAAAAATGTTTAAATATTTCAAAAATGAATTATAATTATTATTCAATAAATTATATTGAATATTTAAAATTTTAAACTCTCTTATTAAATTAATAGTATTTTTGATATTTTCCAATTGTTGTTGCCCATATATAGAATTAATTTCTTGTAACTTTGTAATAAATAATTGATTTAAATGAATATTAAATAAACTATAAATTGTCTCAACTTTATTAATCAATAAATCGAAATTTTCTATAATGTTTGATATAATTTTTTTATTATTATTTTTAAAATTTCTACAAATTATATATTTTTCGGAATTAGCACATCTACTTGTATTTGGTTTAAATATAAACACGTTTTCATATAAGTTACACAATAAATATATAACTTCTATTGTTTTTATTTTAAATACATCAAATATTTTTAATATAAAATTTCCTCCTTGTTTTTGCATTATTAACGCAAAAAAAACTTGTGATAATATTAATTTAAATGACATATCTTCTTGATTATTAAAATCAAGGGAAAAATCAAATCCCCCATCGGCAGTAATATAATCCATAGTTCTAAAATATTTTTTATAACAATAAATCAAGTTTTCTTTTAAAAATAAATCTCCATTTTTTGATGCTCCATATTCTATTTTTATATTTTTATTATTGCTCAATAACTGACTTGCCTTTTTCCACGAGGGAATATTAATATTATCACTAATTAATGTCATACCATAATAAGTATCTTGTTTATTATTTCTTTTATAATTAAAAGCTTCTATAAATCCACCAGGACCTTCAGCTAAATGAAAAGATTGTATATTGGTTGGTTCATTTAAAAAAGTAAATGTGTCTATTATTTCTATCATCTTAAAAAAAGACCGCGATAATGGTTTATGTTTACATAAAGAACATTTATGATTAGGAACAATAGTATGTATATATTCATATGGATTTGTAATTTTTTTCAAAATATCCCAATATTCATAATATTCGTCAATTGTTTGCTTTAACAAATGTAAATAATTATATAATGAATAACATATTATTATATCATTAGCATCAGATACTATATTGGCGTGTGACTTATTATTTTTATATATAATATTAAAATCTAAATTTAAATTATTCAAATTTGGCAAATTAATATAGGTCATATTATATCTTTATTTATAGTTACTTTATTAACTAAGTATAGAAAAATATATTTATATATTTATTTACAAATATATAAATGTATGAATGTATGAATGTATGAATGTATGAATGTATGAATGTATGAATGTATGAATGTATGAATGTATGAATGTATGAATGTATGAATGTATGAATGTATGAATGTATGAATGTATAATTGTGTAAATATATATATAAAAAAAGAGAGATTTAAGTTTACTTGTTCTTGGACTTGGAGTTAGAGGTGCAACCTTTCTTGTTCTAAACATATATATAATATTTTAATTAAAGTAATTGGGTTATTAATAACATTGCTCTAAACTTTCTTAGTTTATATTTTTTTAAGCTTTCTTAGTTTGTGTTTTTTGTGATTTTTTTGTTTCTGCTTTTAAAGATTTTTCAGCTTCTTTTGCTGCCTTCTTTTCTTGTGCCGCTTTTAATTTTTCCTCTTCTTTTGCTTTCTTTTTTTCTTCCGCAAGTTTAAGTTTTTCATCTACAGATAATTTTATTTTAATAGGTGCTTTGCTTTCTTGTTGTTGTTGTTGTTGTTGTTGTTGTTGTTCTAATTGTTCTTCTAATTGCTGCTCTAAGTCTTGTGTTTCTTTGATATATTGGGATGCCAATTTTTTAGATTTTTCATCTATTTTTTCTTTTTCCTTAACTTCAAATTCTTCATCTATTTTTTTAAACTCACCAATAACCTCATCTTGTAGTTCTTTTTCTTTTAACTCCTGCTTTTTAGATACTAATTCATCTGGGTCATATTCCACATTTCTAATCTTTTTAAATATAAAGTAATTGTTTAAAAATGATATTTGTTTTTCTTCACTGCTTAATTGTGCGGAATTTCCTAATTTTTTTAATAAATAATTATCACTTTTTAATTCGTTATTCATAAAATTATATAGCTGCTCAAAATTACCCAATGACCCGGGCAAATTTAATTGCTTATATTCGGTTTCGTTTAATAATACGAATCCATTATTTTCCATAATTCTTACTAAGTATTTATAATTAACCAAATATTCTTGAAAAGTTTTATTAATTGTTTCTTGATAAACATTAATAGCATATCCCAAACTGGACTCATCATCCTTAAATTCCTTAGCATCATATTTTTTTGTTAATTCCCATATTTTTTTCTCATTTTTAAATAAACTAATGGATTCATTAATGTTTAAAGAATTTAACATATTAAATATTTTGCTTCCATCATAACAAGTTCCAATAAAATATCCTTCTAAAGAGGTGCACTCTTTTATATTTTTAATAAACTCATTTAAAACATTTTCGCTTTCAAACATATAATGCATCGCAAATTGTATTGAACTAATATTAAATCCATTTTTTACAATACCATAATTATTGTATACACCTTTTCCTAATAAGACTTCATTTTTTGTCCCTTCGCCAAAAAGTGCTTTAATAATTTGTCTGGATTTGTCATCATATAATGCCGAACCATCTTTAATATTATGACTACTATTACCATGTAAAAATAATGCTTTAGGAATAACAGCATAACGTTGAGCATAATTTAAATAACGAGCACATACACCATCCAATCTATTTTCAATATTATCTTTGCTTAAATCTAAACCTAATACAAAGTTGAGATTTGCTGATATCCATTTAGGCAAATCACCTCCTTTACCAACCGCATAATCTATTAGTGAATATCCTGATTTGGATACTTTATGTATTAGCATACTTTTAACATATAAATTATGAAAATCACGCAATGCTTGTGTTTCGGATGTTTTGGAAATTTTATTATAATATACATCGTCGTCGTTATTTATTGTTACACCATTTCCGGTAATTAAGATTGATTCACTTATTGGATTATGAATAGATTGCCAATTTGAGTTTGCCGTATGATAAGCATTACCAAAGTTTTTAACTCCTGAACGTAATTCCGATGTTTTATCAGAACGAACTCGTAATGGTTCCCATCTCCAAAATTCTGGATTATCACTATTATAAGCAAATTCTACAATAGTATTATCTTCAATTTCCTCACCTTCCAAAGTATAAATCTTAAGATTATTTGCTTCATCTAATTTACCCATAATATTACATAATCCAGCATTAACATCGTTCGGATTTGTTGGATAAAAGCGACTAGGTTTATAACTATTAATATAAGATTCTTTAGTATCCCGCTTAATATTATTATTAATAATATCATTGTATGGATTAATATAACCATGTTTTTTTTCATCAAAACCCACATTCAATATTAAAGTATAATAATTTTTAACTTGATTATATGAAGTTAAATCCTCGCCTTCATTATTTAAAGTTCCCATATAATTTCCGCCTAATTCATTTTTTTTAAATCTAATTAAGAAATCTATAGTATTATAGCGCGGAGGTTTCCATTTAAATGATTCATTCCATGTAGTTTTATAATTTGGCGCAGCAAGACCTGTTTTTGAACTACATACACCCGTATTTGCTGGTGTAAAAATTAATCCATCTGTATTATATTCGTATAATCCCTCGTTAATATTATTTAAAATTCTAGCACAACCATTAAATATATGAGCACCATAAAATTTTTTTACATTTATTTTAATATGTATTTCTTTACTATTGGTAATTGATTTTAATTCAAGAGTTTTTATTACACTATTTAAAATTATGAGCCGATAATTGAAATTTTCCTCTTTTTGGCTTTTTTCTTCTTGGCTTGTTTCTTTTTTGTCTGTATCTTTTTGGCTTGTTTCTTTTGTGCCTTGTTCTTCAATTGTCAAATTAATAAAAGGTAAACCTGTTACATTTTTTCCATTAAAATAATATATATCAAAACAAGCAAATATATTTATATATTCGCCTTTTTTATTATGTAAAATATGTTCACCATCTATAATAGTATTAAATAATTCTTTTTTCTCAATGTAACATCCAGTAAATTGTATATTCATAGTTGTAGAAATAAAGTATACTTTTCCCTGTGATGATATATATAGCAATTTTCTAGTTCCATCTGCTTTATCTGTGACAGTATAATTATTCCTAATATTTGGAATAGAATTATTTGTATCATTTATTTCTGTTTCAGGTAAAATATTTACCATTTGTAATGTAGTAGATGATGGACCAATAAAGTCTTTAATGCTATGTGTCATCATAGTTTTATAATCTGAACCTTTTGCCAATTTTAAATATTGTTGCATAGCAAAATCCATTTCATTTAGCGTTATGGGATAATTTGTTTCTTGTAACCCTATTAAAATATATTTAATAACTTTGCGCAAATTTGTATATAAAAATTCAGCGTTTGAAAATGATTTATTGGCAATAATAAGTTCGTTATTCAATTCTATTTCTATTTCAAAATTTTCTAATGAATTAAAAACCTCCGAATCTTTAATATTAAATTGCTCAATAAATTTACCATATTGTGATTTAGAAGTTTTAACAATACTACAATGAATTAAAAATGGTAAATGTGGGTGTCTATATTCATAGCGCTTAATATACCTAAATATTTTTTTAAATGAATTCCATTTGCTATGTAGTTCTTCAATAGCATTATGATTTCTAGAATAATTTTGCTCTGTTTGATAGCATACACGAAAATTATAATCATCAAAATCTAATGGAAACAATTGTGTAGTACTATTTTTAAAATATTCTTTTTCTACAAATTTAATATTATTTTCATCTAAAATTCCAGATAAATTATTTAATTTACAATAACTTTGAATATTTGGTAGCCCATTTATTTGTGTTCTAATATTAGATAAGTTGCTAGAATTCATTATTTTCAAAAAATAATTCTCATTAGCTAATTTAAAATCATAATTTAGCAAACTCTTTATAACATTATAAAAATCCACTTTGTTAATATTTTTTATTTTTTTGGTTCCAAAACGAATCTCAAATTCCGGATATACATTTTCGGAAAATCGTGTATAACTTAACAAATAAGTTTCAATATATTTTAAAAATTTATTGCTTAATTCTTCTTTTTGAGAATCTTTGCTAGTTTCTTTGGTCGTTTCTTTGGTCGTTTCTTTGGGTAACTGACTTTTACTCATAATTAATATATATTATTATTTATTATTTATTATTTATTACATTGTAATATAAATAATAAATTTCAATTTTGTTTAAAAATATAATGATAAAAATAATGATAAAAATAATGATAAAAATATAATGATAAAAATAATTAAAAATAAAAAAATTCTAATAGCTTTACTTTAATGAATTCAAATTAATTTTTGAATTATATTTTCATACAATTCTTGCTTTTTCTTTTTCTTACCATGTTCATCATATATGTTAATACTTAATTTTTCAGCAATTGAAACCAAATCGTCTAATTTATAATTACTAAATGCTTTCAATGGTTTTTCAATATTTTCAATATTATAATAAGATTTCAATATTTTTTGAAGTTCTTCTTCTGTTATGCTATTATTAACTAATTCAATATCAAAATTATTAAATTCCAAACTCATTTTAACGTTCGTTAGTTTTAATACTTTATAATTTTGTAAATTAATAACTTTTTCGTCACTATTTGTACATAAAACACAATATGTATTATTGTCGCGAATTAGTACAACATTTACCAGATACAAAACGCATAACGCGTGAAAAGTTTTGAAACTTATTTTTTCATTATTAGTAAGGTCGTCTTCGACTGCGCTTTTTTGTATTTTAAAATCTTTTAAAATGTTTTTTTGATTTTTTAATTTTTCAACACTATTAATTTTAAACTCTTTTATGATTTTAAATGAGTTAATATGTTCTAAATCTATATCAGTTAAATTATTTATAATTTTATAAAATATCCAAAATAATTTGTCAGCATAATTCTTATGATTATTAATTTTAAATGGTTCATTATATTTGCTGTATTTCTTTGAATAATTTATTTGAACTCGATTTCTTGGAACGCCTATATTAACAACTATATTTTGCTTTTTACTATTATTATTATTGGGATTGGTAGCATTAGTAGCATTAGTATCATTAGTATCATTAGTATCATTAGTAGCATTAGTATTAGTATCATGATTTTTAATAAATGTTAAATTTTTTGAAGTATTATTAATTGTTTTAAGGTCATATAACATATATTGCTTAAGTTGATTTAAATCAACATTTTTTAATAATTCTTGTTTATTTAGACATAGCATTTTTAATTACTTATATTAGTAGTAGTAATATCTTTATTATCTTTAAAATAAATTGTTTGCAAATTTCTTTTCAATTTTTCATCTTTATTTATATCACTTTCTTGTTTTTTAATAAAATCAATATAATTACATATCTCTTTGTAAACCTTTGCAGATATTTTATTCAAATTAACAAAAATACCATTACTATTTTCATTTAAATATACATTATTTGTTTTTAATATTTTAGCAATTTCTATATGATGACTATTTTCTAAAGATTCAATTGTTTTACACAATTTAATCAAATCGTTAGAATCTATATTGTTATCTGAGTCAATAATATTATTTTTACACATTATAGTTTTATCTTCATTATCTTCATTATCTTCATTATCTTCATTATCTTCATTATCTTCATTATCTTCATTATCTTCATTGTCTTCATTGTCTTCTTTGTCTTCTTTCTCTTCTTTGTCTTCTTTATCTTCTTTGTCTTCATTGTTATTTATTTCCATAATAGTAATTATTAGTAATAAAAAAATACCTTTAAATAAATTTTATATAAACTAATCGGTGATTTGATTATAATTTATAATGGCCTCATGTGTTGATTTTTTCATTTTAATTTTTAAATTTTTTTCACCTATTTTTCCACCAGTTTTTTCTAATTTTTTACTAGAATCTAATGTTTCTAATTCATTTTTTAATGTGCTATAATTATTAATACTTATTAATTCAGCAATTATACTAATAAATTTATCATTTAACTCATAACGTTGACCCAATATACGAACTTGAATAATATCATTTTCTTTTATATGTGAGAAAGATTCACTATTGTAATGATGATCTCGCGCTATAAAAATAACATATGGACTATGTTCATCGTCTACTATTAATTCAGCACGAACTCCTACTTTTGTTATTGATTTTGCTATACAATAAATTATTGTAGATTCAACAGGATTTGTTATTAAACATTCAAAAACACATTCAAATAATATTTTATTGTCAAATAATTCACCGCTTGAATATGTTAATAATTTAACACTATTATTTTTAACATATCCCTCCTTAATACACTTGCCTTCGTTTAATTTTTTTATTTTTGCTTCTAATATGTCAAATAATTCTGAATTAACTTCATCATATTTTAATACTGTTTTTTGTGTTAATAATGAACGAATATAAACATGTGAATTATCTAACATAGTTTTATTTGATGATGATTTTTTATTTTGTATTTTAGACATTTAGATTATATATATTATTAATTTAATCTTTAAAATTATTTCAATTATATAATAAAATATAATATTTTATGATATTTTATAATATTTTATAATATTTTATTATATTTTATGATAATTTATTATAGTACTAAATTATTAATTTGTGCCTCAGAGAGATTTAAAAACCAACGTTTATTTTCTACTCTTTTTAAATCATACAATCTAAAATATATTTCTTGTGCCGCACAGAAATTTTTTTGATTTAATTTTTCCCCTTTTTCTACTTTCTTTCCTTTTAATTTTTCAATTATTTCATCTCTTACCCCCAGAGCAACAAAAATTTTCTCACTATTAAGTTTTCCTGCTTGCACGCATATTGCGCCTTTATTTGACCCAGTTTTTACTTTAAAATCTGTTGCCAATTCTTTTGTTATTTTTTTATCTCTTGACAAAAATCCTAATGGAATTCCTATTTGTGAACTAGGTATTTTTTTTGATAATATAATATTATTAAAATCATTATAATCTTCCGATTGAGCGATGTTTAGTGAAGTCTCTAAATTTGTATTAATTAAAATATATAAAGTATATTCTCTAAACTCACTTTTATTTGGTATATATAATGCTTTTAATTTACCATTATTTGCTTCTAAAATTTTAGAAGTATAATAATTTAATAAATCTTTTTCAAAATTAGTTAGTTCATTATAACCATTGTTTAATAAATAAATAACCAATAAAATACTTTTATTAAAATCTAAATCATCTAATAATATATTTATTGCTAAACTATTTACTTCACTAGCACCTATCACTTTCTCCTCTTTTAATATATCCATCATTTTACCATAATAAATATATTTGTTATCTTTTAATAAATATTCGTTTTTTATCGGCATATATTCAGTTATTATATAATTATAATTGCGCTCTAATTCAACAATAAATGCTTTAACATTTGCTATATTTTCCTCACTTAATTTATCTTGTAAAGTTTTTTGACTTAATACTATTTTTTGACTGAGCATTGTATTTAATATTTCTTTTGAAACTTTTGTAGTTTCTGAAACTTTTGTAGTTTCTGAAACTTTTGTAGTTTCTTTGCTAAATATATTAAAATCTTCAGGAACAGCAAATTTTACGGCATTAGGTTTTAATAGTATGCCATTTGATCTTTCAAAAATAGTTGCGTCTGTATTTAAGTTTATTGGTTGAAAAATATATAAATCGTCCAAATCATTTAATAAATTATCAATGTGTATTAATTTTCCTCGCGTGTTGTATTTATCAGTAATAAAACTATTTTCATTACTAACCAATTCATTTAATGCATTATCAATATGTGTCAATGGATATTCTTTAAATGTTTGAACATAGTTAATTATATCTCCTTTTGTTCGAAAATAATATTCCTTATATAAATTTCTCAAATGTTTAATAATAACTTCATTATTTGTTTTCAAAAATGATTCATCATACGAAAAAAGATTTATTTTGTTTTCTCCATATTTTTGAGTATATTCTTCTAAAGATGGTTTGCATGTATATTGGCAATTATCCATATAATCACATAATGGAGTATTTACCTTATCTCCAATAGCATACTCAATTGATTTAGAATTAGAGAGAACTATTTGTAATTTTTTATTTAAATATTTTTCATCGAATTTTTGCTGCTCATAATTTAGATGACAATCTATACTATGTTCTTTCAAAACACGAGTAATGTTTCCTATTATTTTAGCTTTTTCCTCCGCTTTTCTATAAATTAATAAGTCGACGGCCTCATTGTTATTGCTTAACAATGTGCCGTGCATAAATATTTGAACATTGCGTTTATTTAATGGTAAATCTTTATGACTACATGTTCTAATAGCGCGCCCAATAATTTGCTCTACTCTATTAATATTATACCATGGTTCTAAAACATGTATTTGTCTAATATACTTGAAATCTAAACCTTCACTTCCTGCTGCCGACAAAAGAATTACTTTCACATTTTCACCATCAACATTATTAGAATCCGTACAAGCTTTTAAATCGCTTACTATATCCGGAGAAATATTACTATTTCCACTTATAATCACATATTTAGCACCTCTAAAGCGCGCTCCTGATTGTTGTAATACTTCAGATTTTTTTTTGTAAGTATTTACATCTAATTCATCGCTTGGTGGACTAGCAAAGAGAGATTTATTATTTCCATAACGCGTAAACCCTTTTGCTTCTAACGCAAGTGCTATTGGTATTAATCCTGAATCTATAAATTGTGAATATACTATTACTGGACCTTGTGAACCCAGTAATGAATCAATTAGTGACTTAATTTTAAAACTATATTTTTCAATTATATCATAATCAAACATATTAATAGGCATATTTTTTAAGAACTCGCTCTTGAAATTATAATTAAATCTAGATTTAGGTGCTTGTGTTTCTTGATAAGTCATAATATTATTAATTGCTGATTTGCCAACAATAGTTTTTATGTCAACAAGTGTATTTATTTCTTCAATATTTATATTTTGCACTACTTCTACTATGTTATTGTTATAGTATATCATTTTTTCATTTAGATAATTTTCTAATTTATTATTAGGAAAAACAATATTTAAACATTCTAATGGTTTTTGTAATAATGTGTATCCAAAAGATTCCATAGTATTTATCTTTTCTTCATCAAATTTTGATATATTATTTTTTAAAATAATATTATATACAAATTCTTGATAAGGTGATATATTGGAATCATTTACATATATATCAAAGAATGTTAACGCTTCCTTCAATGGATTAGCATTTATTTTAAATTCTGGATATTTTTTATTTAAAATACTATTATTTTCAGAATAATCTTTTGGTAAAATTCTAAAAGGGAAACTTAATGGGTTATCGCCTTTAATATAACTTATGTAACCATTTATTTTTCTTTTAAATAGTTCCAAACCTACCTGTTCGTCTTTGCTATTTACTATAAAACTTCCATCATTAGCAAATACGTCTTTTAATTCTACTATTGAGCGTCTATCATTTAAATTTAATATATTTATTAAAAAAATTATTTCCTTATAATCATTAAACATAGGGGTTGCCGACATAAACAGCAATTTTAAATTATTTACATTTTTAACTAATTTCATTAACTCATTTGAAACTAATTTATTACTATTGTCTTTTGATTGACGTATGTTATGTATTTCATCAATTATTATTAATCTGTTATTAAAAAATTTTTGTAGTTTGTTTTTTATTAATAATTGTTTTTTTTTTGAATCCATAGTAGTTAAAGATTGATTTGAGATATTTGATTTTTTTATTATTAAATTGGCAAATTGTGTATATCCTATAAATAAATAATAATTATTTATTATGTTTTTAACTATTTTTATTACTTTGTCACGTGATAAATTTTTTTGTATCATATTAATTTCGTCCAATATGTTTTGCCCAGCACAATTATTAATAGTCCAAATACCATTTTTTTCTTCTAATTTTTGTTCATCAAATAATTGTAAATAAAAATTTTCTTGAACATTAGGTGAAGCCACTATTATTATTCGTTCATTGTAACCCATAAATTTTAAATATTTTCTTGTTTCTTCGGCAACACCAATTGCCGAGCATGTTTTTCCAGTTCCTAATCCGTGATATAGTAATATTCCATTATATGGAGTATACATAGAAAGGAAATTTTTTATGAATTTTTGATGTGGTGCTAATTCAAAATCCTTATTGCAAATTTCATTGCTTTGTTTTTCAAAATCAAAAGTTTCGTCTATCTTTAATATTATTTTATTTTCTTCAAATTCTTGCTTATTTGCTATTTTAATATTTAAAAATTCATCATCTAAATGAGGATATAAATATTTGTAGGTTGTTGTATCGTTGGAATCATTTAACTCTTTTGCGTTCAATAGTTCAACAGCATTGTTAAAATATTTATAATCTGTTATAGTATTTAAATTTTTTTCTAACATTTCCAGTTTATTTTTGCCTAGTTTGTCATTATCAAATTTATTTATATTTTCTCTAAATAGTGATACTAATTCTTCATTGTTTTTTTTCTTCATTTTATCTTGATTAATGTCTGGATTAATGTCTGGATTTACTTCTGATTTTATGAATGGTTCTTCTTCTTCTTGTTCCTCTGGTTCCTCTTCTTCTGGTTCTTCTTGTTCTTCCGGTTCCTCTTCTTCTTGTTCTTCTTCTTGTTCTTCTTCTTGTTCTTCTTCTTGTTCTTCTTGTTCCTCTTCTTCTGGTTCCTCTTCTTCTGGTTCTTCTTCCTCTTCTTCCGGTTCCTCTTCTTCTTGTTCCTCTTCTTCCGGTTCCTCTTCTTCTTGTTCTTCTTTTAAAGATATTGGAATATTAACTATGTCTCCTTCATTTAATTCATATTTATTAACATTGCTCATAGTTATATATTAAATATATAGTTTATAACTTTTTAATAATTTATTTAAATAATCTATTATTTTTTTTTTTTCATAATTATATTCTCTAATATAATTATTAACATCATCTATTGATATCCATTTTATTTCAGTAATTTCATATATTTGATAATCATTTTTAGGTTGATTATTATCAACAATAATACCAACAAAATATTTATGCTTATATGATTTATAATTAGAACCACTAAAAATTTCTTCATATGGAACTATATTGTTAATTAGTATAATATCATTTTTATTATAACCAGTTTCCTCTTCGAATTCTCTTAGTCCACATATAATATCTTTTTCTTGATAATTTCGTCGTCCTTTTGGAAATCCCCATTCGGGTTCTTCATAATTTTTATCACATAAGTCAATTAAAGATTTTAAATCATAACTTTCTAAAATATTAGAAAAACCCTGCTTTAAATTTGTAAATTTAATTTTTGAAGTTCTTTCTTCATTTTTATAAGAATTATTGGTATTATAATTCCATAAGTATTGCCATATTGTATCAAAATCATTATTTAATAAATAATTTCTTTCATTAATAGTCATATTATTTAATAAATTTTTTATATAATTTTTATCTTCAATAGAATATTTTCCACGCATAAAATCTACAAATGATAATGTGTCTTTACGCTTAATAATCAATAGTTCAATAGAATTTTCATATTTATTTAGAGAGGCATCATATTTCTTTACTATTCTAATAGGAATAATACCAATACTAGTAATAGGTACTTTACATTGATGAAATAAATGCCCTAATTTACCACAATTATTACAAAAATATTGTTTTTTAATATTCATTGTTATTTAGTTATTATAACTAAGAATAATGTTTTTATATAATTTACTAAATTCAAATAAGTAAACACTAAGAAAATTTAATATAATAAAATTTTAATATATATAAAATTTTATTATGAATAACACAGATCATATATTTAACCCCATTATATGGGGTCCTCATTATTGGTTCGTGCTATATACTATTGCTTTATCTTATCCAATACATATTAATGAATGTACAAAAAAAAAATATTATGACTTTATAACAAACCTGCCCCTATTTTTGCCAGTTTCCGATATTGGAGGTGTTTTTAGTAAATTTTTAGATGCGTATCCTGTGACGCCGTATTTAGACTCACGAGAATCGTTTTCAAAATGGGTTCATTTTATACACAATAAAATAAATAGCTATTTAGGTAAACCTGAACTAACATATTATGATGCTTTAAATAAATATTATGAACATTATAAATTAAAAGAAATAAAAAAAGATGATGAGCGCAAAAACAAAGAAAAATATATTTTTGGTGCTTTAATAATTATTATTATTTTAGTAATAATATATTTATATATATATATATAAAAAATGGGTTCAAAGTTTAAATTTTGGAAAAAGAAAGATAAAGATAAAGACAATAGTGATTTTTTAAGATTAGTATTATTAATTATTATAATATTAATAATTGTATATTTTTTTTGGAAAATGGATAAAAATAAAAGAAGATAAAAAATAACACATATATTATTTTTATTATATTTATATATGAAATAATACTATGAAACTAGAATTAATAATTTTTTTAATAACTATTTTTGTATTAGCAAATACATATTTTGAAGGAAAATTAATTAATAAACTCAAACAATATCAAAAATATTACAAAATGGCCTTGTTTGCTTTTATTGGTTTGTGTATATATTTATTTATTAAGAAGAATCCAGGCAACTACAAAGAACTTGTAACGCATGCCAATAGTTATATAAAATATTTACCCATTGATAGAAACACAGCAAGTTTTATAACCCCTATTATTGATTTAACATCTAAATCAATAACAAATGAATTAAATAATAATTTTAATTTTTCAAGTCCTGTCAATAATCAACTATCACAAAATCTATTAACTTCAATAAATAATAATCAAAATTATTTATCCAAACAACAACAAAAAATATTATCTTCCGGAAATATATCAACAAAAAGAAGTGTCAGTGAAACAAAGAAAAAATATGTAGCTGCCTCGCAAAACTGGCATTGTAAACATTGTCAAAAACAATTACCGGCGTGGTTTGAAGTAGATCATGTTAAAAAATTAGAATACGGAGGTTCAAATAATATTGACAATTTAGAAGCGCTATGTAGAGATTGCCATGGCAAAAAAACTGCTTTTGAAAATCTATAAATATTGAGTTTACAAATAAATAATATACTTATAATCTAATATATTATTTATGGCTAGTGAAATAATAACTCAGGTCGGTAAATTATCTAGTGATTATTTACGAACTAAAACAACTGAAGCACTTTCTGCTTATACTAATAATAAAAAAAAGTATTATATTCCTATAATAGTAGCAATATTGGTATTGCTGTTGGGTCTATTTTATTATTTAAATGACAAGCAAAATATTTTCAATGTAAAAAATTCTGTATATGAAATTTTAATGTGGTTATTTTTAATAACATTTTGTATATACACTTTTCTATTGTATGTTTGTAAACATAATAGTTATGATTATCAAGATTTTAAACCCGATTATAGTTTTATTACTATGTATAAATATGTTGGATTACTATTTTTAATAATATTATTTCCAGTATTAACAATTAATTTTATATTATATTTACACAAAACCAATAATGATATTTTTAATGTTACACAAACCATATTAGGAGTATTGATAGTTATTGTTATTTTTGCAATAATAGCAAAAATATTTTCTATAAAACCTGGCACCATAGATACTAGTACCACTAGTACCACTAGTACTGCTGGCAAAGCATCACAAAATCCCTTACAAAGTATAATAAAACTACTCACAGACATATTATTTTTTATTCCTTGTTTACTAATCATATTAGTAGATGAAATAAATAAAGATATAAGATTGACACCATCTTCTATATATTTATTGTTTTTCATATTATTAATTTTAATAACATTAATATTTTTATTGCCTGTATTATTTAAATATTTAGCAAAACTTAATAAAAATGATGTTTTATCTGGAGAAGGTCCTTTTTATTTAAATGAAAAGAAAACTTTAGGAAAATATCAAAATTTAGACAAAAATGTAGCTGCCAATGTTGCTATTCCAAAGTTTGGAACCCTTGATATTGAAAATACACCTTTGGCCAATAATATTAATAATATATTTTCAAATTTTAAGACGAACTTCACTACTACTCCTAGTAACCCTGAAAATAGTTTAATTGAAAATAGTTCAAACGAAGAGGTTGTAAGAAATGACTATAATAATACTAAGAATAATATTTCTGATAATACTAAAGGGTACGATTTCAAACTATTAAAAAATGATTTGAATGGGCAATATAATATAGGAGCAAAATATAATAATTCTTCAAAAATCGATGGTAAATTTCCTTATAATTATACTTATAGTATAAGTTTTTATATTTATATAAATCCACAACCCACTAATACATCTATTGCTTATAATAAAGATACCGAATTATTTAATTATGGATTTAAACCAGTTATATATTATAATGGAAACTCTAGAAAAATTATTATTAAATCTAGAACAATAAGTAATAAATCAGATCAACTAGATACTATATATGAAATGACGCATGTAAAGCATCAAAAATGGTTATATTTTGTTATTAATTATGAAAATAATAATATAGATGTCTTTATTGATGGTAAATTAGTAGGTGCTAAAAATAATATCACGCCATATTTTATAGGGGATAGCGTAACTATTGGGGAAGATGATGGTATATATGGAAGTATTAAAGAAATATTCTATTTTGATAAAATAAAAACTCCTGACTCTATACAATTTTTAAATAGTTTAACTAAGAATAATAATTTAATTTAGAAAAATTTACAAAAATAAAACAAATTTACAAAAATAAAACAAATTTACAAAAATAAAACAAATTTACAAAAATAAAACAAATTTACAAAAATAAAACAAATATAAAAAACATTATAATATTTTTATATATTAATATTTTATAATGAGTGTTATAAATATAATTATTTTAGTAATTCTTGCTTTAGTATTATTTTGGGGATTACAGAACGTATTTTTTAAAACAAATATAATTTACGATAAAATGTGTATAGCATCAAAACGAGCAGAAGTAACAACAGAAGTTACATCTACTACTAATATAATACTTGCCAAAGATATTCCTGAGACTACTTCATCCAATTTTACATTAAGTGTTTGGTTTTACATAGATAATTGGGGAAATAATATTGGAAATGAGAAAAATATATTATATTTGGCCACACCTTCTGCTTCAACAACATTACCAGCACTAAAAACAGGTTTATCTGGTATTAGTAAAAAATCTTCAATAACTACACCAACTACTCCAGCAAATAAAAATATTAACATAGCATTAGACACATATGAAAACAATTTATTTATAGATATAGAATGTTTTGGTCTTCTATCCAATGAAACAATTTTTACTAGATATAAAATACCTAATATATCAGTTCAAAAATGGAATAATTTAACAATAAGTGTTGATGTTCGAACATTAGATGTATATTTAGATGGTAAATTAAGAAATTCATTTATCTTGCATGGATTATATAAAAATTATTATGGAACAATAATCCCAAAAAATATGTATTTAGGAGATATATCTAATAATAACATAGGATTTGAAGGTTTTATAACCCGTATTCGCTATGAAGGTAACTCATGTAATCCACAAGATGCTTATAATATTTATAAAGAAGGAATAAATGCCTCTTTAGCCAGTTCAATATTCAATAAATATAGCTTAAAAGTAAGCTTTTTAGAATATAATAAGGAACAAGGATCTTTTCAAATTTAAATAAATTATATTAAATATAATAAAATATATTAAATTATAATAAAATATATTATATTATTTATATTAATTATATATAAATAATATGAATTCTAATGGAGGAGTATTAGGAAATATTAATAAATATTTTAACGCAATGATACCATATGATACACAGAAGAAACTCGGAGATTTTAGTGGATTTTTATCCTCAAATACTATGATTGCTAGAGGAACTTTCTTGTTAGGAGTATTAATTTTTTTTTCAATATTATTTTATATTGGAAGTAAAGTAGTACATTATTTCCTATCTCCATCTGAAACACCATATATAATAAGTGGAATGAAAGATGCTACTGAGGCATTAACTATTGTTCAAAATACAGGACAAAAAAATTCAATTCCAATTTTAAGAAGTAACAATCAATATGGTGGTATTGAATTTACATACTCATTTTGGATATATGTTAATGATATAAACTATAATGAATCAATAGATTATAAGCACGTTTTTAATAAAGGTTCCTCTCCAAATTCTGTGCGCGACAGCACGGAACCCGGTATATTTGGACCAAATAATAGTCCAGGTGTCTATTTATATACTGGCAAGAAAGTTTACAATTCAGACTTATTAAATAACTATCCTGTTTTAGGAATGTTGGTAACATTAAATGTTTTTCATAGTGACAATGATGCTGATCAAGGAAGAAAACCATATTTCGATGATATATATGTAGACGCAATACCAATAAAAAAATGGGTAGGTGTCATTATACGAGTTACATCACAAAATATTTGTGATATATATATAAATGGAAGTTTAGCAAAACGTCATAAATTATCTAATATAGTTAAGCAAAATTATGATAATTTATATGTAAATTATAATGGTGGATTTGCTGGTAATTTATCAGATTTGAAATATTATAATTATGCTATTGGAACTTTAGAAATTGATTCACTAAATACTAAAGGACCTAATCTTCAAATTAAGAAAAATAGCAATATTGAAAAATCATCAAAAGGTCAATATTTGGCCACACAATGGTATTCTAATGATTTAGAGGTATTATCATAATAAATACACATATTTTCATATTTTCATATTTTCATATGAATTTTATAATAACATATAATATATTCATAGTTATAAATATATTATAACTATGACCTCTATTTTAAATACCAAAAACAACTATATTATTTTAACAAATAACATTATTGATTCAAGTAATGTTGGAAGTCTGTTATACATAAAAGAAAATATTACTGATTTAAGTGGTAATAGAACCGATGCTAATTGGCAAACTATTTTACAAAAATCTAGTAACAACATTACTTATAAAAATAGAATAATAGTGAGTGGAAAAATTATTACATCTAGTAATACTAGTACTAGCTGTTGCTTAATTACCCAAAATAATATAAAAAATAATATGAAATTTATTTTTGATTCATCTAATAACAAAAATGGTAAAATTTTATTTGTAAAAAATTTAAATAGCACTGATGATTCATATAATTATTTATTTAATAGTTTAAGTAATACATTTTTTGAAAAGACTAATTATTATAATATAAATAATTCCTTAATTACTGATACTAGTTATACTCGTTATATACATCATTTAAATTATTATTTTAGTAATTCTGATATGTATCAAATAAATATTAATCATTATCTATATAAATATAGAAACTATTATCTAGAATCTGCTGGCAACCTCACTCCATATAATTATAATTATTCTAATATAAGATATGCTATTACTAGTATAAGTAATGAATTTTTTTTTAATAATACAACAATAGATAGTTCTAGTATTATAAATTTTAAGTCCTCAAATTTTACTACGCTATTAATTGATAATAGTAGTGGCAATGCTTTTACAAGTGATAATAGTTTTACTATATTACAAAAAAATACTTCTTATTCTATATTTCGCAATATACTATCTTATAATAAACTCACATTAGATTATAAGCATGTAAATTATTATGATCTTAGTTTATATGATTTTAGTTTAAGTTATACTACAGGTGTTTTACCAGTTTATACATCTATTTCAAATAATAATATGAATATAATTAAAACTTTTCTAATTAAAACCAATAGTTTTCAAATAATACAAAATATAAAAAGTAATAGCAAAATTATTTTTGGATTAAAAAATGTATATCTTTATAATGTAAAAGTATTAGATTATAGTAGTAATTTATATACTAAAACTATAACATTTAATAATCAACCTAATAAAATATTGAATCTTGATTTTTCAAATACTATGTTTTTAGGACTTGGTGATCGTTTAACAGGAATTACACAAAATGATATATATAATCATACGAATTTTTCCACCAATTCTAATAATAGATCAATCATTACATTCCAAAAAAATATAAATACACAGAAGATAACAAGTAATTCAAACTACGCGCCTCTTATACCAAATCTCAACAAATATTATTTACTAGATATTTGTTTGAATTATGCTAAAAATAGCATAAGTCATAATATAAATAACACAATAAACTATAACATAATATTATATAATAATATTTCCCTTCAAGTAGGTAAAATTTTTGATTTAAATTTAGAAACGTATTTTAATGCTTTGACTAATAACTATTATAAAAATAGTTTCAATAACTTAGCAAAAATAAATAATAAAAGTGACAACATATATTCTATAAGCTCTGAACAAGTAAATTCAGCAATAAATGTAGAATTTAAAAATTTAACAGCGGACCAAATTGATATAAAAATTAATAATTTACTAGCTTTAACAGGATACGGCAATATAACTTTAATACCAATAGATTCAGACACAACTTTTTATGATTTAAGATATAATTATAATAAAACTTTCTATATATTCCATAATTTAAATATATATTTACTGCCCGAATCTATAAACTTAAAACGCTATTTGGATTTGGATTTGGATTTAGATATATTAAACTTTTATAGTCAAACGTTTGCTAATTTTGTTATAACAACCAATGCAAGTGATTTTACCAATGTAGATTGTATTTATATTTATCATGATCCTATTAATGACCCCGATGAAAAATTTAGATATCCCAATAATAATATTGAAATTAAAAGAGATTCTGAAATTGATACATTAGCAAAAGCAATTGAACAATATCGTGGCACTGGAGCACGCACATCAAGAACAAACGCGGTTTTTATCCCAGCACAAAATGGCAGTAACTTATCAAGAAAAATGATACAAGGTTTGGTTGGAATAAATAATATTCCAAAATTATTATCTATTGAACCATATGATCCAAATTTTATAACCGGTAGAGGGTTTATTAATCAATATCAAATAAATGATGCTTGTATTACTAGTAATTGTGATAAAATTGCCGTTAAACAAAACTCTATAAAGCATGAATCAGTTAAAAATAAAACTCTTAACTTATCAAACACATTAAAGAAACAAAATTTTGCTAATATAGTTAAATCCAATAGACGAAATAAATTATCACTAGAATGTATAAATAACAATACAACTACAAATAATGTAGTAACACTAAATACTATAATAAATGATCCAAATTGTAATAATACAATAAAATATACTCCCTTTGTGATGTTTGAAAAAGGTAAAGGAAAATATTTATAACATTAATATATACTATAAAATATATACTATAAAATATATACTATGATAATGTTGGTCGCTGATTATTTTCATACACCATAGGATAAGGCATTATAATAGTTTGCTGTCTCTCAAAAAAATCTTTAAATTCTAGATTTTTAATGCTTGGAATAACGGGTTCGCAAGGTGTTTCTAAATTAGTTGAACCTATACCTCTTAATTGTGATTCTATATCTATTGAATTATGAGCCAAAGCTTCCCTGGATATATGGCTTGGCATATATCCAAGTGAAGGAATACACTCGCTAATTGGTCTTCCTGATGAGGAGTGTAAATATAAATTTTCACGAAGTAATTTTTCTGTGTTAGATTTTTCTAAATTATAATTTAATTGAGTATTTTTATTTCTTGTTGAAGTCATATTATTATATAATCTAATTTATTATTTTAAATTTTTATAATTTGAAATAATAATTCAAAAATAACATATTGGTAGTTTTTCAGAAAACGTAAAATACAAAAAATGAGAGAAAATAAAAATATGGAAGAAAATAAATTATTAGGGAAATAAAATATAGATAAAATGTTATAAAGGGTTTATATTCCTCATAATACACTTATGGTTATAAAATATATAATATATAAAATTATTTATAAGCATAATTAAAATATATAAAAAGTGTAAATAATGGGAAAATAAATTTCAGGATTTTTTTGAAAAAAGGACATTTATAAATGTCCATTTTTATGTATATTTAACCTTTTATAAAATTTGAAAAATAATGTTTTAAAAAACACATTCATCCCTTTAAGGTATGAATTCCTAATTTTTATCATAAAAAACGCTTAGCATAATTTTAAAATAAATACTTATTTTTATAAAAAAGTATTTAGGGGTTTTTTAATATATCCTATAATGATATATAATGGATACACAAATTTTACCCCAAAAACCCCAAAACTTTTGCTGTGCTTATTGTCACTTTGTAACGTTTAATAAAAAAGATTATGTTAGACATTTATCAACCCTAAAGCATAAAAACAGGGAACATGATACAAATAAGATACAAAAAACCCCCAAAAAACCCCAAACGCAATATGAGTGCGCAATTTGTAATAAAACCTATAAATACCCATCCGGATTATATAGACATAAAAAAAAATGTTTAGACCATGAAAATAACACTAATTTGAATTATCAATTATCATTATCAAAAGAATTAATATTGGAAGTAGTAAAACAACAGCAAAATCAAATACGAGAATTGACCAATACAATAAAAGAATTAATTCCTAAAGTGGGAAATAATATCACAACAACAAATCAAAAATTTAATATTCAAGTTTTTTTGAATGAAAAATGCAAAGACGCAATAAATATGAGTGATTTTATTAAATCCATAGAAGTTAGTTTACAACAATTGGATTATACAAAACATAATGGGGTAGTAAATGGACTAAGTAATGTAATTATAGAAAATATGAATAAATTGGGACTTTATCAACGACCTATTCATTGTACTGACTTGAAACGTGAGTCATTATATATAAAGGATGATGATAATTGGGAAAAAGATACAAATAAAGAAAAAATTAAAAGAGTTATAAAAAATATATCAACAAAGCAATTTTACGCATTAAGTAAATGGACAAAAGAAAATCCAGATTTTCAAAATAATGAAAATAAACAGAATTATTATACACATACATTAGTAGCAATAGCAAACAACAAAGATAACAATGAAGATAAAATAATAAAAAAACTATGCACAAGTAGTTATATTAAAGAATAATATTTTCAAGGGGGGCAAAATGATATATAAATGATATATCATAAAACCCATAAATATTTATTATGTATTAGCATAATAAATATTTAATTGATAGAATATTATTTACTGCTAATAATATAATATATCATTATAAGATACAAAAAACCCTTAAAAAATTATTCTATTATAATATCTTTTAATTCATTAAAAGACTTTTTGGTAATGTCTATTTCATTTTGTAGTCTTTTAGTTATCAAATACTGAGATAAACATTTATGAAAAATATCAAAATATTCATAACTAAATAACATTTGAAATAATGCCGAATTGTTATTTTCTATAAAAAAAGAAATACTTGAATTTTTATATTTTTCCTTTAATGCTAATA
>Ga0208951_1000237_pt1 | contig 24745 bp, 15 predicted proteins | sample GreLakmeMI27MSRF_FD_187702 | JGI IMG/M metagenome (GOLD analysis project Ga0208951, IMG submission 187702) | Freshwater lentic microbial communities from great Laurentian Lakes, MI, USA - Great Lakes metaG MI27MSRF (SPAdes) | ecosystem: Environmental > Aquatic > Freshwater > Lake | place: Great...
GCCGCAAGCTCCCCGCGGCACGCTCTCTTTCTTAAAAAATCGCTCCGGCGCTGCGCGCCGGACGCTGGCTAGTTTCTTGTGCGTGGAGTTTCTTGAGAGTGGGCCCACCCTGTATTATGATGGCCCGCCAGAAGACGCCAGAGGCGGGCTCACCTGGTCGAACGCGTGTCGAACAGCTGTCTGAGTGCCTCCGCCTGCTTGTCGTTGCTGTGCCAGTGTGCCAATCAAACTCGTTGCCGATCATACTCACGCCGTTTCAGCGCCGCTGACGCAGCAGCCAAAGCGTTTCCTAGTCACCGGCCTCTGAGTGCGCCATTCGGGCGGTGGGGCGCTCGCCAACGGCTCTGCATGTCGCTGTTGAGCGCGCACGGCGCGCCGAGCGTGCTGACGAGTCGCAGAGGGGACGCCGGCGCGCGTGGTGGGCAGAATCGCAGCAGCTGTGGTGCCGGCGCTCTCCACTCGGCACCGGCCGCGGCCTGCGCTGCTCTCAGCGCGCGCACGCACGTGTCAGGGTCCCGCGGGCGGATGGTCGCCGCGTGCTGGGCCGCGGGCCGCGCTGCCAGCCGTGCCGGAAGGCCTCCCACATGTAGTTTGGCCGCCTGCGCAGCCGGCTCCGCCTCGCCGGACGCCTCCGCCTCTGCGCCCGCGGACGCCGCACCGCCCACGGCGCGCTTTGCCGGCGTGGCCACCCGCATTGGCTCTGCACGTGCGTGGCACTGCAGTCCCCACCCGCTCACGCACTCATGCGCTGCGCTCCACGCAGTGTTGGTGGGCGCCATCGGCGCCGGGGCCGTGTTGTTCGGCGGGCTGTGGTTCACGCTCTTCATCGCGGCGATTGTGTACATCAGCAGCGGCGAATACTTCCTCATGCTCGAGGCGCAAGGCCTGGCTGAGGGGCGCGAGCTCGCCCCCCCGGCGTGGGCGATCGTCATCTCCAGAGCCTTCTGCACAGTGGTGCCCTTCCTGACCTGGGCAAGCACGGGCCGCATGAAGGCTGCTCTGACAGTGGGTGCGTTTTCGCTGCTGGCGCTGCAGATGATGCTGCAGCGCCGCCCGCGATTCAGCCAGTTCACCAGCACCGTGTTTGGCCTGTTTTATTGCGGATACATGCCCAGCTTTTGGATCAAGCTGCGCCAGATGGGCGGCCCTGCGGCGGTCGGTTTCGCAGTGCCGGATGCTCTGGCCAGCTGGGGGCTCAGTCACCTGTGGACGGTGGGTCTGCCTGCCACGCTGCTGACCGTGCTGTGCATCGTGGCGGCGGACACGGGCGCCTACGTGGGCGGCAAGCAGTTTGGGCGCACGCAGCTCATCCCAGTGTCCCCCAAAAAGACGGTGGAAGGCGCCGCATCGGGCCTGGCGTGCGCGCTGGGCGTGGCGCTGGCGGGGTGTTACGCCCTGGGATGGCCGGGCAGCCCAGCCGCCGCTCTCGCCCTGGGTGCGCTCGTCTTCCTCGCCTCCCTTCTGGGTGACCTGGTGGAGAGCGTGCTCAAGCGCGACGCGGGCGTCAAGGACAGCGGATCGGTCATTCCGGGACACGGGGGCATGTTGGACCGCTTCGACAGCAGCATCTTCACGGGCGCGTGCGCCTTCCTGTTTGTCAAGCAGGCGCTGCCGCTCTTCACCGGCGGGCTGTGAACGCCACGCAGCGTATCAGTGTGTGTGTTAACACTGCGGTTGCAAGGTTGCGTGTGCAGTACAGTGCTTTAGAGCTCTGCAGTGTCATGTGTCACGAATCGCGCCGGCGCTTGCCTGTGCGCGGCCGAATCACGGCCGCCGCCGTCGTGGGCACCGGCGCGCACTCGTCGGGCGGCGCTGCGGTGGTGCAGAGCTGCGCCGGCGCAGTTGGGAAAGCGTTTGGAGCAAGCGAGGCGCGGAACGGCCCCGTCGCCGCGCTCTCCGAGCTGCACACGCGACAGTGCAACGCGCCCGACGTTCTGGTCGTGTCCGCCTCCGCAGCGCATTGTGAACAGAGACTCCTGCCGCAAGCCGCAGCACATTCGCCGCCTGCTCTCTCGCCCTTGCCTACCAGACACGGTCTGCACAGGAAAGCCACGCATTCCAGGCACAGCGCGCTGCCGGCGCGGCTCTCGCAGGCCTGTGAAGCGGTGCGAGCGGCGGTGAGCGAGGAGGGTGTGATGAGCGCAAACAAGACCCGTGAACTCTTGGCTCAAAACGCGCTGCTCCAGGGCGCACCTCGCATCGCGGCCGGGCTTCCCGCGGCGTAACATCCCACAGGTTGGCAATGCACTGCATGCGTTCGCCCTGGGCGTGGCGGTGGAGAGTAGAGGCGCAATGAGTTACGAAAACCGCGAGACACTAGCAGGCACTCCTGCTAAAAGGGAGCGCACCCCGCCGCCGCGGCGCGCCGGCTGGTGTGAGGGCGTGCAGAAGGCGTCCTCCTCCGCCTGGAACAGCGTGCGCGGAACCCCCGCTGAGCGAGTCACTTGTTCCCAAAGCGACTCAGGTATGTTGGCGTCGGAGGCGCCCATGCTGCCTCGCGCCACGTGAGCTGCCACAGGCTTGATACGCGGGCGCCAGGCGAAATAGCGAATGGATCGACGAACATAATATTCGAATCGATCGAGGCGCATACCGCCGCGAGCTACGAGCGACGACGATGATGCGGGGCACCCGTGTGTGAGTGTGACGCATGAGCACTTTTCTGTCGCCCTCGGGGGCGCGTGCGATGGCCAGCGCGGGCCACGTGGGTGGTCGCATGTTGGTGGCTGGCGGGGAGGGTGGGGAGACAAGCAGCGTGACTAAAGGCGTGTTCAGCGTGCGTCGCTACGTTGAGAGCACGCGCGGCTGCGTGAGCGCTGGCGTTGGCGTGGCGGGACCTGCGACGCGCAGTCGCGGTTGGGACGGGCCTTCGGGCAACACGGGCGGTGCTCCAGGGGGCAACGGCGGGGCGTGCGAGGCTGCGGCAGCAGAGTTAGCAACAGAGGCGTGCGTCTTCCCGCAAACGGTGCCTGCCGAGCCGCCCGCCACCTGCGTGGGGCGCTGGCGTGCGTACCAGCGGTGCTGGAGCTCGCTGCAGGGGCGGCTGGAGGCTGTGCTGAGCGACAGCCACGGCCAGGCGTTCGACCAGCTGCTCACCTTTGCGCGCGCGCGCAGCGCCGTCACAGCGCCGCCGCCGCACTCGGTGCCGGGCCCTCGGGCGCTGCCCACTGCGCTGCTGTTGGCGGGGGGCGTGAACCGGGCGGACCATGAGCTCGCCTTTGCCGCCCTGCAGCGCCACCTTCGCGCCCACGGCTGCCACGCCGCGCTGCTGCGCTCGCCGGACCTGGGCGCCAGAGCCGGGGGCGCGGCGGCCGGGCCGGGTCTCTCACACACGCTCCGCTGCGTGCTCTCGCAGCTTGCCGCCTCCACCTCCTCCGCCCCCCGCGCACTCCCCTCCCACCCCACCACGGCCACCCTGGCGGCCTGGCACGCAGCCAACAACACAGGCAGCGCCTCCAAACCGCTCCTGATGCTGCTGGAGGACACGGAGTGCTGCCACCCGGATGCGCTGGCGGACCTCATCCAGGCCCTCTCGGAAGCGGGCGCAGCGCTGCCCGTGGTGCTGGTGCTGGGCGTGGCCACCAGCCCGGCCATGCTGCAGGCGCTGCTTCCGGCACGCTGCGCCGCTCGCCTGGACGCCCGCCTGTTCCGTCTGTGGAGCGCGGTTGCCAGGCTGGAGTGCGTGCAGCGGGACGTGCTGCTGGGGTGCGGCGGGAGGAGCCGCCTGGCAGCTGTGTCGGGAGGCGGCGCCGCGGGGCAGCAGGCGGGCAGCAGCGCCCAGGAGCCGCCGCCACCGCAGCTGCCGCCGCCGCCGCCGCCCGCAGACGCGCACCGGGTGTGGCCGCGCACCATGCCTCTGCCGCTGCTTGACAGTCGCTGCGCGGGGCTGCTGCACGAGCGGTTCGTGGAGCACGACTTTTCGCTCGTGTCCCTGTGTGACGCGCTGCACCTGGCCAGCCTGCTGCACTTTGTGACGTGCCCGCTGGCCAACCTGCTGACGGTGGTGGCCCAGTTGCACGCGGCGGACGCGCGGGGCGAGGAGGCGCTGGCGGGCGGGCTGGAGCGCAAGCTGCGCGGGGTTGTGCAGGACCTGTGCCCGCAGCTGGCCGCCTGGGCCGCCACCCGCGTGGCGTGCCTGCAGGGCTGCCCCCGCGAGCAGGCGGGCCGCCGCCTGGCCTGTGCCCTGCGCGCCTTCGGCCCCGCCAGTGTCGCTTGGGGAGCGGCGGTCGCCTGCCTGGCCTTCGCCGCGGAGGCGGCCGACTGCGGCACCAGCCACGCGCTGGGCCTGCGGGAACTGTTCCGGGACGCCGCCGCGCCCGGCTTCGTGGCCGGGCGGGGCGGCCGGCAGGCGCTGCAGCTGGTGCTGGCGCGGCTGCAGGACCCTGTGCGCGTCCCGGACGCGCGCCTGCTGCGCCTGCTGCACCAGTGGGCGGCGGCGCTGGTGGACGCCCGGGCGCTGCGCAGGGAGCAGGAGCGGGTGGCCACGCTCGTGAAGCACTACACGCAGCTCCTGCGCTCTGCCAAGCTGGCAGCCAGGCAGCACGCGCGTCACCAGCAGCAGCAGCAGCAGCAGCAGCAGCAGCAGCAGAGGCATCCGTCGGCGGCGGCGCTGCCGCGCGCCAGCCTCGGCGGGGCGGCGGACGAGGAGGGCGACGGTGACGACGACGACGGCGGCGGCGGCGGCGGCGGCGGCGGCCCGCGCGCATCCCAGCCGCGCGCCAGCCTGGGCGCCAAGCAGGGCGAGCGAAGCCGCAAGGAGCTTCGCGCGCAGCTGCTGGCGCAGGCTGACCGCAAGAGCCGAGACGAGGCTGCGCAGGCGGTGGCGGCCGCCTCGGGCGCGCCCGCCCGCGGCGAGCCTCAGGACCAGGCACGCAACATGGTGCTGCATCTGCTGCGCACGCTCATTGCGGGCCCTCTCGCCTCGCCGCCGGCCAGCCTGGACGGGCAGGAGATCCTGGTCTTGTCACAGAGCGACACGCTTGCGGGATACCTCCAGGCTGCGCCTCGGCCCACGCTGGAGAATGCGCTGCTCATGCCTGGCCATGAACACTTCCTCAGCTGCAGCTGCTGCCCGCGCGTGGCTGGCAAGCGCGCCACTGCGAGCATGCCAGACGCGGCGGCCGCGTACAGCCTGCTCGCAGGCATGCAGGCTGAGTTCGTGAACGTGCACGACTGGTTCCAGGCGTTCATCCAGCTGCATCTCACGGCTGCGGACAGGCCCGCCAGCGGCGCCGCAGCCGGCAAGGGCAAGAAGCGAGCCCGCGGAGGCGCCACCACCGCGGACGAAGAGGACCTGCCCTCCAGCCGGGTGTCCCGCCAGCGCCTGTGGGAGCTGCAGGCGCGCTTCGAGCGCGCGCTGGTGGAGCTGCGTCACATGAGCTTCATCCGCCCAGCCAGAAAGAAGCGCGGAGAGCACATGCAGCGCCTCATGTTTGGCACCGACACGCAGGCGGAGGAGGACGGGCTGTGAGAGGCAAAGTGCGCAGTTGGGAATGACACCAGCGCTCCTATGCCGGCGCACTCAATCTCGCTATGCGGCGTCTCTCCAGCTAGCGGTAGAGAGCAAGGAGGGGGGATGAAGGATTCGAGGAGCGGTCATTCTATTTCAGTGGTTGCTCTTCTAAGCTGCCGACCACTGAAGAAGAAGAACGCTCCTCGAATCCTCCATCCATCCTCCTTGCTCTACCGCTCGAGAGTTCATCTCTCAATCTATCACCATTGGCGCTGCTGCGGAGGAACCCTCCGCCCATCCCGAGCAGGATTCCACTCTGGGTGCGCCGATTGCGTCGCTGTGTTCGAAGGTTGCGTCCAGGGCCGCCAGGAGGGGCCGGAGCTGCTGCGCTGCGTTGTGCCTCTGCGCCGGCTGGAGCGCAGCCTTGCGCGCCTCCAGCGAGTCGTACAGCGCCGACAGGGCGCCCCGGATTTTGTCCCACTGCGCGCGGCGCTGGTGCGCGTGCCGCTGGCCGGCCGCGGGCGCGTCCTTCCAGTACAGCCGCAGGAGAGCCTTTGCGGTGCGCGCCTCGTCCGCAAAGGCGGCCTGCGCGGCTGCGGGCACGCCGCCGTCGGCCGCGGCGCTGCCCTGCAGGCTGTGTGCGGCCAGGCCAGCCGCGTGACCCAGGTCGGCGAGCACCTTGTGCGCCAGAGAGGAGGACACGCCGGGGCAGGTCACCCGCCCGCTGCCCACCCTGCGCGCCTCCGCAGCCCAGCATGCGGCCGCGTGGCCGCCAGGCTGCGCGTGCGGGATGCCCTCAGGCGCTGTGGCGGCGCCGCCGGCTGCGGCGGCTGCTTCAAAGTACCGCCGCGCGTCCTGGATGCGCAGCTCCACCGTGTGCGCAGCCACGGGGTGCACCAGGTCCTCCAGCGTGCTCTCAGCCGCAGCCTGCTGCAGCTCCTGCGCCGTGAGCTCCCCTCGGCCCCCAGGCCGCCCGGCGTCGGCTCGTCGCGCAGCCTCCTGCGCCAGCTGCAAGCGGTCCTCGCACAGCGCATCCGGGCAGCCGGCTAGCACCACCGCGGCGTGGCGGTTGATGTCTCGCACCACCCGCGCGGAGGGACCGCCTGCAGGCGCCCCGCCTGCAGCGCGCCCGCCGTCCTCACGGGCCGCGCCCCAGCCGCGCCCCAGCCCAGGGTCCGCCGCCGCATGGGCCAGGTTGAAGCGCGCGTCCACGTGCCGCGCGGCTGCGGCCGCCTGCGCGGCGGCTGCTGCTTCGTCCTCTGCAAACATGGCCAGGTCGGCAGCCTCCTCCTCGTTTTCGGGCGCCCCGCCCCGGCGGGCCTGCCTGAAGTACTGCACCTTGCAATATTTGGTCCAGAACTGCAGGTCCGTCAGCGCGCCGGCTGGGCGCACGTGTCGCAGGTAGGCGGCTCGCACGGCTGAGTGCTCCGCGAAGATCTGCGCGATCTGCTCCTTGCTGAGCGTGAAGTTGACCTTCTTGCTGCGTCCGTCCTGCTCCGCCCTGACGGCCGAGAGCAGCGCGTTCGGAAGGCCGGGCCGCTGGCCGAGCGCACGCCGCGAGGTAGCGTCCTGCAGCAGGTCCTGTTGGGACGCCCAGAAGTCCGCGGCGGGCACCACGCCCGTGACGACCAGCTGGGCGTGCAGCGCGCGCACGTCGGCGTTTGTGGCGAGCAGCGCGGCGCGCGCAACCTGCGCGTGCGCCTCGCCCGCCCCGCCTCCCGCGGCGCCGGCGGGCGCCGCCCCGGCGCGCACGCACGCCAGCCGGCGAGCCAGCGCGTCGCTGAAGGCGTCGCGGTCTGGCTCTGAGAGGAAGTGGAGCACCAGCGGCGCTGGTGCAGCCGCGCCGCCCGCGCCGCCCTCGCCGCACGTCAGACGCAGGCTGGGCTTGGCGCCGCCAGGCTTGCTGCGCTGGTGGCCTGCGCCACAGGTTGGTGAGAACGCAGCGAGGTGACGAGACGCGAGCCTCAGAGCAGTCGGTGCTAGCAGCACGCGCCTGCGAGGTGCTCCACCTCCAGCGAACGACACGCAGCAGCCTTGGGGTCGTCGGGGCGCCACAACACCGCGGTTTTGGTCAGCGAGGCGACGCCAGGCGCAGCGGAGCCCCCCGCGGATGCGCGAGCGCTGAACAGAGTCGCTTCCTCCTCGTCTGCCATGCTCGTGACGCCAGAGCACTGCTTGCACCCCGCGCCCCGTTCAGCCGATAGGTGAGAGTGATCGAGGGAGGGGGCGGTGGGCTGTTCTAACTTCGAAGTTTCGAACAAGCGCCCCATATGGTCGGACGAAACCGAGGACAACGTCGCGACCCGGGGTCTGTCTGTGCCCGGCCGCGATGTCGGCGTCGCGCAGGGCGCTGCGTCTGCTGCCCCGAGTGCTGGGAGGGAGGCCCTCGACTGCTCGCAGCCTGCAGGCTGCCAGCGCGGCGCTGCTTCGGTCCGTTCACCGGTGTGTGCACGTGCCGGGCGTCCGGCCTGCCGCCCTGCGCATCTCGGCGGAGAAAGCGAGCACTCGTTGTCTGAACACTCCTTCCGGCAGACCCACGGACGCCTTCGCGCCGCGCTCCTCCCTCCTACCGCGCCCGGCGCAGCAGGAGAGACGAGCCTTCGCGGCCGCTGCACGTGCGTGGCCCACCCGGCGCGCCGGCAGGCACTCTGCAACCCTCCGAGCACTGCTGACTGCCCTCCTGCGCGCGCAGTGCCTCCGCACACAGCCATTCCCATGCCCTCCCTGTCGCCCACCATGTCGCAGGTGCGGCGTGTTGGCGCCAGCAACCGCAGGGTTGCCAGGGCTGCACTTTGCCCGTCGGTTGCGCCCCTGTTCACTTGCTCACTCGCTTGGCCACTCACAGGGCAACATCGCGCGCTGGCTCAAGAAGGAGGGTGACAAAGTGGCAGCGGGTGACGTGCTTGCGGAGATCGAGACGGTGCGGGGTATCTTGTCTTGGAAGCGCAGTCGCATACGCTCACACACGCTCCTGTCTGGCGGCAGGACAAGGCCACGATGGAGATGGAGGCCATGGACGAGGGCTATGTGGCCAAGATCTTGAAGCCTGACGGGGCGCAGAACGTGGCTGTAGGCGAGGCGCGTGAGACCACAACGTTTGCGGGTTGAATGAATGCGTGTTCTAACGACCGCTGCGCGCAGACGGTGCTGATCATGGTGGAGGATGCCGCTGACGTGTCAAAGTTTGGTGCCTACCAGGCTGGAGCAGCCTCCGCGCCCGCCGCCCCGCCAGCAGCAGCCGCTGCCCCGCCTGCCCCATTGGCAGCTGCGCCGCCGCCGGCCGCGCCCGCGCCGCCGCGCGCGTCCGGCTCGCGCGTGTTCGCTTCGCCGCTGGCGCGCAAGGTGGCGGCCGACGCGGGCCTGCCGCTGTCGGGGCTGGCCGGGAGCGGTCCAGACGGGCGCATCATCCGCGCCGACGTGGTCGAGGCCATTGCGCGTGGCAGCCTGCCCGCCATCGCCGCCTCCGCCGCCACGGCGTCCGCGCCTTCCGGGCTGGAGGCATTCTTCCCTGCCGGCTATAGCGACGTGACACCGTCCAGCATCAAGCGCATCACCGCCCAGCGTCTTCAGCAAAGCAAGCAGACGGTGCCCCACTTTTACCTGTCTGTGGATGTGCGCATGGACGCGCTGATGGGCGTGCGCGCCGCGCTTAACGCGGTTGGAGCCCATGAGGGGCGCAAGCTCAGCGTCAACGACTTCCTCATCAAGGCCAGCGCACTCGCCTGCGCGCGCGTGCCGGACGTCAATGCCTCATGGCTGGGCGACAAGATCCGCAAATACAGCTCCGTGGACGTTTCAGTCGCTGTGCAGACTGACGCAGGCCTCATGGTTCCCATCGTCCGCCAAGCGCACGCCAAGGGACTGGCGGCCATCAGCACCGAGGTGAAGGCACTGGCCGGCAAGGCGCGTGAGGGTAAGCTGGCAGTGGGGGAGTTCACGGGTGGTACTTTCACGATCAGCAACCTGGGGATGATGGGGGTGAAGAGCTTCGCTGCGATTGTGAACCCGCCCCAGGCGGCCATCCTGGCCGTGGGTTCCACGCGCACGGAGGTGTGTGTGGCCAAGGGCGGCGGCTATGAGCAGCATCAGCTGTGCTGCGTCACGCTCTCCTGCGACCACAGAGTGGTGGACGGCGCCGTTGGGGCGCAGTGGCTCAAGGAATTCAAGGGACTGGTGGAGGAGCCAATGACGATGTTGTTGTGATGAGAGTGAGCAAGCCAAAAAGGTAAAGCGTCCCGGTTTCTCCTCCCGTACTCCCGCTCGTCCCGTGATCCCGTCTCACGACAGCAGATCGCGCCCTGATGTCTGCGTTGATGGGGCCGGGTGTTGCCTGCCGGCGCACGGCTGCAGTGCAGCCAGGGGGCGCGGCTCGCCTGCGCAGTGCCCCCGTCGGCGCTGCCCTTGCGCGCCGCAGCCGCGTGGCGCCGCACGCGCTGCGTGGTGCGTGTGAGCGCCGCAGCGCGTCACAGCCGCCCTTCACCCACCGCGCCTCTCACCCACGCCAGGCGCATGTCATGCAGCAGCCTCGGCCGCGCCACAGGCCGCCTCTCAGGTGCGGGCGCAGCGCCGACTCTGCGCGCCGCCGACGGCCGGCGCTGGGCTCCCGTGAGCGGCGGCACTGCCGCCGGGCTGACGCCGCTGCGCACTGCTCCCAGGAGATCTCCGTGCCCGACGACCTGGCCCAGGTCCGCGCCTACGTGCGCTGGGAGGAGGCCGGCAAGCCGAGCAACACCAGCCCTGAGTGGCAGCAGGCGCGTGCGCGGGGCCTTGGGTGGGGCGGGTGACTTGGGCGTTTCGGGCTGACCCGGCCGCGCTGAGCAGGAGGAGTTTTTGCGCGCCCGGGAGGACTTGCGCCGCGAGCTGGCCGCCGGGCTGAGCCTGAACGACATCCGGCGGCGCTACAAGAAGCCCACGGTGGCTGGCGACGACGTGTCACCAGCCGCCCCGGCGCCTGCACCTCCCGCGCAGTCCGCGCAGCCCGCGCAGCCTGCGCCCGCTGCCGCCCCCCGGCAAAGCACCTGGTCCGCCCCTCCCGCGCCGGCTGGGCCGCGCACGGATCTGTTCAAGGGGACGGTGACGCGCGCCTCTTGGGACCTGCGAGCGCTGGTCCTGCGCCCCCAGGAGCCACTCTCCGGCGCCGGCGCTGCGCCGGCGGCGCTCACGCCGCTGCAGAGCTACTGCGCGCGGGGCGAGGCACGCGAGGCGCACTCGCTGCAGAGCCTGGCTGGTTTCTCGCTGCTCAGCGAGCTGGTGGACTCTGGCTCGGCGGTGCTGCTCACCGCGGACGCTGGGCAGCCGCTGACGCTGCACTGGTCGGCGTCGCGCACGGGCAGCGACGACTGGCTGCTGCCGCCCGCGTGCAGCTGGCCAGCCGGCTCTGTCGCCTGCGGCCCCACCCTGCCCGCCGTGGACACCCCCTTCGTGTCCATCGCCCACCAGGGCGCAGCCCTGCAGCAGCTGCGCATCCCCCTGGACTCGACGTCCGCCATGACGGGCATCCACTTCGTGCTGCGCTCCACCGACGGCTCCTCCTGGTACAAGAACGGGGAGGCCAACTTCCGGGTCACCAACGCGGCGGGCGCCGCCTCTCAGCCTGTGCACGAAAGCCTGGGCGCGCTGGCGGCGCAGGTCATCGGCGTGGAGGGCGGCAACGGCTGGTGGTCCCTCTGGCACCGCTACAACCTGGCGCGCTCGCTGCTGCCCGCGGTGCTGTCCGGCGCCGACCCGGAGCCCCAGCTGGCGCAGATGCTCGTCTGGCTGCGCTACTCCAGCCAGCGCCACCTCACCTGGCAGCGCAACTACAACGTGCAGCCGCGACAGCTCTCAGCCTCGCAGGCTGACCTGGGCCTGGCGCTGGCGTCAGCCTACGTCCGGTACCCACGCCACCGAGAGCTGCTGCGTGCCATGCTGGCCACCATGGGCCGCGGGGGGGATGGCGGCGCGGGGCAGAAGATCCGCGACGAGATCCTGAACATCATGCACCGGCGTGACATCAAGGAAGTGTCCGGCACCTGGATGGAGGAGTGGCACCAGAAGCTGCACAACAACACCACGCCCGACGACATCGTCATCTGCGACGCCTATCTGGCTTTCCTGCGCGGCAACGGCGACCTGGGCGCCTACTGGCGCGTGCTGGAGGCTGGCGGCGTGTCGCGAGAGCGGCTGGCTTCATTCGAGCGGCCCATCCGGCAGGAGCCCACGTTTGCGGGTCAGGCGAACGAGCTGATTGCGGATTTTCAGGGTTACCAGCGCATCCTGAAGTCTGTGCACGCGGGCGCGGACCTGGAAGTGTGCCTGCGCGTCATGGGTAGCCGCCTGCCGCAAGCAGTGGGCCGTGCAATCGACCTGGTGCGCCGCGCGGGCAGCGCATCCGCCGCAGTGGTGGAAGGCTGCGCAGAGGCGCGGCAAGAGCTACACGCCAGCATGCTGAGCGGCGCTGGGTCACCTTCAGACGCGGGCCTGGTTCGTGAGGCGCTCTTTCTGGACGTGGCTCTGGAAGATGTGGCGCGCCGAGCCGTCGAGCGCGCCCAGCACACTGCCGACGCAGAGCAGCTGATGCGCATGGTGGGGTGGGCGGCGGAGCACGCGGCGCTGTCGTCCGTGGGACGCAACGAGCACATGGTGCTCGCCCTGCTGCAATGGCGCCGAGTGCAGGCCATCCCGCAGGCGTCCGACCCCTCCTGGGCGCTGCGCGCCCAGGCCGCCGCCGACCGCTTGCGCGCAGCGCTGGCGGCTGACGCGGACTCGGCGGCGGGGGCGATGCAGCCCTTTGCCGAGGCCCTGGGGGCTGCCGCAGCGGTGCCGCCCCACGCCGTGGCACTCTTCAGCGAGGAGGTCATCCGCGGCGGCTCAGGCTTCGCACTGTCGCTGTCCCTCTCGCGTTTCGACCCGGTGCTGCGCGCGGCTGCCGACCTGGGCGCCTGGGCCGTCATCTCGCCCGTCAACGCCACCGGAACCCTGCGCCTCGTGCCCGACCTGTCGGCAGTGCAAAGCACGGTGTACCAGGAGGCCACGGTGTTGCTGGCTGAGCGCGTGGGTGGCGGTGAGGAGATTCCTCAAGGAGCTGTTGCGGTTTTGACCCCGTCCACCATCGACGTGCTTTCGCACTCCGCTGTGCGCGCGCGCAACACGGGCGCGTGCTTCGCCACCTGCTACGACGGCGAGGTGCTGTCCGCGCTGCGCGCGCTGGAGGGGAAGCGCGTCGCGCTGACAGTGCGCCGCGGCGGGCTGAGCTTCGCGGAGGCCGAGCCCGGGGCTGTCGCAGCCGGCGGCGGCGGCGCGTCCGCAGCCGCGTCGGGCGACTCGGGCAAAGGCATCTTGGGCGGCTTGTTCTCCGCCGGCGGCTCAGCGCGGCCCAAGGAGCTGCCCGCCGCGCGCTTCGCGGGCAAGTACGCGGTGCCGCTGAGCGCCTTCGCGGCGGGGCTGGTGGGCGGCAAGTCGCGCAACACGCGGGCGCTGCGCGAGCGCCTCGCAGCTGGCGCGCTGCCCGCCGACGTGGCGCTGCCAGCCTCCTGCGCCGTGCCCTTCGGCTCCTTCGAGGCGGCGCTGGAGGACCCCATGAACCGGGCGGCCAAGGCGCAGCTGGCGCAGGCGGTGCGCGACATCGACGTGAGCAGCCAGGGCGCCGCGGAGGAGACGCTCGCCGCCTGCCGCGCCGCGGCGCGCCTCGTGGCCGCGCCCCCAGCGCTGCGCGCGCAGCTGCTGGCGGAGATGGGCGCCGCGGGCATGGACGCGCTGCCGGTGGAGGAGCAGCGGTGGGGGGCGGCTTTTTCGGCGCTCACACAAGTCTGGGCCTCCAAGTTCAACGTGCGCGCCTATCTTTCCCTGCGCCAGGCGCACCTCTCCCACGATAGCCTGCGCATGGCCGTGCTGGTGCAGCGCATCGTGCCCGCAGCCTACGCCTTCGTGCTGCACACCACCAACCCGGCGGATGGCGATGCCTCCACGCTCTACGGAGAGCTGGTGGCGGGCTTGGGCGAGACGCTCGTGGGCAACTACCCCGGCCGCGCGCTCGCCTTCACGGCGCGCAAGCCAGGCGCGCCGCAGGAGGCTGCGCCTGTGATCTCGGTGTTGGGCTTCCCCTCCAAAACCCTGGCGCTGCGCGTGCCCCCGTCCTTCATCTTCCGCAGCGACAGCAACGGTGAGGACCTGGAGGGCTACGCGGGCGCGGGGCTCTACGATAGCGTGCCCGTGGAGGCTGCTGTGGAGGAGTTGGTGGACTACTCGGTGTTGCCCCTGGTCTGGGACGACGCCTTCCGCACACAGCTGCTCACCCGCATCGCGCAGGCGGGCATCGCGGTGGAAGCGGCGCTGGGTAGCCCGCAGGACATTGAGGGCTGCGTGGACGGTGAGGGCCGCATCCACTTAGTGCAGACCCGGCCCCAAGTTTGAGCCCTTTCAGGCTTTCACTGTTTCAGAGACAATCGGAATCGACAATTGGAATCGACACAACGGACGTTCGGCCGCACGCGCACAGTCCCCTATTCCACACAGACGCTCACACGCGAGGCTTAGGCGCGGCGTACCACTGCCCGGGCGTGCGCGTGGTGAGTCGAACAGCGGGCGCCACAAACAGGCCCTCCTCGTGCGCCCAGTCGGGCGCCGCGTCGTCGCCCACGCACACGATGGTGCTGCCGCTGCCGCTCATGAAGACGGCCTGGTAGCGTCCCGTGTCGAGCAGGCGCTGCTTGAGCTGCGCCAGCGAGGGCAACACGGCAAAGGCGGGCGCCTCCAGGTCGTTCACGCACGCGGCCGCGCTGCATCCGCTGTGCGCCAGCTGAAGCAGCAGAGCCTCCGGGTCTGCGCTGCTGCGCGTGGCCAGGTTGAGCGCCTTGAACACCGTGGGCGTGGGCAACCCCTCCGGGGGCTTCACCAGCACCATGCGCGTCTCCAGGGACAGCGGCGGCACCTCGTTGCGCACAACCTCGCCGCGGCCGGTGCAGTAGGCTGCGCCGGTGCTGAAAAAGACGCTGATGTCGCTGCCGATCTCGCCAGACCAGGCCAGCAGCTGCTCCTCCGTGGCGGGGCGGCCTGCCAGCTGGTTGGCCGCCCACAGCGCGGTGGCCGCGTTGCCGCTGCCGCCGCCCAGGCCGGCGCCGGTGGGCACGCGCTTTACCAGGTTGGCCCAGAAGCGCTGCGGGAGGCCCGAGTCAGCGCACGAGTATATGTGTGGTGCGTGTGTGCGCGCGCGCGCGCGCCTGCTGCGAGCCCGTCTTGCGGCGGAAGAGGTCGAAGGCTTTGAGCACCAAGTTGCTGCCGTCCAGAGGCACTCCGGGCTCCACGCACGTCAACGTGTCCTGCGCAGGGCTGGAGGACAGGCTCACCTCCAGGGTGTCTCCGAAGTCAACCACCTTTGGGGGGTGCGTGTGAGCCGGGTGGGGTGCGAGAGAGAGCGCGAGAGATAAAACGTTTGGGAAGAGACGCCGCACGCACGTGGAAGAGCGACGCCAGGTCGTGGAAACCGTCCTCGCGGCGCCGCGTGACGCGCAGAAAGAGGTTCAACTGGGGCGCGTGCGTGCGTGCGTGCGTGCGTGCATGCGTCAGCAGGCGGACAGAGCGCGCTGCACGCGCTGCGCGGCAGGAGCAGCGTCACGCGCCTTCGAGGGCGAAAACAGGGTCAGGTCAGCCGTGCCTGGCGGTGGCAAGCTCTCCAGGCCAGCCACAGAGACGCAGGAGCGAGTGCGAGCCGCGCTGAGTGGACTCCGCCCGCTCCGCAGACCCACGCTCGCTCGACACCTGGCCTGGACGCCGCAGCGACGCAGCATCGCTGGATGCGCATGAGACGGCGCTGGCAAGGTCACCATCATAGTGAGGCGAGGGGGAAGCTCTGCCACCAGCTGCTGCAGTGCTGCTCACCACGCACGCATGCACACTTAGTTCTTCTGCGCTGCTCCAGCGCATGAGAACGTATGAACAGGTCTATGAACATTTAGAGACAACGCACAATGCGCAATGCGCACACTGCGCAGCATTCGCCTCACGCCGGCGCTTGGCTGTCGAAGCACATCGCCTCCCTGCACGCCTCCACCTGCGTTGACGAGCCCATGCACACCGCGGTGCGCTGCTCGGCGCTCATGATTTTCTGGAGCAGCAGGCTGGAACCGGTTCCATCCATGCTGGCCCCGCCAGCCGCCTCGACGATGAACGCCATGGGAGCAGCCTCGAAGAGCAGGCGCAGCTTGGAGGGCGTGCTGGGCGAAGAGGGGCAGCAGAAGACGCCGGAGCCCTTGGTCAAAACGTGGTGGACATCCGGCACGCAGGCGCCGCTGTAGCGGATGGTGAGCCGCTGGTCCAGCCAGGAATGGAGCAGGCGCTTGTACGGCGGGTTGTCCGCACATGCGCGCGCGTTGCTGGGCGCCACAAATCGCGGCGGGAGAGCGTCTGCTTCTCCAGTGAGTCTCACGTCGGTGCGTGTACGCTGCCAGCACTCACCGCCCAACGCGTACTCATGCACCCGTACGGCGCCGTCGGTAATGCAGCGCGCCGCAACCACCAACGAGGTGCGTGGGCCGTAAACCGCATAGCACGCGGCCGCTTGGTCGGCACCACAGCGCCCCAGCAGCTCTGCGCCGTGCCAAATGCCAACAATAGAGCCCACCGCAAAACCCGCGTCCACTACGGAGCTTCCGTCCAGCGGATCCCAGGCTGCGCAATACTCGGAGCCGCCCAGAGACTGCGGCTCTGACGCCTCTTCGCTGGAGCCTTGCGCGAGTTGGCCAGTGGCGCGCAAAGCCTCCCAGAAGATGGCGTCCGTGCGCAGGTCCAGGCTGTGCTGCGTGTCGCCGAAGGCGTTGGTGGAGGGGGTGCGGTGCAGCGGCGAGGCGGAGGGCAGGATGGCGCCACTCGGCTCGCGCAGCACGCACGCGCAGTCACGCACCGCGCTGGCGACAGCCAGCAGCACGTGCCCCAAAGAAGGCGACCACAGCTCAGCCGCGTCGTTGGCCAACGTGCGCAGTTGCCTCGTCGGCTCGTCGCGCTCAAGCTGCGCCATCGGTGTGTTGCACACCGAGTGACTCAGCTCAGCACTCAGCAGTGACTCAGCAGCGCGCCCGGCGCTGCCGCGTTTTCGCCGCGCAGTGAGCGGCCAGAGAGAGAGCCCAAGTCCCACTGCGTGAGTCGCGCTCGAATACCGAGATACACAGATAGCGAGAACTGCGCTCTCCTAGGAACTGCGCTCTCTGGGCCTCTGCGTCAGGCGCTGCTCGTGGTCCCTACAGCCGCAGCGCTGCCCGCGGTTTCTATGCACAGTGAGCCCAGGGGCGGCGAAAGTGCCGTCCACCAAGCACGTGCACTTTAATTTTGGAGTTTTGGTGGCGTGGTGATGAGTCAGCACGCTTTTTCCTCCCTTTCGCACAACTATATAGCTGCTGTCCTAAGTGTCAAAATGCCGATACGCGTCCACGCAGTGACGGATACCGCGGAGGTCCCTTCGGATCGACAGCGCCGACCGAGCGACGGCGGCACTGCCGCACTGCCGCACTGCGCATGCGTGCATCGTACGAGAGTCGAGAGAGTTCTCATAGCGTCCTCCCTCCGCCGACCATATTCCCCACCCTCGCATCATCCGCGAGCTTTGAGAGTGCTGAGCAACTTGCAGTGAGATCGTCTCCAGCCCGGCGGGGCGCGCGGCAGTCGGGTGCCTCCGGCCCATGCGTCCCCGCCAGCGCTCGGGTCTGCTTGACGCGACGCCCTGGTGCGCTGACATTGCCCCTGGGTTTCTGCGCTGACAACCCAAAATGGTCCAGGGCCGTGCAATCAGCGTCGGTGCGCCCGGAGCGCTCTTCTGCTTCACGCCCGGGCCTCGCCCGCCTCTCGCTCATCGCCAACGCGCTGCTGCTGCTGCTGCTGCTGCGCCGTGGCGGCACACGGGAGGCCCACCTGCGGTCTGAGCTCCTTCAGGCCTCGGAGCTGGTCCAGGCCTCTTCGGCGCAGGTTGAAAGCGCTCGCGCGGCGCTCCAGGAGGCGCAGCGCGCGCTGCTGGTGCCCCGGCCCAGCTCTCTCAACGGGAGCGCGGCCCGCCCGTGGCTCCTGGTGGGGGTGACCACCTTTCCGCGCCCGGGCGGTGTGTCCTACCTCAACGCCACGCTTTCCTCGCTGATGGACGAGCTGCCCGACTCTTTGGGCGACCCGCTGGGGCCGGCGAACGTGCAGGTGCTGGTGATGAACGGGGCGGGCGAGGGCGCGCACCCAGGTTTCGAGGCTGCCCGTGCTGCGTTTGCGCAAGGCAAGGGCGGCGCGTATGTGCGCTTCCGGGAGCTGCCTGCGCCGTGCGTGGACCCCACGCCGGACGCGGCGCCAGTTGACGACCTGAATAACCCCCAGAACGTGCCTGGGCAGGAGGTGCGCGCACAGAGCTGTCACCTGGCGTCGCTGCTGGAGGCGAGCAGTGCGCTGTCACAGCACTATTTGTTTCTGGAGGACGACTTTGAGACGTGCGGTCACGCGCTGCGCACCGTGCACTACGCGCTCAACAAAGCCAGCCTGCGTGCCCCAGACTGGTTAGCGTTGCGGTTCAGCTACGGAATGAACGGCATCGTGCTGCGCAGTTCCGACCTGCCCTCCCTCGCCGCGTACCTGCGCAAGCACCTCACGCGCCTGCCGCCCGACCTGCTGTGGCGGGAGTGGGCCATCGCTGGAGGAGAGTCGATGCGCACAGCAAAACCAGCACGAAGGCTGTACACGTACCGTCAGAACGTGTGGGCGCACACAGGCGTGGTGAGCACCTTCGCCGTGCGGCCCTTGCGTCGCGCATGGCCAGCCTGCTATGCGCCGATGGCTGCCGTGTGGAGCCTGGTTGCACGGGAGCAGTTCGACGGCGCACATTGCGCACAGGAGGACATCAGCCCTTGTGGCCAACTCCTGCACGCCCAGAGGGACTGGGCCACGCGCCTGCCCTTGTTTGGCGTGGCAGAGGACGGAACGGAGCCTTGACAGCGTCACGTCAGAGCCTACCAGATTTCAGTTCACTGCGAGTGTGACCGTTTTCTGAGTTGTTCTCATCTTCTCATCGCCCCCGGCGTCCCCGCTGGTCCCCCAGGCCGCGCACTCTGGGGTCGTTGAGGACGTCCAGTCCCGGCGCCAGCAGCTTTTGGTATCGGTCGAAGTACAGGACCTGCTTGAGGAGCAGGCCAAACTCTCGCGGGAACTTGACGCCGTGCTTGTCGCCCACCCGCACCAGGTCCAGCACCAGGCGGCTCACGTCCGTCTCGTCCACCGCCAGCGCGGCGCCATCCTGGTCCACCACCACGGTGGCCCTCAAGCTGGACATGCTCTCCGCAAGCCCCTCCAGATCCGCCCCGAACGCGTCCACGTCTACAGCCTCGTCAGCAGCGCCCATCGCCACCAGCGCCGCCGCCGCAGTGCGCCAGTCGCCGCCGGCGGCGGCGCCCAGCAGCGCGTTGACTGCCACCCAGACCGCCGGGCTCACCCGGCCCACGATGCCGAAATCTATGAAGGCCACCCGCCCGTCCTGGAGAACCAACAGGTTGCCCGCGTGCAGGTCCGCGTGGAAGGTCTCGCAGCCGATGACGCTGCCCGCCCACATGTTGAGCGCGCCGATGAGCAGCGCCTCGGGCGTGGATCCCCGGCGTGCCGCCGCGCCGCGGATGGAGTCGAGGTCCGTCAGCGGCACGCCGCGCAGGCGCTCCATGGTCATCAGGCGTCGCGTGGAGAGCTGCTTGTACACGAACGGAGCGACGCAGTCACCGTTGTCTGTGGCTGCCAGGTACGCGCTGAAGGCTGCCAGGTTGGACGCCTCCTTGGTGAAGTCCAGCTCGTCAAGCATGGACGCCCGGATGTCGGCCGCAATGGCGCCCACGCTGCCGCGCGCCAGGTCTGGGGCGAGAAACTCCAAGATGCGCGCCGCTGCAGCCAGGAAGGCCAGGTCCGCTGCCAGTGCGTCCGACACGTCCGGCTTGAGCACCTTGAGCACAACCTCCTTGCGTGAGCCCCGCAGCACGGCGGCGTGCACCTGTGCCACAGAAGCGGAGGCGAGCGGTACGGCGTCCACCGACTCGAACGCCACAGAGAGGGGCTGCCCCAGCTCCGCCTCCACGATGGCGCGGATGGTGGCGAAGGGCACGGCGGGCGTTCTGTCCAGGCACTTCTGGAACTCTGTGCGGGGGCGGTGAGGTGTCGAGCGGAGAACGACACACGACACGCGTCGCTGCAACGGCACGCACCCAGCACGTATTCCTCCGGAAACAGCGTCGGCGAGGAGGCTATGAACTGGCCCAACTTGACGTAGGTTGCGCCCAGGCGCTCAAAGAGCCGGCGCAAGAGCACGGGCGCAGATGGCCTCGCAGCACCCTCTGTCGCAGCCTGCTGGGCCACAGACAACAGGGCCTGGATGCCCTGCAGGGCGCGGATGGGACCACGAGGGCCACTCTCCTGCGTCAGCTGAGCGAGCTCCTGCAACAGTGCGGGAAGGCGAGTGGCGTCCAAGCTCGCAAAGCGGGTGCGCCCAGCGGTGCCGCCGGAAGAAGAGGAGCCGGCTGCTCGCGCGAGCGTTGGCTGTGCGGCTCGACGCGGGCGCTGGTGTGAGCCTCGGCCTCGACAAGCACGCGCTGCTACGCACGCGCTGCTACGCAGCACGCCAGACAGCATGGCGCAGTTACGGGCGCACGATTTGCTAAGGAGCACCCGGAGGGGAAGGGATTAGAGCAGGAAGAATGTACGACGCACCGTACGACGATGAGGACAAACTGGCTGACGGCTGACGTCAACAGCGTGGCATCCAGGCAACCTCTGCTAAATTGACGCAGGCCATTGTTGATGCGCACAGTGTATGGGTGCAGCGCAGACATGTCGTTTGGACTCTTGTCGACGTTGGTTCGGCAGCAAGTCTGCTCCTCGTTGGTTGGCCGCCTGGATGCGCTTGCACTCCGCCTTGTGCGTGCCCGTGGTCCACGCCTCAGCCAGGCAAGCCGCGCTGCAGAAAGAGCCACCCAAGAACTCCCTCAGCCGCCACATCTTGCACGGAACGCACGCTGACAACGTGCAGAATGCGTACGGAGCGCGCCGCGTCTGGTAGAGGCCTCTGCGGCGTATTGTTTTCGTATTGTGTGAGTGGGTTGCAAACCGGGTTGCAGATGGGTTACAATACAACCGGGTTGTCCCTGAGGGCGGGGACTTTCTAACCTTCTCAACATCAGCACGGCTATTCAGTGTTGCGCCGCCTGGTCCCTCTCCTCCCGCAGTCTCTTCTCGATGAAGAACTCGCCAGCCTTGTAGCTGCTGCGCACAAGAGGCCCTGCAGCCACGTAACTGAAGCCGCACTCAGTCTCTCCAAACAGCCTCCAGGCGTCAAACTGCTCCGGGCTCACGTAAGAGCTCACAGGCAAATGATGCTCCGTGGGCTGCAGATACTGCCCCAGAGTCAAGATGTCAACCCCGGCTGCCTTAATGTCCCGCATCGTAGCCCTCACCTCCTCCTCTTGCTCGCCCAGGCCCAGCATGAGGCTCGTCTTTGTGATGAGGCCCGGCTTTGCAGCCTTGGCGGCGCGCAGCACGGCCAAGCTCTGCGCATAACCGGCACGCGGGTCACGCACGCGAGGCTGAAGTCGCTCAACAGTCTCCACGTTGTGCGCGTAGACGTCCAGCCCGCTGCGAGCCAGGTGGGTCACCGCCTCCAAGTCGCCCCGGAAGTCAGAGGTGAGGCACTCCACCAGGATGGAGGGCTTCAGAGCCTTCAGCGTGCGCACGGTCTTTGCGAAGTGTTCGCTGCCGCCGTCGGGCATGTCGTCACGGTCAACGCTGGTGAGAACCACGTAGCCGAGGGACCAGGCTGCGATTGCTTTGGCGGTGTTCTCCGGTTCGAGTGGATCCGCCGGAGGCGGAGTGCGTGCTGTGTTGACCGCGCAGAAGCGGCACCCGCGCGTGCAAGTGTCCCCCAGAAGCATCACCGTGGCGGTGCCCGTCTCGCCGTTCCAGCACTGCGGTGCGTGGCGTTGCAGACGTGTCAGGGTGCGAGTGGAAGGCTGGGGGCGGGTGGAGGGGCCGCGCCTCGCCGATGTTGGGGCACTGCGCCTCCTCGCACACAGTGTGGAGGTTGAGGGAGCGTAGGGAGTCCTTGAGGTACTCAAAGCTGGGGAGGGGTCGTCAGCGAAAAAGAGCGCTCGCAACGTGTCAGCGTCTGTTGCGGACTGCGGGCGCACACCGTTCTCCCTGCGGCGCGCGCTGACGCAGCCAGGGGGGCTTCTTGAGGCCAGTGGGCGAGCCGGCTGGCGCTGCCGGGGCTGCGCCGGGCGAGCCGACCGAGGAGAGGGCCACCAGCTCCGCGAACGCGTCCGCGCTCTCCAGCCGCGCACGCTCCGCAGACGCCTCCGCGGCGCTGAGCTCCACCACGCCCGTCGGGGTGAGCGTTTTCCCGGCGGAGCCTCCCGAGCTCGCGCAGCAGCGGCACTCTCGGCTTCTCCCCGCTTTCCGCGACGCACCGCTGCACAGCGCACGCGCACCACGCGCGCGGCTCACAGCGGGCAGCGTGGCAGCACACGCCGACGGCGCGCCAAGCGCAACCATGGTCGTTTTCGCCTTGCGCGAGAGATGCGCTCTCACTGCGCCGAGTGTCTTGGGCGCCCTCTTTGTCCCTCTCGCAGCTCGAAGCGCAACAGCGTCGATACACGCTCGTAGGGCGGCACCAGCTGCCCAACAGTTGAACAGTCGGCGGCGGTCGAACAGCACGTGTGGTGTTGGTCCCGCGGTCCCGCGGTCCCGCGGTCCCGCCTGCAGGGCACCCTCGCCGCCTCCGCCTGCTGCGCCACCATGTTCGAGGCGCGCCTGACGCAGGGCAGCTTGCTGAAGAAGGTGAGGACTGCGAGAGAGAGCGCTGCGCTGTGCTGTGCTTGTGCAAACCTTTGCAGCGCGCTCAGCCCTGCCCCGCGCCCGCGCGCCTCGCGCCGCCTCTGAGCGCGTGCGTCTCGCCTCTCTCGCTCCGCGCGGCAGGTGCTGGAGAGCATCAAGGACCTGGTGACGGATGCAAACTTCGACTGCTCGCCCACCGGCTTCAGCCTGCAGGCCATGGACAGCAGCCACGTGTCTCTCGTGGCGCTGCTGCTGCGCGCGGACGGCTTTGACCACTACCGCTGCGACCGGCCGATCAGCATGGGCATGAACTTGGCGAACATGGTGCGTGCCCTAACAGCAACTCTCCGCACAGCCGCGCACGCGGGCCCTGCGCCCCGTCCACTCTGCTGTCCGCGGGAGGAACGGGCCGACACGCGCGGGCGCGGAGGCGTGCGCTGTGCGGCCGTGTGCTGACTCCGCGCGGCGTGTTGGCAGTCCAAAATGCTGAAGTGCGCGGGAAACGACGACATCATCACCATGAAGGCTGACGACAACGGCGACACCGTCACCTTCATGTTTGAGAACAAAGGCGCGAGCCACCTGGCGCTCGGGCGCTCTGTTTCTGTGCCGCGCGCTGTGCCCGCGCTCAAACGCTTGCTCTGGCGCCCTCAGACCAGGACAAGATCAGCGACTTCGAGCTCAAGCTCATGGACATCGACAGCGAGCACCTGGGCATCCCAGACACCGAGTATAGCGCTGTGGTGAAGATGCCCAGCTCTGAGTTTCTGCGAATCTGCCGCGACCTCTCCACCATCGGGGACACCGGCGCGTGCCACGCGCAAAGCGCACACCAGGCCGCCTTCCGCGCACTCACCAGCGCCCCGCCGCTGCGCAGTGGTGATTGGAGTGACCAAGGAGGGTGTTCGCTTCAGCACGACGGGTGACATTGGTTCCGCCAACATCACCTGCAGACAGAACAGCTCCGCGGACAAGGCACGCAAGCCGGTGCCATGCGCGCGGCATGCGCTGAGTGTGATGCTTTGCTTTGCTGGTTGCACAGGCTGACGAGCAGACCATCATCGACCTGCACGAGCCGGTGACGCTCACCTTTGCGCTGCGCTACCTGAACAGCTTCTGCAAGGCTACGCCGCTGGCTGGCCAGGTGACTCTGAGCATGAGCAAGGAGCTGCCGGTGGTGGTTGAGTACCGGATAGAGGAGATGGGATACGTGCGTTACTACCTGGCCCCCAAGATCGAGGACGAGCCGGAGGAGGCGTGAAGGGGTTACTGAGGGTGTGCGGGTGCAATACGAGACTCCGATGTCTCAAAGCGCTAGATCGTCAGAGACAAAAACTCAAATCAGCATTCCTACAGCGCAGCGTTGCGACAGCGCAGCGACAGCGCAGCGTTGCGCTTACAGGCCTGATCGCCCCCACACCACCAGTGAGAGGGAAAAGGAGAAGGATGCGCAAAGCGCAGCCCAGCCGATGTTGACGATGAGGGGCTCTCCCTCTGCCAGCTGGATCATCTCCTGCGCAGCCTGCACAGCCGGCGCGCTCATCGCCTCGGCCACCAGCGCGGCGGCGGCGGCGGACACGGCAAAGGCTGCGGGCTTGCTGGCCTGTGGGTGCGCGAACGCGAGCGTCAGTCGCGGCGAGTAAACGGCCCAAAGCAGCTGCAAACTGAGCGCCGGAGTGCAGCTGAACGGACAGAGGCTCTCTCCACTGCTCCGCTGCGTGTGCCAGCCCCCGCAGCGCGGGTGACGCAAATTGGAGCCCAAACCCTGGGTGGGTGTGGTCTCGCGAGCACACCCGGAGCTCGCTACGCCGCGCCCCCGCGCAGCCGGTCACCGGGCCGCCGCGGCGGTTACGGGGCGGCACAGCGCCCAGGCTCGGCGAAGATGAGGCCGGGGATAGGACGGGAGAGACAGCTCCGAGTCACGCCTCGTTCCGGCTCACGCGGCCTGCCCGCGCCACGGACCGCGCCACCGAGCGCGGCAGCCGTGCCCGCGATCCCGTGCCAACGCGGCTCCGGTTTGTTCCTCGCACCTTGTGTGCCAGCCGGGCAACGGGGCGCACAGCTGCGCGGCTGCTCACCGGGCGCGCAGCCTTGCGCACAGGCAGCGCGGGGCGCACGGCGGCGGCGGTAACGGCGAACATGGTGTCACGGGCTAAGCGGGGGCGGTGAAATGCAGAGAAGTTGCGGCGTACTGTACGTGGTGGTGGCGAGCGCGAGGAAAGGTCATCGCCGGCGCAGCGCATCGGCGCAGCCATTCGCTGCTGCATTGCTCTCGGAATGTCACCTGACGTCGTGAACGCGTGCGGCGCTGGTTGAGCAAGCGTCGGGCGACGGCGGGAGCGTGATAAGAGATGGAGATGCAGAAGCCTATGGTCAAGCTTCCTCCCTCGGCTTCTGCGTGCGTATCACCGGGTGTTGCATTCCATGCGTCGCGCGCTGTGCCGAGCGCTCGGTGCCGCACTGCGTGGTGGCGCAACGAGCGTGGCCCCTGCA
>Ga0208951_1000238_pt1 | contig 24706 bp, 40 predicted proteins | sample GreLakmeMI27MSRF_FD_187702 | JGI IMG/M metagenome (GOLD analysis project Ga0208951, IMG submission 187702) | Freshwater lentic microbial communities from great Laurentian Lakes, MI, USA - Great Lakes metaG MI27MSRF (SPAdes) | ecosystem: Environmental > Aquatic > Freshwater > Lake | place: Great...
AGCCTGGTCGCAACTCTTGTGGCATTGGCGCGGCCTTTGTCACAACAATGCACGACGCTAGCGCGCCTGCGACGCTCAGCCCCTCGGAGGAGCAGGAACGCTGGCTGCACGAGGCCTTCAAGGCGGTCAAGCAGCACGCCTTTTACATGAAGCGCGCTCTGGTGAGGCCTCTGCCGCATTGCGTGCCGCGCCCAACGCCTTGTCCCCTGGCCCAGAGCTAAGGTCGCGTCGCGGGGCACTCGCACTGAGCGCGTCGCGCGTCGCGCTGCGCAGGACGAGAGCAACCTGCGGGAGGCGCTCAAGCACTCGGCTGCAATGCTGGGCGAGCTGCGCACCTCCCTCCTGTCGCCCCAGAAATACTACGCGCTGTACATGAAGACGTTCGACGAGCTGCGCCACCTGGAGGCGTTCTTCGTAGAGGAGAACAAGCGCGGACGTAGCAACGCGGAGCTGTACGAGCTCGTGCAGCACGCTGGCAACATCCTGCCCAGACTGTGCGCCTCGGCAGCAGTTCGTATCGCCCCGTGCACGCGATGGGCTGACGGGCAGCGCCTGATCACGGCAGGTATCTTATCATCACAGTGGGCAGCGTGTACATCAAGTCCAAAGAGGGCGCGGCCAAGGACGTGCTCAAAGACCTGGTGCGCGCGTTCGCCTCTGGAGCGCACGCGTGGGTGGCCCGGTGGCTCACCCGGCTCGCCCCACAGGTGGAGATGGCGCGCGGCGTGCAGCACCCCGTGCGTGGCCTCTTCCTGCGCACCTACCTCTCACAGATCAGCAAAAACCTGCTGCCGGACACCGGCTCGGAGTACGAGGGCGAAGGCGGCAACGTCCAGGCACGTTCGCGATGCCATCTTTCTCTGCTTGCTTGGCTAACTGTGCTCCTGCGCCTCCGGAACCACAGGATGCTGTGGACTTCATTCTGCAGAACTTCACGGAGGCGCGCACGGTGTAACCGCGGCTGGGGCAGAGCGGCTGATTTACACGCTTGCCAACAGATGAACAAGCTCTGGGTTCGCATGCAGCACCAGGGACCCTCGCGCGACAAGGTGCGCCTCTGCCCCGCATGCCGTTCTGCGAGGCGCGCCTGAGCGCGCGAGCACGCCGCTCCCCTGTGCCTGCAGGAGCGGCGGGAGAAGGAGCGGCAGGAGCTGCGTGACCTTGTGGGCAAGAACTTGCTGGTGCGACGTGCAGCCCTGCATCGCCCAGCGGTACCCGGCTGATGCGGCGCGTTGCAGGTGCTGAGCCAGCTGGAGGGCGTAGACTTGGAGCTGTACAAGGCAACCGTGCTGCCGCGCATCCTGGAGCAGGTCGTCAACTGCAAAGACGACATCGCCCAGCCGTACCTGATGGACGCGGTGATCCAGGCACGGCTTTGCAGCCGGGGTGCTGGTGCGTGCGCGCTGACCACACCCCGCTTGTGCGCAGGTCTTCCCAGACGAGTTCCACCTGCAGACGCTGGAGACGCTGCTTGCCGTGTGCCCGCAGATGCAGCCCAACGTCAAAGTGGGCGGCGTGCTGGCGGGGCTGATGATGCGCCTCGCCAAGTATGCAGCAGATGTGCCCGAGGTATGGACTCCGCTCCTCTGCTCCTCTCCGCTGCCAGCTGGCAGCACCTCTCGACTCTGCACTCACGCCACGCATCTAGGTGGTCCCGCAGTTCCAGAGCGCGGACGCGTTCGGCAAGTTCGGAGATGCGATCTCGAAGGTGGTGGCCGTGCAGCCAGACATGGCGGCGGTGGACGTGGTCGCCATGTACTCCTCAATGATGGCCTTCGCGCTGCAGGTGCACCGCGACCAGCTGAGCTATGTGGATGTCGTGCTGGCGGGCTGTGCGGCTGCTCTGGAGTCGCGCGGCAAGATCGCAGAGCCGAAGGTGTGAACACGGCTGGAGTGGCCCGCTCCCTAGAGTCTGACTGTGCGCCCGCACGCGCAGGCTACGAAGCAGCTGGTGAGCCTGCTGACAGCGCCGCTGGATGCATACGACGTGGTGTCGGTGCTCTCTCTGAGCAGCTATCCGAAAGTGATGAACGTGCTGGAGCACAACACGCGCAAGCAGATGGCCGTCACAATTGTGCGCAGCGTGCTGAAGAGCGGGACCATCGTGCAGGAGGCTGAGCAGGTGTGTGCAGGGCTTGCATGCCGGCAGCACTGTGCCTCACTCCGCGTGCCCAGGTCGACATGCTCTTCACCTTTATCAGCCTGCTTATCAAGGACGACGAGGGGCAGCAAGCGGTGGTGCGTCAGCGCCTGCCTCTGCGTTTGCGGATGCCCTGACACGCGCGCGCCTGCAGGAGGTTGACGAGGAGGACTTTGAGGAGGAGCAGAACCTAGTGGCCCGGCTGGTGCACCACCTTGCGTGCCCAGAGAGCGAGGAGCAGTACCGGGTGCTGCTGGCCGCGCGCCGCCATTTCGGCCAGGGCGGGCCCATGCGGCTGCGCCACACGCTGCCTCCCCTCGTCTTCGCGGGCCTGCACCTCGTGCGCCAGCTCTACGCGAAGTCGGCGGGCGAAGAGGGTGCGCCGCCCCACCCTGCCGGGTGCTCTATGCACACACGCCTGAGCCGGCTGGCAGGCACAAGCGTGGCGCTCAAGAAGCTCTTCCAGTTCCTGCACCAGACCACCCAGGCGCTGGCCGACATCCCGCGCGCCGAGACGGCCCTCCGCCTCTTCCTGCAGTGCGCGCAGGCTGCGAGCGATTGCCAGCAGGAGCCTGTTGCGTATGAGTTCATGGAGCGCGCATACGAGCTGTTCGAGGAGAACATCCCTGGTGCGCTAGCCCCCGGGCTCCCTTTCACCAGTTTCACTGGCTCAAGCTGACTCCCCCTTTCCTCCTGCACCGCAGACTCCAAGGCGCAGGTCACCGCACTGCAGCTCATCATTGGTTCGCTGCAGCGCTGTACCGTCTTCGGCGCCGACAACCGGGCGACGCTGGTGCACAAGGCGACTGGCTACTCCGCCAAACTGCTGAAGAAGCCCGACCAGTGCCGGGCGGTGTACACGTGCTCGCACCTGTTCTGGCTGGACGGCGTGGAGGAGCTGTGCGACGCCACCAGCGTGCTCGCCTGCCTCAAGCGCGCGCTTAAGATCGCGAACGCGACACAGGCGCGCCGACGCCGCGTCACGCTGCTCCGGTGCACGCCCTGTGACTGACAGCTGCGCCTGCACCGCAGCAGCTAGCGGGCACAGGCCGAGGCGATGCCGGCCCAGCCGGGCTGTTCGTCGAGATTCTGAATAAGTGCGCCTCCCTGTCCGCGCTTGTCCTTCCTGCCGATTGATTGGGCTGACAACGCCTGTCTGTCTCGCAGATACCTCTACTTCTTCGACAAGGGCTGCGACGCCATCACGCCCGACGTGCTGCAGAGCCTGCTAAAGCTCATCGCGGACGAGGCCGCCGGCGAGGCCTCGCTGACGGGCGAGGTGGGCGCCTTTCATCGCGCAACCATCGCTCACATCCGCAGTCAGCAGGCCAAGGGCGGCGACACCGCTGAACGCTACACCGCAGTGACTGTGTGAACTGGCAAGTAGTGTCCGCATCGCACTCGAACTGCAGCATCTTCTCGTGTGCAGCCAGTGCAAGTGCGCAAGCACCTTCAGCGCACCCGGGCGAAGCTCGCGCAAGCATCGCCGCTACTCCTTCAGCTGGCTCAGGTCTGGCAGCTTTCCGGGCTGCGCGGGTATCTCAGTTACCTCCGCTGCAGTCGCGTCAGTCGCCCTGCCCCAGGCTGCGGCTTCTGAGGACCTTCGCATCTCGTCAGTCAGAGTCGCGTCCAGGTCACTCCGCGGCGGCCGCGGCGCAGCAGCCTTGGACTCGTCCAGACCAATCTGTGGTAAGGACGAGTGAGAAACGAGACGAGAAAGAACCGGATGCGAGCGGGATCGTGGTGCATGGAACGCACCTCCGTCTCTAGCGCGGACTTGAACTCCTGCGACACCTGCTGCAGCTCCTTGATTGTGGGCTGGAACGCGCGCAGCGTCTGGCCCAAGTTCTTGGCGATCTAATGAAAGGCGTCAGAGGAAGGCAACGACGCAGGTTGCGCAATCCCCGCAAGCGTACCTCCGCCAGGCCCTTGGGACCGAAGACCAGCAGGCTGACGACGGCGATGACAAAGGCCTCGGGCGCACCGACGCCTAGGAAGGAGGCCCGTACCTGCTCCAATCCGACAAGGCGTGTCACTCACTCTCACACTGACGCTCCCAACAGCCGCCCGTACCGACCCGGTGCTGCTACGCGTCCGCAAGACGCAGCGGCGCACGCTCGGCTGCAGCCGAGTGCCCGCGAATTGGTGGCTCTGCGTCGCGGCGACGACAGGGCAAGGCGTCGCAGCGCTGCGAGTCGACGAAGCAGGCTTCCATGCAGGCGCGTGCGGCGGCCCAGCATGGCGCACACGCCGCTGCACGGTGCTGCTCGCGGCGGCGTGGGCGCGAAGAGAAAGAGAAACACCGCAGCATGTCATTGCCGACGCCATCACCTCAGCAGGCTCCGCTGAAGAGCTAAACACGCCCGGGCTGCTACGGAAGCCTAGTAAGCGCACACTGTAGCGACTGACACAGAGGTCCCGGGGGTGCGTAAAGTGCGCATTTAGCACACGACGCCTGCACGCGTCCACGCGACCACCACGCGACCACTCGTCCACCAGCATCGACGTGTGCGTGTCAGCGGGGAATCCGGGCATGCAGGGAGCGTCAGTTCGTTACTCGATGCTCACATCGTGCTTCATTCAGCATGGGCTGAGTGAGCTCAAGGGCATGTGGGAGACGTGGCGGTGAATTCGTCTCGAATGGACAGGAACTGTAGGTCTGAGGCTGAAGCGGCAGAAGCGCAGCGGCGATGGCTGGGTGATACGATGTTGAATAGGGCCGCTATGCTAATACGACGAGGACGTCTCGTGAGTAGCAAGCGTGGCTAGATATACCGTCGATGGCTGCACCAAGCGTAAAAGAGCCAGCAACGGCATGCGAGCGTGGTCACAGCGCATTAGATTGTTGTTGCGTCTGCCGACTGCAAACACATCCTGGGCCATCCTCCTCACGCCACGCCATCCTGAGTTGCGAGTTGGAGACACGAAAATGCAGCGTCAGTTCTGCCCAGCGGAGCGAGTGCACGCCCCATCGTGCGCGGCATCGAGCGTGAACGAGCACCTCCCGAGTCGACATGTTGACCTCCTTCGTTGCGTCACCTGCAAGCGCACACTAAGCGAAGAGACATCGCGAAAGGATTGTGGCCATCACACAAGCTGCTGGCGATGGCGCGAATTGTTATTCGAGATGCGACTTTCTTCTAGCCCTTGATGACAGCGATGGGGCGGAGCTTGACGGTCTTCTTGGAGATGCCGGCAGCGTGGCACGTGTCCACGACCTGAGCGCGGGAGCGCAAGGTGAGAGGTGGCGGCGCACTTGTCGGAATACTTGAAGTGCGCGCCTGCGTGACGTCCTTGTAAGACTCGGGGGCCTCCTCCATCACAAGCTTCGGGCTGGCCACGCGAATGGAAATGCCTTTCGTCTTCAGGGCGTCCAGAACCTCCTGAAAAATCCAAGCGCCGTGTGCGCGATGTCAGGATGAAACGAGGCGAACATCCTGGAGGCTGCAAGAACGCGCCTGGTAATCCAACTTGTTGCGCGAGTTGTTGCGGCTGCGAGCTCTGCCCGCCCCGTGACATGTGCTGTGGGCGGAAAGAGAGCTCAGCATGCGCACACGCAAGCGGGCGCTGAATGTGGCGCGTGCTCACCTGCCGAATGTTTCCTCCATGCCCTTCTCTGTGCCAGTCAGCACATAGCTGCACGTCCCCTACAAAACGTGTCGTCAGAACGTGACAACAACAGGGTCTGCGTACGCGGGCAAAAGCACCATGGTGCCGCCGATGAGCACAGGCTGCCCAGTGAACTGGTAGTCAACCGGAATTAGCGGGTGGTGCGGGGGGAAGGCACGCGTCGAGCCCTGCACCATGAGTGCACAAGTCACATTCAAGCGGCTCTGCAGCGCGCTTCACCAGCTGCGCGCCTTACGGTGGACGAGGAGCGTGCGGACCTTGCCGTCGACGACATGCTCCTCAACCTGGTAAAACATCACAGGGTTGTGTAAGAGCGCGGCGCAAGCCACCAAGAGATGGGGCGCGCCTTTGCAATGTTGTGCGAGACGTCGTACACGACGTGCATGTCTAGGTCGTCGGGGGTGCTGTCGAACATCTTGGCGAATGCCTATGGCGCAGCAGGTGAATCAATCCCCTCAGTGTCTGCGAGCACTCCGCTAGCGACCAAGCATTCTCGGACCTGACGGCATAAAAAAGTCATGGAGCTGCGGTTCACCCACGCGTAGTTCGCGGCGCACGCCATGCCCGACTGAGCCGCAAGCGCGGGGATGCGACGTCAAAATCCGAGACGTCAGACGCATGACAGTTTCGGCGCACCAGGTAGTCCTGTCCCTCCTGAGAGTTGATGCGCGCGCACGCGAGCTGCCGGTCATTCGGGTGAATGCCGTCGCGCGCCATGGCGCGTTCCATAGCGGTGAGCGAGTCGGTAGCTACCTGACGGCCGCAATCATGGTGTGAGATGCACAGTGCAAGATGTCGAGGCGGCAGCTGAGTGGCGGCGCGCCTGGTGTCCGAGCCCGCGGCTGCCGCTGTGAATCATCACGCAGACCTGACCAACGCGGTCGATGCCCATCTTGTTCGCCGCCCATGAGTCGAAAATCTCGTCGACGACCTGCGGGGAGCCACAAATGCTCAGCTCGCACGCGGCACGTGGCTAGGATGCGGTGGCGCGCCCGTGCCTGGATTTCCGCGTAGTGGTTGCCAGCGCCGAGTGTGCCCATCTGAGGTAGTCCGCGCTTCTTGGCGCGCGCGGAAACCTGCGACAGGTGCAGACGTTTGTCAGCTCCAGATGCGCGCGCCTTGCTCCGCCTGGCAACGCGCCTTGCGCGGGTCGCAGTTCAGCATGCGCCCGTACTCCTCACAGTGCTCCTTGTCCTCGGCCCACGCGTAGCCCTCGCGCAGAGACCTGCGCGAGGCCGCATATGAGTGCCAAATCTGCCGGGTGCGTAGTCAGCCGGCATGCGCCACGCACCAGTCCATTCCCATGCCAAGCGCAGCTTCCAGCCCCGCCGCCGTCGTGGGTATGATACCCTGCGAGCCCACGCCGACTGGGATGTGGTCAAAGAGCGACTGGGCCAACTTTTCCTTCACCTGTGGCGAGAGTAGCACGTCACTCTTTCCGGCAATTGAGCGCGTCGCAGCAGGCGCGGCGCACGTCAGCGACGTCCGACTCCATCAGGTTGGTGCGCAGCAGGCGCACGCCACAGTTGATGTCGAAGCCAACGCCGCCTGTGCGACGAGCAAGCACGCAGCCAGTCCAGTCAGTGCTTTATAGCTCTGAGCGCGCGCCGCCGCATGCGCGAGACATTCTGGGCAACAGTGGCATAGCAGCAGCGTGCGAGAACTGTTCACACAGGGCCAGGAAGCGTGTGGAGGAGGCGCACCGGGCGACACGATGGACTCTGGGTCGTCCATATCGAAGGCTGCCACGTTGCCGATAGCGAAGCCGTAGCCGCTGTGCACGTCTGGGAGGGCGATGGAGGCCTTGACGATGCCCGGCAGTGCCGCCACGTTGGCGAGTTGCTTGACGGCTGGCAGAAAGCCGCCGACGTCGCCACGGCTCACGTACTGCTCCAGCTCCTCGAACATCAGCGCCTGAAGGTGGTCGTTAACGTAGAACACGCAGGGGACGCGCATGTTGGGCACAAAGCCCATCTTGATTCTGTAGGCGGCGTGCGGCTTGTGCTGTTAGCCCAACGCAAGGGAGCAACAGAGGACACGCTTGCCTGTAGGAGTGCCCATTCACACGCTCGATGAAGGCCGCCTCCTCCTGATACGTGCGCGCCATGGCCCGCGGAGAGGCGCAGGAGGGAGGTGGCGAGCACTCGCAGTCGGCGTGCGGCTACTCCCGAGTTCACAAAAGCTTGCGCAGCGCTGAGCCCGAGAGTCTCTCTCCGGCAGACGCAGCGCGCAACGTTGCCCCTGTCTCTTGGCAGCGCACAACCGTGCCCTACCGAGGGTGGCGCGTGTGGATTGTGAAGGGCCCCACAACAGGTGGTCCCGCCATGCAGCAGATGCAGCGGCGGGGCGCTCTCAAATGAGCCATCTGCGCCGCCACCGCCCTCGCCCACTGTGCCTCGTGCTAGGAAGGCTTCACGGCGCTAAGCAGACGCTCGAGCTTGGCGAGGCCAGAGATGCTTGCAGGCCGGCTGCGCAGCGCTGCCCTGCTGCGGGCTTGCAGAGCGCCGGACCCCTGCGCGCTTCTGCAGCACGGCACAGTGCCTTGCGGCGGCTCAGCGCGCGGGGAGAAGACCTCCGCGGGCGCGAGCGTTGTTGCAGCCTGCATCCTGGAAAGGCTGCCCATCGTGACTCCATCCCTGCAGCCGTGGGAGGCAGACTACCTGGCGCGTGCGCGGTGCCCGCGAGCCGGCTGTCTGCTGACGGAGCTGTGCAGGCGTGGCAGCAGCAGAAGCGCGCGGGCTTCTTCAAGACGTACCCAAAGGCATGCTGTGCTGTGCCTGGCGCAGGCACACGGCACTCACTACGGCCGCGCCCAGGAGCTGACAGAGCCAAAGTCGGAGGATGAGGCGGGCAAGGTGTCTTGGACAGCAGCGCCCGTGAGCGGGTCCACGGACAACCTCAAGTGTGTCCCCACCTCCTCCCTGCAAGCAGCAGCCCGCCCTGACGGCGGCTCGCTGCCACCCGCCCAGGTCCGCGCAGCGCAAGGCGCAGGAGTTTGTGTTTCTGGTGGTTCGCAAACGCGCGGGCGGCCCCTGGCAGTTTCCCGAGGCTGCGCACCAGCCGGGTGAGACCATCCGCGAGGTGCGCCGCCGCGTGTGGCGCGCCGGCGCACGCTGACGCAGCACTATCTCCCAGACGGGTGTGCGCGCCCTCTCAGAAGCTGCGCCTGGGCTGGACGTACACTATCTGGGCAATGCGCCGTCTGCCCACCACACGGTGGCACCCGCCACCACGCTTTTTTTCATGCGCGCCTGCTTCCTGGGCGGCGACGTGCAGCCTGCGAGCGGAGTCACAGGTCCGTGTGCCTGGCGCCCTGCTACCCTGCGTGCTCACTCCGCTCGCGCCACAGACTGGGCGTGGGTTACGAAGGAAGAGGCGCCCAAGTTCCTAGCCCCAGAGCTGCACCACTTGATGGCAAGGGCACTCTGACCGCGCACGTTGGGAGTGTGCTGCTGGTCAGCACGCAGCAGCGGTGGTGTAAGCCAGAAACCACTCAGGTTGCATGCGTTGCACCGTGCGCTTGCGACACCAGAGTTCCGCGTGCGAGGCGCGCGGTTGCAACCTCAGCTACACCACATCTTTGGTGTTGGCAACTGCGAGACCACTGTGGCCCTTTCTAAAACATGTGGTGTAGCTCAGGTTGAAGATCGCGCGCCTCGCACGCGGAACCCCCAGGGCCAGCTGTCGCAACGTGCTCCGTGCACCCCAGCAGGGGAGCGTAAATTGCCTTCGCCCTGAAAGACTCCCCAACCCCAGCCACTCAGTGGTGCCCGTGTCCAACCTTGGGCGCAGACTGTGTGTGCGAGGCGCGCGAGTGAGCGTGACGTGGGTGAAGCTCTGAACGAGAGAGAGCAGTTGCGCAGGTTCTAGGGTTGCTGAGCGAGGCACAGCAAGGCGCTGGGCGCCAGTTGTGAAAGTCTGCGTGCCTTGAACGTCTGCAGGTAAGTGGACTTGACCGCCCCGTACAGCAGGCCCGCTCCAACAGCGGTGATGCGGCAAGCCTGCAACAGTTGTGAGAATTGCAAGCACAGCCGCGCCGCAAGCTGCGTGCAGCTCGTACCAGCGCGAGGGAGCTCTTGCCGGAGAAGAGGTTGGCGGAGGAGAACATCGCGGCGCGAGCCGGCGCCGGCGTGCTCCGAAACAGAAACAGACTCCCGCGGCAGTGATGGTCAGCGCCGGGGCCAAGCCAGAAGAGAGCGATGTAGGCGGGTTAGGTGCGTCAACCAGCTCCCGAGGCGCGGAGGTTTGCTCACCAGCAGCGTCGTACGACGACGACCGACCTTGCCAGCCTTGCGCACGTGGATTGATTAGCAGCTAAGCCTTCTTAGCAGCTAAGCCTTCTCAGGCGCGCGTAGCTCCCGCGTGCGTTACAAGACGACAGATGCGGCTTAGAATGGGAACTGCTATTGCAAATGCAGCTGCAGCGTCCTTCTCGGCCTGTCCTATGCGCGTTGCCGCAACTCTTTCTCGATGAGACGCTCCTTCGCGCGCGTCTTGGCCTGCGACTTGACGCCCATCACGCCGCCGCCCCACGCCTTGCGCACCTCGTCGTATCTGTGGAAGGGGTAGAAGGAGTCAGTCGGCTGGGTCAGACCGAGCGTTTGAGGGGCGCTTACCGGTCGTTGAAGTTCGCCTTCATAGATTCGACCAGCTTGCTGAACTCCAGCTTGTCCTCGTTCTTGATGGCCGTCAGCGCCAGCGCCGTCGCCGTCTTCTGGTGCACCACAGCGCCCAGGCGCGCCTTGCCCTTGACGATGCAGTAGGGCACGTTCATCTTCTTGCACAGCGCCGGCAGCCAGACCACCAGCTCGATGGGGTCCACGTCGTGCGCAATCACAACCAGCTGCGCCTTGCCCTGCTCAACCAGGTAGGTGATGTGGTTGATACCAAACTTGACGCTGATGGGCTTCTTGGTCTCGGCAGCCTTGCCGTCCTTCTCAGCCTCAGCCTTCTTCAGCAGGCGCTCCTGCAGGAAGGCAAAGGGCGGGATGAGCAAGGGGCGCAGCGCTCTCCACCCTCAGCTGCAGGGCGCGCCTTCTTCTCCTTCTTGTCCTCGGGGCGGTACTTCAGCAGCAGCTTGAACAGGTTGGTGGCTGCAGGCAGGCGCGTGAGCGAAGGCGATTTGTCGCGGGCAAGCACGCAGCTGCATGCGCACCCAGGTTCTTGTCTAGCACCTTGGTGAACTGGTTGATGGCAGGCGGCACCTGAGACAGCGGCAGCGTCAGCAGTCTGCTAAGAGGGCGCGTGCTGTAGAAGAAGAGCAGCCGGCGGGCACGCGCCTTCAGGCGCTTGGTGAGCACGCGGCGCTGGCGCTGGATGCGGACGTATTTCGGCCACTTCACATAGCGGTTGAGCGGCGTCTTGGGCGGCAAGGCCTGGCCAATGCCTGGAAGGAAGCGCCGTCAGCAGCAGGATCAGAACAAGGGTTTCGGAGGAGGCTGCTCGGCGCCGGCTGGGCGACGGACCGAAGTGCTTGGGCCGCTTCTCCTCCAGCAGCGGGTTGCTGGGCTTGGGGGCGACGGCGGCGGCGGGCTTCTTGGCCGCGGCGGGCACGGGCGCAGGCTTCGCCTTCCCCTTCGGCGGCTGCGCGGGCGACGGACGACGCGTCAGCGCCACGCAGCGAGCGTGAAGCAGCCAGCCAGCACTGCGTGCAGCCGGGCGCGGCAGCGAGGCGGAGGCAGCGCGTGGCGGCGAGCGAGGATCCCGGAAACGCCGGCAGCTCTGCACTGCCGCTGACACTACTGCAAGAGTGCCACCGCGTAACGCAGTAGCAGCAGCAGAGCGCGAGAACGGCAGCCGTTTGCGTCGAGGCGGCTGCCCAGGCTGCGATGGGCATGCAACCCTAGGCCCTGAAGGAGCTCTATGCGTTGCCACAGCGCGCTGCCTGCTTTCTCTGCAACTCCACGCACCATTTCTGCCGACACACGCTCACAGGCTCACCGGGGGCGCGTCGAGAGGCTCGTCCGCTCGTGATGACGTCATCACGCCGCTGCCTCGACAAAACGCGACGCGCCCGCACCCGCAAGCCTGTGAAAGGCGGCTCGGATGGCTGCACGCGCGTCCTGCACCGCACGGCTGGCAGCCCCCCGCAGCGCCGCCGGGCTGAAGCAGTGGACGGGCTTTGTCTCCGCGCCGCCGGCGGTCGCCGCCTCGCAGGCGCGTGCGCGTTGCTCCGGGGCTGTGGGAGCGGCGGGCCCAGCGGGCGGGCGGCAGATTGCTGTGCGCGGCGCTGGACGGCGTGCTGACGGCCAAAACCTGGCCCTGCTCCCTCTCGCAGGCGCTGCGCGCCGCCGTCTCGCTGCCCTCCGTCCAGGGCCGCGGTAGGCTCGCGGTCCGCGCGGCCCGTGTGGCGGGCGTGGAGATCCCCAACCAGAAGCGCCTGGAGACGGCGCTCACGTACGCCCCGCCGAGGCGGCGTCCTGCCCACCCGCCGCTCACACCCGCGCACTTGCGCAGCTACATCTACGGCATCGGGCCCACCACTGCCAAGGCCATCCTGGTGGAGACGGTGCGCCTCGAGCAGGCTGCATAGATCTGTACAGTCGCTTACGCCATGCCCAGAAAATCGAGAACAAGCGCACCCGCGAGCTGTCAGAGGAGGAACTCACTGTGCTGCGTGACGAAGTGACAAAGTACCAGGTGGAGGGTGACCTGGTGTGTTCCCGTCGTGGTTGCTTACCCCTTGCAGCACCATCTCACGCGTGCCCTACAGCGGCGCTTCAATCTGCTCGCGATCAAGCGTTTGACAGACATCTCCTGCTACCGCGGACGGCGCCACCGCGCGGGGCTGCCCGTGCGTGGTACGCCTGCCTGCTCTATGGCTATCTACGCCCCCCCTGACGGCTCGCCGCTTCAGGGCAAAACACGAAGAGAAACGCGCGCACGCGCAAGGGGAAGAAGGTTACCGTGGCCGGCAAGAAGAAGGCGCGTCGCCCGCCTGCGCAACTAGAGCCTGCCCTCACGTGCTCGCTCTCGCTCGCTCTCTCAGGCGGTCCGGTAATTGCCCAGGCGGCGCTATCTTTGTTGTGTAATGCTGACGAACCGTCGCTCGCTCGCTTGTCCGTAGTCTAGTAACATAGCATATAGCAGAGCGCCTGCAGTGATCAGGACTTCTCCAATAGCGACTGCAGCATGCCGTTGACGAACCAGCGGCTGGTCTCCACGACGTGCAGGCGCGTCAATGAGCGCCTGTACCTGCCCGCACGGAGAACGTAGTGCGCGGAGACGCGCTCCACCACCCAGGCCTTGCCCTGGAGCTCGACTGTGTCGCCGTTCTGAACGTTACTTGGCGGAGGCAGCTCCAGCGTGCCCAGCTCGTCGCGCGGCGGCGTGAGGCGGCGGACCTCGTATCGACCGCGGTCAGCGGCCTTGGCAGCGACGACCTGCGGCGCCGTGAGAGAGTGAGTTGTCGCTCACCTGCGCGAGCACCCATCTTTCGGCTGCCTGTGCTGCTGCGGCACTCTGTGCTGTGGCAAGCGGTTGCGCACCGTCACGGCGTAGCGTGCACTGGTGCCTCGACGTTGTCTTTCACTGAACGCTGTACACACACTGCTTTGCGCAGGAGCGGCTGCGCCCATAGCAGCAACAGAATGCGGTGCAGTCTGCGCTGTTGCGTCACGTAGTTGACACTGAGCGGGAGGGAGTGCGCAGGCGGGATACCTGCTGATATACAATTAGGAATGAGCTTGCCGCTCTGCGTACTACCAACGACCTGAGACGGATGATGTACGACGACCCCCGCCCGCCCCTGCCGGCAGAGGCGGCACTGTGCTCTAGCTCGTCGCAGGCTGTGTGAATTCACACCAAATGTACAGGGCATCCAGTCAACGGGATTACTCCAACGTCTTCGCGGCGCAGCGGCGCACGCGGCGATGGTAGGCGGCCCGGTCGTTGTTGTACAGCTGCGCCGCCTCAGGATTGGCAGGGCTGGCCGGGTTGGGGTCCGTCAGCAGGCTCTGCAACAAAGGATGTGAGTCAGACGACCACTCCACGCTCAGTTTGCTACCGAAACGCGTGCCTGGATGCTAACTAATAGCGTACAGATGTTGTGGATGGGGCTCCACGCATCCTGGATGACATCCATGCACAAAGTCCCATCCGCGAAGACTGCGTGCGTGAGGCGTGAGCGAGGTGAAAGGGTGACGGGCGCGAGAGCCACACCGTTAGGATGGAACATCTCGCTCGTGAAGCGCACGCGGGGCGGCTTGTCCGGGTAGTTCTCCGTGAAGGTAAAGCGCAGAGCGAAGATGCCGCCCTGTCAAGCGAGGGTGAGCAAACATCCGGCTCTGCTGCACGACTGGCCAGCATCGCACGGCAAGCTGGGTAGCGCGCGTAGCGAGAACGCACCTCCCACGGGCTCTCGTCTGGCCCCTGTTGCGTGGGTAGAGTCAGGCGAAAGCGCAAAAGCGAGCTGAGTGGACGCACGAAGATGGTCGCCGACCACACGAACAGGTTGTCTTCGCTGTGCGGCGAGGCGCTGCAGCCCTGCGAGACGCGCGAGACCGTTAGCGCGTTGAGCGTGCGTGGCGTTAGAGGTGTGGGCGTTGACAGCACCCGCGCGCCTCTGGTGGCGTGTGCTTCACGGCCCGCAGGTCGCTCATCAGCCGGAGAGCCGCGGCGCTGCTCATGGCTTGGCTCGCCGTCAGCTGGGAGGCATAGCAGCCAGGATGCGAGGGCGGCAAATGGTGATGTCTCTGGCCGTTTGGCGGGGACCGACGGCGGCGCGTGGCGGCCCACCTGGATCAAACATCGTGTCACGACGCCCCCTTCGCCTCCTCCATCTCCGTGCTGTCTTCACCGCCATAATGCAGTCTCTGGGAGGCCTCAGGCTATGTTTTTCGCCCCTCATGGCGCCACGACCAAGCCTATCGAGGCCGTCTCGCGCGCCGCCACAGCTGCGCGCGGTGTGCTCCAGCAAAAGAACTGGAGGCCTGGGGACACGGCTGGTGCGCCAGTGTCAGCCGGGGTGCCCTCTCTTCTCTGAACGCCTGCTCCAGGCGCGCTCGGCGGCGTCCCTCCCGCAGCGCGTTGACCTCTACTTCGAGCGCCGCCCGCTGCGCCGTGTCATGTGCGTCTGCGCGCTGTCACCTGTAGCGTCACTGACGTGCTGCACAGGTGGTGTGGCATTTGCGCTTTCTCAGGCTTCTACTTGGCAAACACCGTCTCTCTCTCCTTCGGCGCGCTCGCCGTCAATGACATCGTCGCCGCTGCGCTGGCGGTTGCGTTCGTGGAGACGGTGACACGCACCTTCTACGCAGCCTGGCCAGACCCGTACGTTGCTGCCTTGCTGCGCTCCGCTGCTGCTGAGTGTAGCCCACGCCAGGCCCTTCTCGCTCTGGCTGCTGCACTCCTTCAAGGTGCGATGCGGCTGGGTTTCTCGCGCCACAGTTGGACTGAGACCGTCTGCGCAGCTCGGGTTTCAGTATGCGCTCATAGCCGACTCGTTCAAGCTCGGCGGCTAAGCAAGTGGGTCCGTCCCTGGTTACAAGACGAAGGAGATTGAGGCGGACTGGCTCAGCGACTTGACCCAGTGCCACACGCGGGCGGGGATGAAGAGGCAGTCGCCGGGATGAAGCACGGTCTCCAGGCACTGCGCCTGCTTGAAGAGTGGGAAGCGCGCGTGGTCTGGCCGCTCCACATCCACCAGCGAGATGGTGCCCTGCGCCGCCTCTCCCTCGGGGCCGTCGCCCTCCGCCTCCGCGCTTGGCCATCGCCGCTGTGAGGTCCAGGCCGCGCGTGAGCGGTACAGTTTGGGCGTCTCTGATGGCGCGTACAGCCGCACGTGCTTGTACCCCACCACCTGGCACAGAACGCCTGATGCGAGTGTCAGATAACTGAGCAGTGTCCGTGAGTGGCTCGGCACTCAGCTGTCGCGTACCGTCATACGAGTCGAAGTGCAGTGGCGTCACCGTGTTCTGCGAGCCAATCCACGCATTGGTGCGAGTCACCTTGCCGCGCAAGCACTCGGGCACTTGGAAGTCGTCGCACAGCGAGGGCAGCTGCTCAAAAAGCGTGTGTTGTGCCAGATAGACGATCTCCTCGCGCATGCGAACTACGAAGTCGCGGATGGAAGCCACTTCCTCGTGCCAGGCGGCGTCGTTGAAGGCGCCGCACTCGAGCGGCACGAAGCGGTGGCCATGGGTTTCGCTCCACCAGTTGAGGTCACCCCAACTTCTCCTTCCCTCCCAGTCCTCAGTCAGCCCCGTCATAACCACCGGTCGGTCTGCACGATAGAAGGCCAAGAACTCCTTCGCCGACGGGTTATTCAGGCGAGGCAGCTCGTTCGAGAGACATGGCAGCGAAGGCTCGCAGGGTGGAGGCGCGCCAGCCACTGCCGTTACAGCTCTGCGTGCGACAGCAGCAGCCAGCGCTCCTGGCTCCACAAGCGCCACGAAGGGCTGCAGCACCTCCGCCGGTCCGCCCATGATGAAGGCTGTGTCGAGGTGGCGCAGAGCGGCCACATCGTCTGCGCTATGCGTTGCAGCCGCCACGCAGGCCAGGACATACGTCTCCCGCCAAAAAGGCTCCGTCCAACCAGCGCCATCCTCCACGCGCCGCCAGAGCGTGTCGATGACGTGAGTTGCCGCTGCATGCCCGCCGCTGCTTCCCTGTGCGCCAGACTCAGAGAGCGCCAGGCGCAAGGAGGTAGCAAGATCAGGATCTCTCTCCGCCAACTCGGCGCTGGCCTCGTCCACCCACTTGGCTTTGCGCAAGAAGGCGAGCTGAGCCTGCATAATAGGATATGCTAGGCGACGGCACGTTGTCGTACAGTGGTACACAGGCTCAGCTCTTCAAATAAACTGTTGCTCCTATTCGAAGAACCACCAGCAGCAGCGCGCAATTTTGTCATTTTGTGTCACAGCCACACCACGGCCTTCCTGGTGGCTGATTGTGGGACACGGTGCAGTCTGGCCCGGGCAGGCTGAGCAGCGAAGAGAGGGAGTAGGACTGGGCTGACAGAACCAGCTCCACCTGACCAGAGCGCGGTGGCGGGCATGACGACGTTTGATGAGCAGGCTGCTGTGGCCGAGGCGCCTGTGGTTGGCGAGGAGGCGCGGCTTCCCCCTTTATTTCCTGCCGCGGCTTCTCACGCCGCCATCCAGGCCATGCCCGACTTGGGCGGTCTGCTGCTGCTGCGGCGCAAGGACGCGGCGGGTGCGGCCTCGGAGGTCCGGCTGTCCTGCAAGGACAAGGCTGCGCAGGTTGTGCTTAGCGAGGACGGGTGCACCGCTAGCAGCAGCAAGGGCTACCGCATGGTGCGCGCCACGCACGGCGTGGCCAGCGGCGCCTGGTACTGCGAGGTCCGCATCCAGCACTTTGGTGTGTCGGGGCACGCGCGGCTGGGCTGGTGCGGCCGCATGTCAGATGTGGCATCTGGATTTCGCTCACCGCCACCCGCAACCGCAACCGCAGGTCCACCTGCGCGGCGGACGTGAACGCGCCGGTTGGATACGACGAGCAAAGCGTCGCGTACAGGAGCGCCGCGGGCGACAAGGTGCAGTGCGGTGTGCGGTCGCCGTACGGAGCGCCCTTCCGCGAGGGCGACGTGGTGGGCCTCTACCTCTTCGCCGGCGACGCTGCCGAGGCTGAGGAGGTGCTCTGCGAGGGCGTCGAATACCGGGTGGAAAGGGGCGCGCTGGCGCCAGAGGAGGCGTGTGAGCCAGAGGCGGTGCGCAACGCGGTGGCGTTCGCGGTCAACGGAGTGTCGCAGGGCATCGCATTCACAAACATACCCGGAGGTGCGTGGGTGCATGCGTGCGAGAGCGCCTGTGAGCTGCAAGCAGGAGCAAAAAGCTCACAGGCCTCTACAGACGTCCTCTTTCCCGCCGCCAGCCTCTTCACGGAGCCGCAGGAGGCGCAGCAAGCGGCGGTAGTTTTCAACTTCGGCCCCAACTTTGACTGTGCCGTGCCTGCGTTTGGCTCGCTGCCGGCACCGCAGCCCATGTCTAGCCTGGGCACACCGCCAGCCGCTCCTGAGCCCGCCGCAGAGGACAACACAGTGTGAAAAGGCGCGCGTAATTTCACTGACACCTGCTCACTCCTCCTCGCCTTCGTCCTCTGCGTCCTCCTCATCGTCGCCCTCGCCCAGTGCCACCTCGCTCTCTTCCTCCTCAAACACAGCCTTGGACGCCTTGGGCTTTTTCGCCTTGGACGTCGCGGTGGCGCTGCCGAAGTGCTGCGCAACCTCCTCTTGCACATCGCGCACCATGCCCTCGTAGTCGGGCGGCGGTGGAATCACCCGCCCCGCGTCGCGCTGCGCGAGCGCGTCGCGTTAGAACGCGTCAATGTGGACGCAGTTGAGAAGAAAGCGCACCGCCGCCTCCGTCTCGTCCTCGCCCTGGTAGACATTGATGGGCGGGTACTCTGGCGGCGCGCGCGACAGCAAGTGCGATACGTCCGGGGTCACGCACTCCAGCTCCAGGGGGAAGCGGAAGCGGTAGGTGTCGCGCATTGCGCGGACGCGCACAACCACCTCGACGTCCAGGTCCAGCAGGTCACGCACACGGATCCAGTCAGGCTCACTCACGTGGATCACTCTGCAAAGTCGCGCGTCACACATCGCTGCACCAAAGGCTGTCGCGCCGCGCGCGCACCCGTCGTATTCGGCGCCCACGTCCACCACTGCGCCGTGGTAGAGGTGCTGCATTACGATCAGGCCCTTCAGCTCCTGGCCAACCTCCAGCGAGCTCAACGGGGTGCGGCCCTCCGCCTCCCAGTCGTCCCGGTAGGTGATGATGTCCCCCTCGTCTTCCGGCTCTGGCAGGTCGTCCCAACGCAGCATGTCCGGGTCCACCTCATCCAGCTCCGGCGACTCCAGGTCAACCTGGGGGCGGGCGTGAGAGTCGCAAAGGGCGCAGGCGGCGCATGGGGCGCACATCCAGGTAGCCCTCCTGGTTGGGCAACTTGGTGTTGACGTTTGCCCACTCCAGCATAGAGCCATCCACCATACGCGGCATGTCCTCCGTGTCCGGCAGCGCCGCCCAGCCCAGCTTGGCGTCGCCAGTGAACCAGGGGCCGTCGTATACCTCATGCTTTGCACCCGGCACAGGCTTGCTGTCGATCACCAGCCACTCCTGCTTGCGCGGCTTGAGAGCCGACTCTACTACCTCCAGCGCCAGCGGCGTCAGCGCGTCCCAGTCCACCTTGTCGCTGCTCCGCCGCAGCTCCGCGCTGATGACAGGCGCAGTCGGTCGGGCCGGCGCTTTGGACTTTGAGAGCGCGATGGCGTCTATGGAGGCTGCAGCTCTCAGTAACTCGCCTGTGTCGTCGTCCTCATCCTCCTCGTCTGACCCGTCCTCCTCTGTGTTCTCCAGCCGCGCAAGCTCGTCAAACTCGTCGTCCGCAGACGTCGCCTGCGCGCGAGTGCCGGGTAAGCCATGCAGGTCGGCCGCAGTGGCGATCAAAGGGACTCACCTCGTCCTCGTCGCCGCCGAACGCCTCCTCACGCGACATGGCTGGCCCGTACTGGCCCTCTGCTTCCCGCTCGGGGGCCGCGAGGTCCTGTGGACTGCGTCAGCGGACACCAGGCGGACACGCCGCTTGCACCTCGCACCTCTGAGAGTGGCGGCTCGAGCTCCTCGCTCAGGCGGCGCCGCCGGGTGCCCTTGTCACCAGGCTGCGCGGGCGCACAGATGTCAGACGGAATGGCACATGCATGTGACACGGCAGGGCACGCACGCGTTCCACTTCGGTGGGCTCGGCCGGGCGATAGCGCTGAGCCTGCGTCGATTTGGTAGCTCTCATTTGCCGGCGCGAGGAGAGCTGATACGCATGCCCTGTCAAGGCGCACCTCTGGGGGTGACTCAGCGCTTTCCGCCGTGCTCTCGACGACGGCGGTGGCGGGATGCGCAACGCTCAGCGACACGATGCGCCGCGCGAACCATCGCTGCACCTGCGCCGCAGACAGACGCGTCCGAGCTGCGAGTTGCTCGATGACGTCGGGCCCGGGAGCAGCGCTGGGTGAGCCAGCCTGTTGTGCGTGGGGTGAGAGATGAAGTGTGTGCAGCGCCTCAACGGCCAGTCTCACGCCACGCGCCTGCTGCCAGTATTCCTCGAGGACTTCAAGCGGGTGCTGCGACGGCTGCTCGCCGCCCTGAGCGGGAGAAGGGCCGCGCGTCAGAGCCGCCGGCTCGCTCCAGTCCTCCTGAGTGCGCACACACCTCGACAGCGGCGCAGCAGGGCCGCAGCCTCTGCGCCGCGTGGCTGGGCGGCGCGGCGCGAACAAGCCGTGAAGCGAGCGAGAGCAGAAGCGCCTCATTCGCAGCGCTGCGTGCCGGCGCAAAGGCTCGTCTGCGCGACTGCAGACGAGTCGCCGGGCCCGCGGAGCATGCGAGCAGCGGACGCAGATGCGGCCCTCTGACGCAGAGCGCGGTGGCGAGCGGTGCCATCACCGTCACCAGCACACCGAGGCACGCGCAGGCTTGGCTCCAGCGCAAGCACGCTGCTGACCACGACCTGGGCACGGAGGGAAAGCGCAATGACATACTGGTCGAACAGTCGTCGTATATAGCACTTGCGTTCTACTGCACGCCAAATCAATCACCATGCAGACTCGTTGCAGGCACCACACCGCCACCAACGATTGGTGAACCACAACGTCTGGGCTGCCTGGCGCCGCCCCGTGGAAGCGGCTGCTCAGAGCTCGTCTTTGGCATGGTGCGGGCCGCCCACTTCGCGGCGGAGCCAGCGTTTCTTGCGCCCACCGTGCGTGATGATCTTCCCCGCCCGCTCCGCTAGGGGCGCCTGGCACACCTCCTCCGCGTGCGCTACGCACGCGGCAGGGCAGCGCGGGCTTAGCAACAGGCTGAGGGGCCAGTGCGTGTGGTCCGTCTTGGTCAGCTCCGCCTGGGCCGCCCTGGCCACGGCGCCCTGGCGCGCATCGCCGTGCTGCGCCGCGAGCGTGTACCAGCAGTGGGCCTGGCTGTAGCGGTCCACCACCTTGTGCGCGCTCAGCCGCCCGCCAGTGTACATGCCCGCTATGCCCAGCATCAGCGTCGCATTGCGCGCCTGGAGGGCATCGCGCTTCAGGTCGTGGCGCTCGATGCTGTGCACCAGGAACTCGGGGCCCACCAGCTTCACCCGCCCGTTGGCCACCGCAGCCTCTGCCAACAGGCGCGCCCCTTCGCCGCTGATGCGGTTGTATTTGAGGTGCAGCAAGGTGAGGCCCCGGTTGGCGACAAGCGCGGTGGCGAGGCGGGCGGCGCCCTCGTTGCCAATCTGGTTGCCTGAGAGCACCAGAGTCCGCAGGCTCTCGTTCTCCACCAGCATCTCCGCCAGCGCCACCGCGCCCTCGTCGTGCAGCCGGTTGCTGTCCAGGTTGAGCCAGCTGAGCCCCGTGTTGCTGCGCAGCGCCGCGGCGAGTGCCCGCGCTCCAGCCGGTCCGACCTTGTTGTGGGCCAGGTTGAGCGACCGCAGGCCCGTGTTCGCAGCCAGCCCCTCCGCAATGGCCACGGCGCCCGCGTCGCCCAGCGCGTTGTTGCCCAGGTCGAGGCGCGTGAGGATAGTGTTGTGCCGCAGGCTGTTCCCGAGCGCCTGCGCGCCGGACAACCCGCGTATGCCGCAGCTGGAGGCGTCCACCTGCGTCACCCCTATGTTCCCCTTCAGCGCCTCGCCCATCTGGCGCGCGCCAGCGGGTCCGAAGGGGACCTGCGTGAGGTACAAATGTGTGCAGTGCGCCGGGATGCGCCACCGCCCTCCACTCCGGTCCAGCGTCACGTACGTGCACATCGTGCGCGAGGTGAGCGTGCTTCGGGCGCAGGCAGCAAGCAGCAGCCACAACAACGGGGTGCGCATCGGTCGCTGCTGGTAGCGCAGCATTTGCTCACCCTGTGAAACACCTGCAACACGGCAAGAGGTACCCGAGCGGAGTGAGAGTCTGTGTGCGGGGCCGTGTCCGGTGTCGGTCAGTCCGTGGTCGTAGTACGGCGGCGCTCGCTCGCTGTCGTCCCTCGCGCGTGCCTACGGAAAAGTTGTACGACCGAGCGATGTGCGTTGTTGAACCGTGCGTGTTCGTCTGTTCGCTCGACCTTCGACGCGCATCACACTCGCGCACCTCCGCCTGTAGGTTGGGTATAGAGGCGGCAGCGGCGCCGACAAGCATGTCCCGCTTCCTTCCTACACTGGGACGCGCACTGCGGGAGACTGGCCAGGTGCGCTTCGGTGCCTGCGCACCTGCAGCGCTGCTACTCTGCGCTTGCTCCGTCTGGTTGCACTCCTGCACTGTCTCTCGCTGCAGTAGCGCGGCGTGCGTCCTGTGCCGTCCGTACAGAATCAACCCTAGCGGAACTAACCGCACCCCTTGCAGGCGTTGGATCGCGTGGGCCTGGCGCTCCAGGGAGAGCAAGGCGTTCGCGAAACGGTGAGCCGCCACCGCGCGGTGGCAAATCTGTTCGAAAAGAAGCCGAGCTTGCCGGCGCACGGCTTTGTGGCGCCTTCAGCAACTGTCGTGGGCGACGTGGCGCTGGGCGAGCGCAGCTCCGTGTGGTACGGCGCCGTGCTGCGCGGCGACGTGAACAGCATCAAGGTGGGAGGTGCGTGAGTGCAGCGCCGTCTGTGCAGCTCAGCAAGATCACACTGACTCGCGCTCCCGCCCTCCGCGCAGCGTTCACAAACATCCAGGATCAGTGCGTGGTGCACGTGGCCAAGAACAATGTGAGCGGCAAGGCGCGGCCCACCGTGATTGGGGACTACGTGACGGTTGGTCACGGGGGTGCGTTCTTGCAAATAGCTTTGAGCGCTGGCCTTCGCCTTGCTCTGACGCTATCGCTTGCTGCAGCTATCCTGCACGCCTGCACCATCGAGGACGGCGCCTTCGTGGGCATGGGTGCCACCATCATGGACGGCTCCGTCATCCAGCGCGGAGCAATGGTGGCTGCGGGCGCGCTGGTCACGCCAGGCACAACCGTGCCCACAGGCAGCATCTTTGGCGGCAGCCCCGCCAAGCTCCTTCGGCCCATGACGTCTGAGGAGGCAGCCTTCATTCGCAAATCTGCCGAGAACTATGCTGCTCTCTCGGAGACCCACGCGCGCGAGTGTGACAAGAGCCCGGAGCAGCTGGCTGCTGAGCTTCAAGCGCGCAAGGAGCTGGCGCAGGCGGACGATGACGACTTTGGGCCGCCCATTGAGCGATCCCTGGCGGCGTAGCTGGCTGTGCCAACACCTCTAACGTTACAACTATGTGCTAAGCTCAGCGCCTGACACCGCGCCCGCCACCGCGCCCGCCGCCGCGCCCGCCCCGCCCACCCCGCCCGCTGCCGCCGCGAGCGGGTCGAAAGCCCTCCATGTCTGCGCTGCTCACCGCGTCGTTGCGCTTGCTCCCCTTCTTGCGCCCGCCAAAACCAAACTTGGAGTCCTTGTGCTGGCGCAGCTTGCCGCCGCGTCCGCCGCGCCCGCCGTCACGCCCGCTGTCCCGCCCGCCGCCGCGCCCGCCGCTGCGCCCGCCACCAAAACGTCCGCCTCTGCTGGCCCCCAGGTCTGGCGCGCCCCAGTCTGGCTCCTCGGGAAGGATGTCCGTTGCGCTGGTGCCCGTGCCGCGCTTCTTCATGCGTTGCAGGAGCCCCATGTCGGACTTTTGCTGCGCCTTTCGCTCCTTCAGCCGCTCCGCCTGCACCTCCTTTCCGTAGCGCTTGCCGTCGCGTTCGCGGCGCCGCTCGGCCTTGGCGTCCAGCTGGCGCTGCTCGAAGAGCAGCTTGTCCTTCACTTTGCGCATGTGGCCATCGTTCTTCACCATCTCCGCGTAGTAGTCGTCCGGCCGCCGCGTGGGCACACCCAGCGCTGCCAGCTGCGAACGCGCCGACGTCACGGCGCTCAGCGCTCGCCGGTGAAAGGCGCTCTCGCGCTCCAGGTCGTCCTGCACATCTGCTATGTCACCGTCCTGCTCCGCGTCGCCCTGCAAACGCACAGCGAGCAGTGTCAGGCGCGTGCACAGGGGAGGTGTATGCCCGCAAGCGTGGCCAGCGGCAGCGGGGGCGTGCCGCCAGACTGTGCACTCGCGTGCAAGTGCTCATGTTGCACATTCTTCCAGGGCAAGCCGCGGCTATGGCAAAGCCGCGGATGCTACGAACGAATGTGCTTTGCGGGGGAGCGCGGGGGAGCGGGGAGTGGCGCACCCTCACGACCAGCGTGTCAACCCAGGCGAGCGTGGACGGCCAGGCAAAGTCCTCAAGAACGGAGGCCAGCCCCTCCGCGTTGTTCACCGCTGCGCGCGGCGCAGCGCCCGCGCGCGCCGCAGGCGCGAACAGGTCCTCCTCCTCCTCCTCCAGCTCCTCCTGTGGGGAAATCGAGGGTTCAGCCGCCGGCGGCTGGTGCACCACGCCCACACCCATAGCCCGCCGCTCTCGCCGCAAAGGTCGCACCTCCTCGTCCTCAAACTCCTCCTCCTCGGCGTAGCGCGCCATCGCCGCTGACGGGGTAGGGGTGGGTGAGGACAACCACTGAACTGTGCTTGGCAGGTCTTGTGGCGCGCAGTGGGTGGGACTAGAGGACTGTGGTGGGTAAGAGCTCAAGGAATGCGGGCGCAAGTCGTCTGTTAGGTCGTACAACGTACCACATCGCTGCATCGTGGCCTCGCCCATGTGCTCTGGTCGGCTTTGTTCTCCTCTGCTGCTATTTCATGAATGCGGGCGCGCGTTGCGTAGCCATACGCTGAGTGCAATTCAGAGTCGTTCTTCTGCATAGAGCATAAGGAAGAAGAATCTGGGGTGGGTGATAACATCAGACACAGCAAGTGTGACGTTACTATGACGCACATTTGAGACCCGCAACTATGACCCAGCTGTGACCTATGACGTGATCGAATCGAAATTCGAACGCGCTAGCTAGTCCTCGTAGCGGGTGGGGCGGCGCACCCTGCGGCCCTCCCGCCGCTCCTTCTCCTCCGCGGTGGCGGCCACGCACTCAGGCGCGGGCGGGACGCGCTTGGCTGTGGCTGCCTCGCAC
>Ga0208951_1000239_pt1 | contig 24588 bp, 22 predicted proteins | sample GreLakmeMI27MSRF_FD_187702 | JGI IMG/M metagenome (GOLD analysis project Ga0208951, IMG submission 187702) | Freshwater lentic microbial communities from great Laurentian Lakes, MI, USA - Great Lakes metaG MI27MSRF (SPAdes) | ecosystem: Environmental > Aquatic > Freshwater > Lake | place: Great...
GCTTGGGCGGTGCAGGCGCGGGGCTGGCTGCAGGCGCATCAGGGGAGCGCGCCAAAAAGCAAGCGCGGGCGAGGTCATCATGTGAGTTAAACTCTCACTAGCTCTCACTCACTGCCCAGGCACAGCGTCCTCCACTCCCACCGTCACGTTGTCGATGTGCGACGCGTCCGAATGAATGGTGCAGGTGTAGACGCTTGACGCAATCGTGAAGGCTGACAGGCTGGTGTAGTCAACCTTGACGCGGCGCGGCAGCCGCGGGTCCAGCGCCGGCAGCGTCACCTCGATGGGGCCGCCGTGGCTGACGAAGAGACACACGTCTTGCGGGTGGGCAGCCACGATGGCTTGAATAGTGGCGCTCATGCGCCGTGTGCAGCCTTCCCAGTCCTCGGCGCTCGTGCGTGTGGCGCCCACGCTGTGCACGTCATAGAATGAGGAGTAGGAGGTATCCACCAGGTTGGATACCGTCGACTTGAGCTCTGCCGGACTCAAGAAGAGTGTCGCAGCGTTTGCGTCTCCGCGTATGTCCTCCGGCTTGCAGCGCCAGCATCGATACCACTCCTCGTCGAGCACCTCCACCAGGCCTCCTTCCACGTGCAGCGCGGTGATGCCGAGCTCCGCCGCAGCCGCAGCGGCCGTCTGCGCTCTGTGCTCAGCACAAGCGTCCGCAGTTTGCGCAGCGCTGAGCGCACCTGCACCGTGCGTCCCAGCGGCGAGACGAATATCTTCGTGGGGCGCGGCGACAGCAGGCTGAGGCGCTTGCCGAGAGCGCTCCCTTGCAGCACGCCGCGAGCTGTGAGCGGCGGGTCGAAGGGCCGTGCGGCGCTGTCTACCCAGGACTTGTCCACGAAATCAATCCTGCGTCAGCTGCGTCAGCGGTGCGGCGGTCATGGTGGCAAAACAGTGCTGAAAGGGGCGGGAGGTCCTTTCGCGGGCACTGCACTCGCAGAGTATCCGCACTGCCGCACCTCTCGCCGTGACGCGCAAGGTAGACGGCCATGGTGCACGCGAGCGGCACACGACCGAGGAGGCAACGAAATTGGAAACAGACAGGACGGTGCGACCGTCCGCCACCCGCCGCAAGAAGAGCCTGCTGGCAGCGCCAGGGCAACCGCAGCACGAGACGCCGCTAAGGTGACTCTAGTCGGTGCTCATTGCGCATCATTCTCACATACTGCATCGCCGCCCTCTTGCTCACGCTGCAGCACGCGCGTCGCTCACCTGCGCTCCTCGGTATGCGGCCTCATACGCCGCCTCGTGGTCACCGCGCGTGTCCGCCAGCACTCGGTCGTACACCTGATCCCGAAGCGCCTCTGCGGCTGCATCCTGCGGCGCCCCAGCCCCAGCCCCAGCCACAGGAGTCGCCTCCACGTGCTGCGGCTCCGGCGCAGTCGCACGCTGCGCGCGCGACCTGAACACGCGCTCCTGCGCCGGCGCCGCCCGCGGCTTCTCCGTCGAGGCGACGCGCATTGCGGCGTCGGCCGCCAGCGCCGCGTGTATGGCCAGCCCGCCGTCCCCCTCCCCCGCGTGCACGTCTGCGGAGGCCCCGGCCGGGTCCAGCTGCGCGGCGATGTGGAAGTCGTCGCCGTCCTCCTTGAGCTCAGCCTCGGTCAACACGCCGCCCAGGGACGCGGCCAACGCAGCCACTGGGTCGTCCTTTGAGGAGGCACACGCAACTGCCGGCGGTGTCTGTCCCTCCACAGCCACCAGCTGCGCGGATGCCCAGCTTGTCGCTTGTCCGCGGGGCACGCGGCGAGCTGCGCCCGCCTTTCTGGGCCGCTGCGCGTCAGCCGCCAAGCCCCAGGCGGCGTCTAGCGCGGGTGGCCCCGCCTGCTGAATGCTGCGCGCCAGCTGGCACACCTCTCTCCATGGCGCCCACCGTATGCGCGGCGATGCGCCCAGCGCATCGCCCGTCATCGGGGGCTGCACGGGCGGCCGCGTGCTGACGGCCACCACAGTCGCCCCCTGCTGCGCCGCCCAGTGCAGCAGCGGCGCAAAGCCGGAGTCGTCCGACACGAGCACCACGCAGGCTGGCGGCGCGCCGGGGGCCCGCTGCGCCAGGAAGCTGCGCAGCGCAGACTCGAGCGCTGCGTCCGCCGCCTGCGGCTGCGACTCCACCGTGCGCACCTCCACCCCCTCGCGCGACAGGGACCACGCCAGGCGATTGCCTCTGGCGGGAGCGAACAGCGCGGCGCTGGCCTGCGCGTAGCGCCAGGCGCGGTCCGCGCCGGCGGCAGGGATGGAGTCGGCCAAAGGGGCGGGGGCCGCGCTGCCGCTGCCGCTGCGGCCGCGGTTGCGCTTGCGCTCCTCTCGGCCGTGCAGGTGCGCGAAGTGGCTGCGCAGCGCTGCGGGGCTGTCGCAGGAGCGAGCGCAAAGAGGGCACCGCAAGCCGGCCGCCTGCGCCTCTGCCGCGCGCTCCTCCTTCGCCTGCTGTGCCGCCCATGCGGGCGTCCAGCTGAACGCGTGGCGGTTGGCGAAGGCGAGCAGCGAGCGCACGGTGCCGTGACGGGCGGCGGTAGCGCGTAGAGCGGCTGCCAGGGCGCGTGGCGGCGGCCCTCCAGCCTCGTACGCCAGGTTGTCCAGGTCCCAGAACAGCGCAACCTCCGCGTCGCCGCTGGCAGACGGGCCAGACGCAGGCTGCAGCTCCGCGGGCACGGGGGGCAGACGCTCCGCCGCAGCAGCCGCTGCTTCCGCGCGAACAGCTGCCGCGCGCGCCAGCGCACCGCGCTCGTCCGCGCGCAAAGCAAGGTGCAGCGGCACCGCGGGGGGGCGGGCGGCGCCGGACGGCGGCGCGCGCCACAGCTGCGCGCCTCTCATCGCCTCGGCCCGGGCGCGCGAGGCCACTCCAGACAAGCTGAGCAGAAGGCCGCCCACGCCGTCGCCGCTGGCGCGGCTGCGTGCCAGCGTCCAGCGCGCATCCCCGCCGCTGGTGGCGGGCAGCAGGATGAGGCGCTCACCCTGCGCTTTGCCCAGAAGAGCGTCTCGAGCCTCCAAGCACGCGCAGTGCGCGTGCAGGCGCCCGGTGGAACCGAAGGGCAACCCCACCACTGCGTCGGGCGGCGGGAGCGAGGCCGGCTGGAGCGACCACTGCGCCTCTGAGCGGATGGCCACTGGAGGTGCTCGAGCGACGGCGGACCGAGCAGGGGCACGCGCGGGCGCTGCTCGCGTGAGTGTGGCAGGTGCGCTGTGCATCTGCGCAGCCTCAATCAACCAGTGAGCGAGGGTGAGAACTTGAGACGTCCCTTGGTTTTTGGTCACCGCTGCTGCCGCTCTTTGATTGACAGGCTGTTGTATGTGACCGACAAGGTGCTGACTCAGCATCCACTCTGCGCCGTCCTCTGGGCGTCCTTTGCGCGCTATGTCAGTGCTCTTGCCTGCTGGGCTTCTCAAAGAAGGCGCCGCACCGTTGCGAGTGCCCTCGCGGCCTTGTCGTGTCGGTCACGCCCCTCCTCGCCGCTCGGTGCAGTGCGCTTGCAGTCGCAGCGCGAGCGCGGCAGGTGCGAGGGAGGCCGGCAAACCTCGCGTGTGCTGCACGCGTGCCCTGTCAGCACCTTCCTCACCGTTTTCCACTCCTCGGCCTCCCTACGCAGCCTATGTGAGCACCTCTTACCAGCACGTGTTGCTCGCGGTGGTGGACAAGAACGTGTATCTGAGCGCAGACACGCGCGCGGCTGTTGCAGCAGCGGGTGCCCATGCTCTGTCTTCAGCTGCCAAGCTCACCGTTTTGCTCGCGGACGCGGAGATGCTTGCGGGTGACGCCAACACGCGCTTGGACACTGTGCGCTTCCACTTGGGCGAGAGCGGGTATGGTGAGGACCCAGGCTTCCTGACGGAGACAGGCGCAAAGACGGAAACGGCCATTGCCGACGCGGCAGACAGCGTGGGCGCAGACCTGGTTGTGCTCAGCGCCAGCGCAGCGCATGTGAGGGCGGTGGACCTCAATCTCCTGGCCGAGTTCCTCTCGCAGCCCCTCCTTCTCATCCCTTGAGTGAGTGCAACTAAAACAGTACTGTCATTGCATCACTTGAAAACCGCCATCTTGTTGTTGAAGGGCCGGTCGATGCACTGGCCCGAGGCGCGGTAGGCGGCGATGGCCGGCAGCGCGGCGACATGCGCCTGGAATGCCGTCAGTCGGGGCAGTGTCGCGAACGACGCCGATGGCGACAGCACGAGAATCTGCTCCAATAGGTCAGCCCACACCAGGTCCACATACGTGAACTCCTCCATCAGGAACGGGCCCGGCGTCGTGGCAATATATGTCTCCAGGGCTCCCAGCGTCGGAGCCAACGCCGCCAGTAGGGCGTCCTTCCCGGCCAAGCTGCCAGAGTAACAGAAGTTTACGTACGGTGTGCGAACATCTCGGCTCAGTTCCAGCAGCATCAGAGAGCGTGCGCGTGCAGCCGGCGTGCTGCCAGCCAGTCCAGCCTTCTCAGCCACGTGCTGCAGAATCGCGTGGCTTTGCGTCAGCTTCAGCTCGCCGTCAATGTAGTACGGCAGGTTGGGGAAGTCCAGGCCCAGCGAGTGCTTCACGCCACTCCAGTCACTCTCCCACGACCTGCGACGGCGGTTGAGCGGAAGACAGGGAGTTGTGAGCTCAGCGGAGCTCAGCTCGCACCCGTCGGGCCCAGCAGTAACGCTGTAGAGCTTGTCCTCGTAGTCCACGCCTGCGTAGGCCAGAACCAGACGAATGGGCTGCGCCTGACAGCACAACAGAGCAGATTGCAAACCGTGAGCCAGATGAAAAAGAACCTGGCGCCCAGAGCGGCACGCACCAGCCCGCGGATATCCCAATAGCCCAGCACCGGCTTGGACATAGCGTGAGAGGGATAGATGGATCAGCGAGGCGCGGGATCTGGCACATCGCGCCTCGGGGCTCGTCGTACGATTTGCGACGTCGCACACGCTGACTCCCTAAGGCAAGCTTGTGTCGCGGCTGTGGAGAGGATTGGAGACGTCCTCGGAGCGCATGCTTGCTGCGTTGCCGCTTGCGCAGCGGCCCGCCCTGGCCCATGGCGCCGCGCCTGCACCGCGCGTCGCCTTGCCCTGTGCCAGGCGGCGGGGCCGGCGTGCGAGCGCCTCGCAGCCGTCAGCAGATGCCCTGCGCGTGGCGCCGTTGCCCGACGACACTTCTTCCAGTGAGGCCGTCAGCGAAGATGACCTGGTCTATTTCAACCGCTTCGCGCAGGCACGCCTTGACGCCTGCTTGCGCTGTGCAACCTTGTGACAGCACGCTCCCCGCTGCCGTTCCTGGCTAGGTGATGGAGGACGCTGCGGAGCACGTCGTGCGCATTGCGGAGCGGCCTGGGAGCGACGAGCGCAGTCTGGACAACTCCCGGGCGCGCATGTACGAGCTGGAGCGCGAGCTTCGCGCCGGCGGCGACTCTGCAGGCGCCGCGTTTGCAGAGCACCTGCTTGCGCTGCTTCGCCACCGCTTCCTGGCCAGTGCCACGCAGCTGCCGGAGGAGCTGCGCGCGGGGGTGCTGCAGTACGCGGGCCTGCTGCTGAGCCTGCAGTGGCAGCTGGAGGGCCTGCCCGAGGAGGTTGCGCAGCGACTGCAAGAGGCGGCCACAGAGGCCATGGGGGGCGACGGCGAGCAGACGGAGGCGCTCAAGGTGCCTGGACAGCTGTCAGAAGCGGAGCGCCGCCAGCTGGCCGAGCTGGAGGCGAGCTCGATGGCGGCAGTGCGCGAAGCTCAAAGCGCCAGCCGGAAGCGTTGGCAGGCCCCCACGGTGGGTGAGGCTTCTCTGGATCCTTCTGACGTTGCGGAACGCGTGGAGTCTGCGCTGCAACGCCTGGCTGCCCAGATGGCCCAGACTGAAGGGGAGCGCGAGACGGTGCAGCGCTTTGCGCAGCTCCTCACCTTCAGCGTGAAAGGCGTGTCTGCGCTGCACGCGGGCGACCCGCGATGCCGCAGCAGCATGACGTTCGTGCTGCAGTTCGCAGCGGACACGCTGGGCAGGCTGAAGGACGTTGCTGGGGCTCAGCTGCTGCTGTGCCTGGAGGCTGCGCTGGGCGGCACCCGCCTGACAGCCGTGGACCAGCTGCCCGGCGACCTGGCCGCGTGCTTCAGCGCATGCCAGCAGCGCTGCGCTGCGCGGGGGTGGCAGCTGCGGCGCGAGGGGGCAGAGGCGGAGGTGCTCGCGGGCAGCGCAGCCGCGCCGCCCGCGGACCCGGAGCTGGCGCTCAAGGACGCATTCGCCTACGCGCTGCTCGCCTTCTGGAGTAGGCTGCAGTGGTGCGAGACACGGGCAGCCGGGACGTGAGCAAGCGTTCGCGAAGGCAGAAGTCTCTCCGTCGTCGCGAACTCCCACACAGTGAATGGCTGGCGCCGCGTGCACAGCTCGCGGAGGACTATCAACACAGCAATGGATTAATGTGAGCGCAGGGCCTTCCGCAGCTCACCAAAAGGTCTGCAAGGGGGGGCGCGTCAGTCACTGAGCTTCCACACGGAGGAAGGAGCGTCGGCCACGCGCCTTGTCCAGCTTGACCGCCTTGTCGGCCTGGCGTGACTCGCGCTTCTTGATGCCAGCCTCCAGCTCACGCTCGCGGCGGATGGTCTTCAGCATGGCCACCTTCTTGCGCAGCAGCACGAAGTGATGCGCCTTCACCTCCTGACGCGTCGCCTTCTTGACGTTGAGGAGCACCAGCTCCTTCTTGGCCGCCTGAATCTCCAGCATGACCAGCGTGTCGCTCAGAGCCCGGAACTCAGCCACCTGCGGGAAGCCTGGTGAGCGCAGGGCGCGGACAAGCCACCAGGCTGGCGCCGCAGCAGGTGCGGCCAGGAGGGAGGCGGAGGGAGAGCAGCGAGCAGAGCGCATGAGGTTTTAGGGTTCGCTGACGCTGCTCCCTCAAAAGGGGAGACGTGCCTTCGGCTTGGCCATCGTCGGCGCTGCAGCCTTGTCCCCGTCCGCCATCGCCCGCGGCGCGGCGGCTGCGTGCGAGGCGCGGCGCGGCGCGGCAGCGGATAGCTGCACACTTCCGCTAGCAAAGCCTGATCCCCGGGCAACCTGTCACGGGGCGCGTCAGCAGCAGTCCACGGCCGCGGGACACGCGGCTGCTGGGCAGCACGGCAAGCGTCCGTGGTCCAGGCGAACAGCAAGCCGTTACGAGCAGTGGATGCGCCACACGAGGGCCAGGGCACACCTGCGGCAGCGCAGCCGCCATGCACGACACAGAGAGCGACATGGCGCAGCTGTGTGGATGCCACGTCAGTGGTGGTGGCAGCGCGCGAAAAAGCCATGCGGCACGCGCGTTTTTTGGCCTCCGCACTTCAAGAGCCACGCCCGCCAGCTCCTTCTCTTGCTCTCCTCTGCGGCTGCTCACTCCCTGCCGTACAGTGCGCAGCTCTGGCGCGTGGCGCGGGATGGGGAACGCAGTCTCTTGTGGGTGTGGCGGCCTTGCGCCTGGTGCATTGGAGCTCATCGAAGCAGCCAAAACGGGAGACGTGGACGTGGGTCTCGCGGCGCTGGTGAGCGGCACGGACGTGCGGTGCTACGACAGCGCAGGCTGGTGCGTGAGGATGAGCGAGGGCGGGAGGGGGGTTGTGCGAGCACGACGCCTGACGCTTCGCGGCGCAGGACTGCGCTGCACCACGCCGTGAGGAACGACCACGTGCTGTTCGCCAAGATGCTGCTCAGCCAGGGCGCCAGCCCCGACGCGGAGAACAACGTACGCAGCGACACATGCTCGCACTGTGGTGCCACCTGCCCCACCACCCGCCTGACCGCCCCGGCAGAACGAGTCAACGCCGCTCATGATGGTGCAGTCGGACGAGATGCGCACCCTGCTGAAGAGTTTCGAGCAGAGTGCGTTCTCCATCGTCCGATTCCGCTTTGTACTGGACTCGCATCTCAGCCGTTTTAATCGGCGAGCGAGCTACAGTTCCCCGGCTGCAGTGCTGAGGCTTTGACGGCTTTCAGGGAGCGCTCTCTCCTTCTTCTTCAACTTCTCCAGCCCGGGCGAAGGCGAGGGCGAAGCCGACAGCGCGCTTCCCGCTTCGCACCAACCAGCAGCCCGCCCCACCCCGGCAGCAGCCGTGGCTGCGGCAGAGCTGGCCGTGGCGCGGGCAGCGGCTCGCGCAGCTGCGCCTGCGGATGCTCCCGTGGCGGAGGAGGCTGGAGAGGCGGCGGTGGAGGTTGAGCCGGTCCCTGTGGAGGCCGCGCCGCCCCTATCCGAGTTGAGCTCAGCAACTCACCAACACCCGCCGCCCGAGGGTGCGCTGCAACCGAGTGAGTGCGCGGACGGGGACGCCTCCGCAGACGCGGAAAGGTTGGTTTCAGCCGCGCTGGCGGGGAACCTGCCTGTCGCGCGCGCTGCGCTGGACGGCGGCTGCGACCCCAACCTGCGCGACGGCGAGGGATGGACTGCGCTGCACGGGGCGTGCAACGGCGGCCACAGGGAGCTGGCGCAGCTGCTGTGCGAGCGTGGGGCGCACGTCGACGCTGCCAACGCGGCTGGTTGGACAGCGCTGCACCTCTGCGCGCGCGCGGGCGATGCATCCATGGTGGCGCAGCTCATTGATGCGGGGGCCAGCCTGGAGGCTGTGACGGCAGAAGGGTGGACGCCGCTGCACAGTGCCGCCAGAGCGGCGCAGCTCGCTTGCGCGCAACTGCTTATCGAGCGGGGCGCTAACACCGCTGCGCTGACGCATCTGGGGCGAACGCCGCTGGACATGGCCAAGACCGCGCTCCAGGTCGCCACTCATGCTGCTGAGCGGCCAGCACAGATGCAGAGCGTTTAAGCGCCTGGCACGTGCGCCGAAGATGCACGCTTAGGCCTCGTTTCAAATCGGATTAACCTAGCGCCTTAAGGGCAGCTGCGCCTGCACTGCGTGACTTCGTCGTCGATGATCGATGACCGTTCTTTGTCACTTTGTCTCAACGGCTATATCGGCAGACCGAGTCGCCTTCGCGTATCGGCCGCCATGTCTGCACGCGTGCCGCTGTCCGAGGTGTCCGGCAACCAGGACAACCAGGCTGTGCGGAGCTGCGCTGGAAAGGGTGCGGACGCGAACACTGCGCGGCGTCTGAGCGCGCCGTTTGCTCTGGTTGCGTGCCCCAGCCCCGCCGCGGGCGTGCCGCCCGCCGCCTTCTCACCGGCGGTGTCCGGTCTCCTGCGTGCGCCCGCGGGGCGCGAGGGCGGGTGGAGCGCCAGCGTGGCGCAGGCGCGTGCAGCCACGTCGGCAAGCGCAGCGGCGCGTGCACAGGGCGCCACGCCCGGCTCCGCACCGCCGCCGCCACCGCCCCTGGAGGCTGCCAGCTGCTGGTCCGCGGGCAGCTGCAGCGCTGTGGGCGGCGGCGCCGGGTGGGAGGCTGCTGAGCTTGGAAGCGTGGTGGCTCGCCTCTCTGCTGTGCGCGTGTCGGCGGAGGCTGACGCGCAGGCGCGCCGCGCGAGCGCTGACGAGGCGCAGAGCTGCGCGCTGGTAGCGCTGGCTGGCAAGCTCAAGGCGCAGCAGGCGGAGGCTGAGGAGCGCGAGCGGGCGCTGCTGGCCCAGCTCGCAGCCGCCCAAGCGCAGCGCCAGGACCTGCAGGCGCGCTGCGACGCACACGCTGCTCGCGAGGCTGCCGCGGCTGCCGCCTCGCCCGCAGCTCTGGCCGCAGCCTCGGTGGACGGGTGCACGCCTGGCTGGATCTCTGCCAGCCCCCTCCCCGCCTCCGCCCCCGCCCCAGCTTCCTCCCCCCAGGCCAGCAGCGAGACAGTAGTCGCGCTGGCCGCCCTGGTGGAGGCGCGCGGATGCCAGCTCGCCGCCGTGCGCGCGCAGAAAGAGGCCCAGCAGGGCCGTGCGGAGGCCCAGCAGCGCTGCGAGCAGCTGCAGGCGCGCATGCAGGCGCAGGCGCAGCGCCTGACGGAAGCGCAGCGCGTGGCTGCCCGCCGCGGCGAAGCCAAGGCTGAGGCCGCTGCGGCGCTCACCGCGCTTCGCGGGGAGGTGCTCGCGCTGCAGGCTGCGCGCGCCCAGAGCGGCGCGGAGGCGGAGGCGCACGCGCGCGCGGCGCAGGAGCAGGCGGCGCTGCAGGCGCAGGCGCTGTCCGCGGCGCAGCAGGAAGCTGGCGCGGCGCTGGCTGCGGCTGCAGCTGCAAGCGCCGACGCTGCCACTGCCCGCGCGGACGCCCACTCGCTGCGTCGCGCGCTGCGCTGCGCCTCTGCGGACGCGCAGAGCCTGCAGCACGAGTCCGGCGCAGCGCTTGCGGAGGCTGTGGCTGCGGCGGCGGCGCAGGGGCAGCGCTGCGCGGACATGGCCCACCAGCTGCAGCAGGCGCTGCATCGCTGCGACGACGCGGAGGAGCGGCTGGCGAAGCAGCGCATGCGCGCGGATGGCGGTCAGGCTGAGCTGGCGGCGGTGCGTGAGCAGCTGCAGGAGGCAACCGCCGCTGTCGCCGCCCGCGATGCGCAGCTGCTGGCCGCCCAGACGGGCCTCACTCCTCTGCGCGCCGCCGCCAGCCGTCGCGCGGACGCGGCCGGCGAGGCGCTGGCTCAGGCGCGCGCGGAGGTTGAGTCGCTGCAGCGCTGCCTGGAGGAGAGTGCAACCGCTCTGGCGGTGCGCGCCGAGGGCCTGCGCTGCCGCGACGAGGCGCTGCGCGACTGCCGCGCGCAGCTGGCGGACAGCGTGGGCGAGCGATGCGCGCTGGCGCAGGCTCTGCGGTGCGCGGAGCAGCGCCACGCGGAGCTGGCGCAGCACGCGGCTGACGGCGCCGCAGTGTGGCGGCAGCGCCGGGATGCGGCAGCGCAGGCGGCGGCGGAGCGCGGCGCAGCGCTGCAGGCGAGCGTGGGCGAGGCGCAGGCCCAGGCGGCGGCTGCGCGGGCCCAGGCCGAGGCCCTGCAGCGCGACTCGAGGCAGCAGCAGGCGCGCGCGGCCGAGGAGCTCAAGCGCGTCGCGCGCGCGGCACAGGCCAAGGCGCAGCAGGCGGAGGCTGCGCTGGCGGCGCTGACCGTTGAGCGACGCGCGGCGGATGCGGCGCGAGAGCACGCGCTGCAGGCTGCAGAGTCAGACGTGGCGCTGCGCATCGCGCGCATCCTCCACTCCATCGAGGATGAAGAGGAAACCAAGGAGGAGGTGGCGCCGGCGGCGCAGTGCTGAAGCTGCAGGGCAGCGGCGAGGACAGAACAGACCTGACATGGCATGGAACTGTGTACGCACTATGAGCTCATTCACCATTCGCCCGCGGTGCGCGTCTATTCGTCACCCTCCCCCTCCAGCGCAGCGCCCTCCAGTCGCTCCTGCAGCTCCCCAACCTCCTCCTCCTCCAGCGCGTCCACGTCCACGTCCAGCTCCTCCTCCGGCAGCTCCGCCAGCGCGGCGGCCAGCTGCCCGCGACTGGCGGCGGCGGCCTGCTGCGCGGCCTGCGCGGTGGCTGCGGCTGCTGCAAAGAGAGCCTCCTCGTCGTTCTGCGGGTGAGCGCGCGTCAGCCAGGGCGAGAGCCTCGCGGGCGCAAGCAGCGTGCGAGGGGACCTGCGAGCCGTCAGCCTGCACACGCAGCGCAGCGCAGGGCGGCAGCGCAGCGCGCGTGCTCAGCGGAGGGAGGAAGGGGGCAAAAGCCAGAACGCGCCTCTCGCGTGTACGCGCTCGTGTCGCCAGCGTCCAGATCGTCCTCGAACGTGAAGCCCCCCAACTCCGTAAGCTCTCGCCCAGACAGCCGGCCAGCCTTGACTCTTTCCTCGCGCACTGCCTCTTGCGCGCTTGCCTTGGCCGCCAGCTTGCGCCGCTTCCACGCCTGGAACACCTCCTCAGTCACCGGAGTGGTGGCCGCCATGCTGGAGCGCTGCTCCTCAATCTCCTCCTCTAGTGTCTTTTTGTTCGCCGCAGCCTCCGCAGCCAGGGCTTTGATCTGCGACTTCATGACGTAGCCGGGCGGCAGCGCGTGACGGTACTTGCATTCGTCGCCGCCGCCGGGGCAGATCCAGAACCAGCCGAACTGCTTCTTCTCAATGGCATCCAGGAAGTGCTTGCAGATGATGTCCGTGGGCCGGTTCACGTTGTGGCTACCGTGCTTCGCCGCGATGGCCGCCTCCAGCTTCTCCTGGTCCCAGTCCTCCATGGTCTCGCTCTCGCCGTCGCGGCGGTCAGCGTACATGTCAGGCTTGGCGACCTTGCGCTCCACACCCAGGTCGTGCGAGAACTTGCACTTGAAGCCCTTGGTGCAGCTGCCCTTGCGGAAGAATTCACACACCACCGACTTTGGGTCCACGCCTGGGGGAGGGTGCGTGAGCGAGGCGGAGCAATGGCGGCAAACAGCATGCGCACCATCCGGGACCTTGGGCTGCTTGATGGTGGCCACGAAGATCTCGTTCAGCTCGCGCTTCTGAGCCTCCTCCTCGGCCTTGCGTTTCTGGCGGGCGCGCGAGAGGGCGGGCGTCAAGCCGGCGCTAGGGGGTGGGGTTTTCGCCACGACAAGCGGCTCACGCCCCAACGCCGCAGCGAGGCGAAGCAGCGCGACGAAGTAAAGCGGCACGCGCTTACCGCTCTGCTCTCCTTGCTGTTCGGGTCGGCGAGTGCTGCGCGGCGGTCCTTCTCGCTCTGGTGCTGCTCCAGCGTCTTCTGCATCGTCTGCACGAAGCTGCGACGCAGGCGGCGGGTCAGCGCGCCTGCGACGAGACTCCGCACGCAGCACAGCAGCGTCGAGTGGAGCGCGGCTGGGCCTCGGCCCTGTTAGGAGATCACGCACCTCTGGACCTTCTGGCTCTTGTTCTTGTTCTTCAGGCCGAACGTCTTGTCCTCGATGTTCTTCGCCTTCTTAGCCGCCGCGTCCTTGGCTGCCTTGGCAGCCCCGGGGTCTTTTTTGGGCGCCATCCCTCGTGCGCGGCGGCCGCGCACAGAGCAGTGGGGTGAGGGCCGCGGTGCGAGCCGCGGTAGGTCGCGGTGAGACGAGGGAGTCGACCAGTCGAGGGCACAAAGGGTGAGCTTCGAAGACTGCGCGAACAAAACGCGACGCGACAGACCGCTACCGGGTCGCTGCTCAGAGTAACGCCTCCGCCTCTATGCTGCGTGGGCATGTCTGCGTGCTGTTGCAGCACAGTGGGCGCTGGCGCGACGAGAGCGCGATTGCGTGCGGTGTCCCGACAAGCAGGCTGCGAGACGTGTGCGACTGCCTGCGTCTGCTCACTGCAGACACACCACCGGAAGCACTGGGCGTGTTTCTCTTCAGCAACCAGCAGCAGCAGCAGCAGCAGCCCCCAAGGCAGGGGGATGTTGTGGCCTTCGGAGGCCAGGCGTCGCTTGCTAGCATCGAGGCGGAGGCGCTTCGAGTCTCAGCCACCAGCCAGCCTCCCCCTCTCGCCACCGCAGTGCGCCGCGCGGTGCTTGCACTGAAGTGCCGCGGAGGAAGCCAGGCTCGCACCATTCTGCTGCTATACTGCGACGAGTCGGGCCAAGAAGACGACCTTGGGCTTGACGAGACCGCCCTGGCAGCAGCGCGTGCTGCGGGCGTGCGACTGCACGTCCTCTCCACGTCACCGCAGAGCGGCGCATGGCAGAGCACCATGGCAGCGTGCGTGCGCTGCGATCCTGCTTCAGGCGCGTGCCTTGCGCCGTTGGCCTGTGAGTCGTGCGGCTTCTGCCTGGTCCAGGACAGCGCAGGCATCGACACCAGCGCGGCAGAGGATGACCTGGCATGCTATGGCGCTTCAGCGCCGACGCTGCCACCTTGTGTCGAGCGGCGCGTGTCGAGCTGCGAGATGCTGCTGCAGTCGATGGCGCTGCACAGCAGCGTGGCCGAGCTGCACGCAGCTTGGACTGCCGCGTACGGGGATGAGGTCGCGTTCCCCTTGAGCGTACCGCCGCCGCCGCCCTCCCCTCTGTGCACCAGCGGTGACACGCAAGTTACGGCAGATGCGCCTGCAGAAGCCGCGTTGCCGGCACCGGCTCTGTCGTGTACTGCGGAGGCGCACTACGGCGAGCTGCTGGTCAGCGGAGCGCGGCGCAGTGGTTTGCCGCCCGGATCGCTGCGCGGGTGGCTGCGCGTGGTTGTGCCCGACAGCGAGGAGGGGTCCACAGGCCACACGGTCATCAACGTCGCCCTTGACGCGGTGGCCAAGTGCTTCGCCCTGCTCACCACTCCGCTGTGCACCGTGCGCGCGGCCCGCATGCTGCGCTGCTTCGGCACGCGGCCCCTGGGCGGCCCCTTCAAGCTGGCGGCTGACCCTGGTCACCGCCACGCGCGCGCCCGCCTGGCGCTGTGGCTGCGCGACAGCGGTGCGCTGGAGCTGACGTACGAGCACTCGGCACACCGGGAACGAAAGGCGGAGCTAGTGCTGACCATCCCACCGCCGCAGCCTGAATGGACAGCGGCGGCTGCGGCGGCTGGGCGGCTGGGCGCCGCGGTTCGCTGCATCGAGGCGGATGTGACTGGACGCTCCTTCTCCGTCGCTGCCGGCGAGGGCGCGGGGCGCTGCCAGCGCTACTTTTGGCTGCGCAGTGCCGACGTGCAGGAGGGCGCCCGCAAGCTGGAGCTCCTCGCCCGGCTGCTGCAGGCGCCGCCGACGCTCTCACAGCTCAGCGGCATTGCGGAGGACGAGCTGGCGCTGATGCGGCTGGCGGCGCCGGCGCTCATCTCGCACGTGGTGCTGCACGCGGCACAGCAACCTCCAGCGCCGCGCATGGCCGTGCTGCAGCAGCGCATGGCTGACGTGAGCCTGCCGCCGCCGCCGCGCCAGATCAAGCTGCCCGCGCCGCCGCCGTCAGTGCAGCCTTCGCCGCGGGTGCTCGAGGCCCCCCCCCAAACCCCCTTACCAAAGCCGCGGTGGTGCTTTGGCGGCGTGGACCTCCAGGAGACGGAGGCCCAGGCGGAGGAGCGGCGGCTGCGGGACACCTGCTGCATGCGCCAGCACGCGGCGATGCAGCACGCAGCCAGCCCGCCGCCGCCACAGCAGCAGCAGCAGCCGGCTGCAGAGCCGGCTGTGAAGGGTGCCGTCAAGCTGAGCAACCTGGGCGCGCTGTTTGGCTCCTCATCGACGTCAGGGAAAGAAGCCCGCCGCCAGAAGTAAAGCAAGCAAGCCTAGCGTGGTCGCCAGCGCCGCTCCCACCGCCGGTCCGGGGCCTTCCAGCCTCAGCGTCTCTTCTCGCCTTTGCCGCCGCTGCGCCTCGCTGTCGCTCTCCCCGCGTTCCTGGCGCACTGGCTCCTCCGCGTTCTGCGCCACGGGCAGCGGCGACCAGCGCGCGCCTTGGGAGCCCGCCTGGGCGCGCTCAAGGACGAGCGTCACGGGCCCGTCCGCACAGAGGCCCTGCCCCAGCGCTGCAAAGCACTTGTCATAGCTCTCTCCATCTGCACCAAAGAGCACCACGGTGCGCTTCGTGCCCGTCAAGTCGCCCAGAGTCTGCGCCCGCGCTGTGAACGAGAAGACCGTCGCCGTCACGGCTCGCAGCACGTCGCCCTCGCTCGCAGCCTGCGCGCCGCCGGGGGCGAGCTTGCCCACCGCCGCCGCGCGCCCCGCGTGGCTGCCTGGAACCAGGGACGCCACGCGCACGCGGCCGTCTCGGTCGGGCACGAACACGACGCCTAGCGGTCTGGGCAGCGTCACCACAACCAGGGAGGACAGTGGCAGCACTGGAGCGAACAGAAACGTCTGCTGCTTGCACTCGCCGACGGGCCCAACCTCAACGCGCACCCTCTCGCCACTCGCTCCTTCCGGCGCCTCAGCCGCAAAGAAGCCGCTGGAAACGAAGGCGGGCTGCGCCGCAGCAGCACACACGCGCAAAGAAGGCGGCTTGCGAGCTCTGCGACCCTGCGTGCTTGCTGCGACACGCTGCGAGCCCGCCACTCGAGGCACGGTCGCAGAGCGCAGCAGCATGCAGAAGGCGGGGGGAACGAGATGCGAGTTTGGGCACGTACGGCCGGCGCGGCGACTCGACTCCCAGACTCCTCTCCGGACTATCCTCCACTGTCGGCACTGTCGCTCGCATCGCATCATTGCATCTGCTGTATGCGCTGTGCGTCACTGCTCCTCCTCCTCCTCCTCCTTGCCTGGTATGGACCTCCGCCTGGGGCCAACGATGCAGGCGAGCGCCCCCTTGAGCAGCTCATCCTCCGGGCTGGCTGCTGCCGCCTCCTTGAGCAGCGGCAGCGCCGCGGTGCGCAGCTGGAGGGCCACTCGCTGCGTGGAGGATGCGTTTGCGGGTGTGACTGCAGCACTCGCCGCCGCCCTGTGCGTGTGGCGCGTCAGCCGCGACGGCGGGGATACAACCGCAGCGCGGCGCGCACCACTTCGCGTAGGCGATGAGTGCCGCCGCTGCGTGGTTTTTGGCGCGTGCAGCGACGAGTCGCGCACTATCCAGGTCCCCCTTGTGCACCGCCAGCGCCGCCGCCCACTGCATCCCCTCAGCCTCCGCCACCAGCGCGTTACGGCGCATCTTGGCGCGCATGCGCGTCTGCCTGTGCGCGGCGGCCTCCAGGTCGCCGTGGAAGGGAACGTCGCACTGCCGGCACACCTCCGTTGCCTGCGTGGGCGGTGAGCTGCTGCGAGGGTGCGCCCAGCCACGCGCCAGCCACGCACCAGCTGCATGAGCTGGAAGGAGGCGTCGGACTTGCGCTGCATGGCTTTCTCGTGAGGCAGCGTGCAGGTAGACGTTGCTTGCAGACCCACGGAGGCCAGCGCTGCCGGTGGGCGTTAGGCGCGCAGGGGTACGCGGTGCGCGTGGAGGAGACGCACCCGCGGCGCGCGGCCAGTCGCGCGCCAGCACCGCGTTGCGGAGTAGCTGCAACAGCGCTTCAGCGTGTTGGTAGCGCATCCGCTCGCTGGTGCCCACCGCGTCTACGCTCTGGCTCGTGCGCAGCGAGTCGGTCGTCACGCGCTGCAGCAGCTTGCCCAGCGGCTCCATCGCACAGACGCAGAGAACGCGAGGGGCGCAAGATTGCCACCGCTTAGATCATTAAGCCCCTCCAGCCGCGGATCCCCTTTTCGGCCCTTTCGGATGGAGGCGACGGATGCCGCCGGACCCCCCTTTCGGATGCCTATTCGGAGCCTTTCGGACGATAGAATACGCACATGTAGCACGCCGCACGGCGCGCGAGCGCTGCCCACGACGGTTTGCGTCACTTTTGAGCGCAAGCAAAAGCGCCGTTGGTGCAGAAAACCCAAAATTGAGGGGTCCCGAGGGGTTCACATGACGTGCTCTCAATCACCGCTGCGCCGGCGCTCGCCACAGCGGTGCCACGTCATCGTGGCGGGGCTTTCGGACGGGCGGCTGAGACCCCCCCCTTTCGGATGCTGCCGCGGACATCCGTGGCGGGAGGGGCTTATAGATCATAAACGCGTCGTCAGACGTCAAACAACACGTCGTCAGACACGAGCGCACGTTTTCAGTTAATCTGACGACCGACGATAGCGATGAGAGACCACAGAAGGTCACTACGTCACTGTTCTAGTTCGGCGGTTCAGCTGCGCTGACACGGCATCATATCTTGAATCACCAGAGCTGCTGCTGTCTAGGGCGAGAGGCGCTTGGGGTCGCGCGGGAACAGGGACGTCTTGCGGATGTTGCCGGCTGCCAAGTAAAGCATCACCACCCGCTCCAGCCCCACGCCCGCGCCTCCGTGCGGCAGCGCGCCCAGCTTGAACGCGTCGATGTAAGGCGCGATGGATGCGACGTCGATGCCGCACTCGAGCGCACGCTGGGTGAGCATCTGAGGGTCATGCACGCGCTGCGCGCCGGAGATGATCTCTTCGCCGCGGATAAAAACGTCATAGCTGTTGGTGTAGCGGGGGTCGTCGGGGCAGGGCATTGTGTAGAAGGGGCGCGCGGCGGTGGGGTAGCGGGTGAGGATGTAAAAGTCAGTGGCGTACTTCTCCTTCACCAGGCGGCCCAGCACGCGCTCCGTCTCTGTGGAGAGGTCGCCCAAGGGGTCCACCTGCAGGCCGGAGGCGGCCAGCATCTCCACGCCCTCCGCGAAAGTCAGCCGCAGCGTCGGCCGGCAGTACTGCAGCGGCTCGAACGGGCTCTGCGTGCCCACCGCCCGCAGCTCAGCCGCGTAGCGCTGCGTTAGCCCGTCGAAGATGTGCAGGAAGAGGGCGTCGATCACGTCCAGCACCTCGAAGTAGTGCTCGTTGATGGCCATCTCAAAGTCCAGACCCGTGAACTCGCACAGGTGACGGTGCGTGTTGCTGTTCTCCGCGCGGAAGACGGGGCCGATCTCAAACACGCGCTCAAAGTCGGCCATGACGCACATCTGAGGCGTGCACGCTTGTGAGGCACAGCAGGCGCGAGCGCTGAGTCGCAGCAGGCTGGCAGCCCCGCGGGTGTGGCTAAGGAGGAAGGCAACATGTTGTATCGCCCAGTTGTGAATTGGCGGTTTACGCAAAAGAATGTAATCATCATCGCCAACGCCCTGCAGAGAGCCGCGCACAGAGAGCCGCGCGCGGGGGCACGCGCCTGCTTGTACAGCTGCGGCGACTGGGCGAGGCAGGCCGGCTGGCCCATGTAGTTGAGCTTGAAGACGGAGGCACCGCCTTCGGAAGCGCCGGAGATGAGCTTTGGTGTGTGGATCTCCACAAAGTCTTTCGCCATGAGCGCCTCCCTGAACAGCGCGCCCACAGCGGCCTGGATGCGGAAGGTTGCATGGTTGGCGGGGGTGCGCAGGTCGAGGACGCGGTTGTCCAGGCGCGTGTCGGTGCCCACGCGCGGGTAGGGCGACCCCTCCTGCTCAATGTCCGCATCGCAGCGCGACGCGTCCTCCAGGTCAAAAGGCAGCGCGGCCGCGGCGCGCGAGACGCAGCGGCAGGTGAGCGCGCACAGCTCGCAGCCGACAGTGACGCCCGTCAGCGGTGCTGCGGGGCGCGCCACCAGCCCCTCCAGCTCCACCACGCTCTCCTTGGGCAGCGCGCTCACGTACTTCACCATGCCCTTGCTGACGCTCACCTCGTCCACGAACAGCACCACCTGCAGCGTGCTCGTGCCCTGGCGCAGCACCAGGAACGCGCTCTTCCCCTTCCCGCGCACTGCGTGCACGCGGCCGCGCACCAGCACCCGGCTGCCCAGCAGCGAGTCGTCGATGGAGGATAGGCGCGTCCAGGTACGCCCGCTCACGCTCTCGCTCTGAATCAGCGCCAGGTCGCCGTAGTTGCCGCACAGCGGGTCGTCCTCAGCGCTAGCAGTGCTCTTGGCGCCGCGGGACGCGGCGCGTTCAGCCTTCAGCGCAGCGCGGTCGGCGGCTGGCTGCGAAGGCAAGCGACAGGGTTAGGGATCGCCGGCGTAGCCTGCTCTCACTCGCGCTGCGCCGACTGCAGTGCGCAGCGTGCCGAGCACGCAGCATGTTCCTGCATTCGCGCCAGCTACGAGGTGCGCAGGAGGCGTACATTGGATTTCTTGGCAGTGTCTGCCATAGCAAGCTTCTCTACGCCCTCGGCAGCAGCGTCCGCGCCGTCCGCCATGGATACAGCAGGATAGCGCAGGAGGAGGTTGGATTGTTCGGGAATGTTGTCGTACGCACGGCGTTCGTAGGAGCCAGGAGCGAGCGTGAGGTGGTGCATGTCTAGTGTCGGGCTTTCTCGGGCGGTGCATGTCTAGTCGAACACTGCCTGAACGTTCCAACTGTTCGATTACATAGTACACGCGCGGCCTTCGTCGAGCCTGTTCAGACCGGTAGTGTGTCGGTGGGCGCAGTAAGGGTCAGTGTGGCACCAGAGTGGCAGACAGTGCGCACTGCTTTCCTCTCTGTCCTCTCGCTGGTCGCTGCAGCTGCAGACGATGTCCAGGTGGGCATGCCTGTGCGGCAAGACGGCGCAGGAGGAGGTGCGTCTGCACGCGGCCTGCTCAGCTGGCTTCCTGACGTGACAACACCCTTCGCTGCGAATAACGCTGCTGCACGATGCCTGACGATGCGCAGGCCGCCCTGCGGGAGCCCCTCTCTTCATGGTCCGCCGCCACGCTGGCGTTCTGGTGCGCCGCGCAGGGCGAGCAGCTGCGCACCAGTCGTGTGGACGTGGGCCGCCTGCTCTCTGGTGTCACGGGCGCTGAGCTCCTTCGCCTGACGGATGCTGAGCTAGACGAGCTGGGCGTGCCTTCCCGCATGCGCGCCTATCTGCGCGACAAGCTGGTCTACGCGCAGGCAACGCCCGCCACTGTGGATGAGCAGCTCCTTCAGGCGGAGACTCAGGGACGCACCCTCCGCGAGACGCTGCGGGCAACGTCCAGCAGGCGCGACCTGAGCGAGTCAACCGGTGCACGCGCCCCGAGCGAGGCGGACAGCGCGCCGCTGCTGCGCGCCCCCACACCGCCTGGCCGCATGGCCAGTGCCGCGGTGGGTGCGGTCGCAGGAGCGCTGGCAGCCACCACCGCCTTCATGGCGGTTGAGCGCAGGAAGCGCGAAGCTGGCCAGGCGACCACCAGCGATGCGCTGTCAACAACCTCCGTGACGCTGCCGTACCAGTGGGCCGCATCCAGCGCAAATTTCGGTCTCGAGTGGGTGCGCAAGGCGCTGGAGGTTGGCGAGGGCGTACCCATGGTGGGCGCATGCTTCACGCTCTGCTTGATCGTGGCGCAGTCCGCTGAACAAGCGATGGCGAACAAATCCGCCGCCGGCGAGCTGGGCAACCTGGCTGTGCGCGTGGCTACTGTGCTTGCGGGCGCGGAAGAGTCCACGCTGCAGCGCGTGGCGCCCAGCGTGGGACTGCTGCAGGCTGCACTGCGGGAGGTCGTGGAGCTGGTGCAGGCGTACAGCACGCGCGGCTGGCTGCGCCGCCTGGCCAGCGCGGGCGGCGACGCGCAGCGCTTCAAATCGCTGCACGTGCGGGTGCGGGAGGAGATGGCGGCGCTGTCGTTCGACCTGCAGCTGTCCACGCCAGCCTTCCGCGACGAGAGCAAGGCGCTGCGCTGCGCGGTGCTGGAGGCGACGGGGCGCACCGTGGAGCAGGGCGGCCTGGCGGAGCTGCTGGGGCGCCCCGGCGGCGCGGAAGTGCTGCGCGACACGCTGGGGGTTGACGCGCAGGTGCTGAGCGCCGAGGTTGCCGACCTGGCGCGCACGCTGGAGCGGGTGCAGGGCAGCGTGGAGGCGCACCTCTCGCTGTCGCTCAGCAAGGAGCTGCGGGGCGCCATCCAGCTCAACGTGCAGCTCACGCAGCCCAGCAAGCGCAGCGCCGGGGGCGCCACGTTCCTGCAGCAGGCTGTGCTGCGCGAGGGCTTCACCGGCACGCAGCGCCGCGTCGCAGCCTTCCGCGTGCTGGCGGGCCACGCGGTGGAGTGCGCCCTCAGCGTGGACAGCCGCGACAACACGGAGCTGCGCGTCAAGGCCATCGAGAGAGTGCAGCAGGTTGAGGCGTTCTACGAGCCAGCCGCGCGCGCCATGGCGCGCAGGCGCTGCTGCGGCGGCGCAGCCTTTGCCGGCCTGGTGGTGCCCCAGTCATGCTGCGTGTTCCAGGAGGAGGACGTGGAGATTCCCCCTGAACAGCCCCGACAGGCGCTGCTGCGCCTCACCCTGCCCGACGATGCGGGGCCGCAGGGCGAGGTGCTCACGCTGCGCCTGCGCCTCTGGGTCTCCTTCCACCCGGCGCCCGCGCTGGGTTTGGGCTTTGAGCTAGGCAAGACGGTGCCCGTGGTGCAGACGCTCTTCCTGGCCGTATTCAAGAAGGGCAGCTCGCGACTGCTGGTGCGCGACATCGAGGACGTGGCGGCCAAGCACCGCGCGGGCGTGGTGGCACTGGGCGCGCCTGTGCTGGCTCTGCCGCTGCTCATTCATAACCGATACCTGGCGCACTCAGAGTCGCTGCTCAAGAGGCAGCTTGTGGGGTGGGCTGATGGCACAGCCATTGAGCTGGCTTGAACGGGGTGCCAAGCCATGACTTCAGACGCGCAGAACGAACGAACGATGAATTTTGTGAACCGCTGCCGCCAATGCGCCAAATTTTGGCGTAGACGCCTCTCCCGGCGCAACCATGCTCTCTCTCGCCGCGCGAGCCGTGCACAAGCTGAACCTGACTGTGGCTCAGGCTGCGATGGACGCAGACGCTCTGAAGCTGCCGCCTCTGGGGCGTGAATACTCCCAGGGCTGGGTAGTGGCTGCTGCTCTGGCGTTGGGCTGTGCGCTGCTGGCCGTGCTCTTCCACGCCCTGCGCGCCTACGTGGACAAGGGCGGCGTGCTGCCGCTCAGCAGCCGGTGCGTGGGCGTGCGTGGGTGCATAGCCCCCTGTGAGCAGCAGCGCCCTCCTGCTCTGGGCCAGCCCCGACGGCGCTGACGCTCGCCGCTCCCGCGCGTCCGTGCAGCTACTACGCCCGGCGCTGGGTGTCCCCCAGCGGCGCCGCGGGCGAGCGGGTGCAGAAGTGGATGCAGGTGCGTGCGTGAGGCGGGGAACCTTCGCGCGCACGCACTCGCCAGCCTGGCCGCAGCTCCGCGTGCGCACCGCGACGCTGTGCTGACTCGACGCGCCCGGTGGCCCCCTCGCCGCAGAGCGTGTGCCTGGAGAGCGTCGGCGAGCTGCTCCCCCACCCGGCGCTACACGACCTGCGCGCCCTCGCACAGGCGCGACCCCGACCAGCACGCCGCCCGCCAGCGCGCGGGCTGGGCAGAGAGGCGGCTGGATGCGCGTGCACGGGCAATGCAGGTGGCGGCGCAGGACCCCAGGCGGCCGCCACCGTTTTGTGCTCTCTGCGCGCGCGAAGCCAGCCTACACCCCACCCGCCGCCCCGCCCCGCCCGCGCCACCCCTCCGCGCGCGCCCACGCCGCGTGCTCGCCGCGCTGCGCGCTTCCGGCGAGCCCGGGCGGCCCTGTGGTGCCCAGATACCCTCGCCCCTGTTTGGAAACCCCTAAGACCGCGCTTGCGCTCTCTATCACTCACCCTTTGGCGCCCCCCACCCGCAGGACAAGCTGGTTCTGGTGGTGTTTGAGCGTCGCACTGGCTTGCCGGTGATGTTCCACATGGCGTTCAAGGCTGGCTACACGCACGCGGTGGTGCTGCACCTGGGCCTGGTGATGGTGAGCCCCAGCCACCAGGGGCGCCACCTGCAGCGTCTTTGCATGCTGAACATGGTGCTGGCGTGCCTGTCATACTACACGCTGGGGTACGTGATGACGGACATTGCCGCCAGCCCCAGCGCCACCAAGCAGGTCGGTGACCACATGCTGGACTGCTTCCCGAACTACCGCCACAACCACATGCCCTCCGCCGGCGGCGCGCCCGCACAGTGGCAGCTGGCGGTGGCGCGGTTCATGATGGACTATCACCGCTCTGATTTCGCCACCGGCGCCAGCGCTGAGCTGGACGAGCGCACGCTGGTTGTGCGTGGCAGCAACGCGGGTCCTGGCGGCGCGGGTGTGCTGACTCAGCACGCTGAGAAGCGCAAGTCGCGGCAGAGCCGGCCAAACGCCTTTGTGGAGGCTCTGTTGGGCAGCGGACCCACCGCCGACGAGCTGCTCCACGTGGGCCGCGCCAGCCTGCCCGGCTTCGCCGTGGGCGCCATGCTGCGCGGCTGCGCGCCCCTGCGCTGCGCGGTGATGGCGGCCCACCTGCTGACGCTCACACCGGCGCTGCTTCCGGCCATCCTGGGGCGCCCGGACAGCTGCCTCACCTACTTCCGCGCCTTCTGCCGGCGCACGCGCTTCAGCATCCAGCTGTGCGGCGCGCCGCAGGTTGAGCCTGGCGGCGTGCTCTGGGTGTGCAACCACTTCAGCTGGCTGGACTACCCGGTGCTACAGTGCGCCTCCGACCGGCTGCTGCACGTGGTGGCGCGCGCGGACATGGGCGCGGAGGGTGTGTTTGGCGCGCTGGCGCTGCGCCTGATGCAGGGCCTGGGCAGTGTCATCGAGTACCGCCGCGGAGACAAGAGCAGCGGCGCCGCGGTGCGCGACGCGCTCAAGAGCGCGCTGACGGCAAAGCGGGTGCCAGTGCTGCTGTTCCCGGAGGGCACCAGCCACGTGCAGGGGCCGCCGGGGCCATTCCGCACCGGCGGCATGCACGTAGCCTTCGAGACCGGCCGCCCCGTGCAGCCCGTGGCGCTGTGGTACTCGGAGCCCCTGGGGCTGGCGAGCGAGACGGACGCGCTGGCTGGCACGGCGCAGATGCTGCGCTACCCGACGCAGGCGCTGGTCAAGTTCATGCCGCTCCTCTGGCCCAAGGACTTCGCCACCGCGGACGACTTTGCGGCCGCGGCGGAGACGGCGGTGCGGGACGGCTATGCCAGCATCGCGGCGGGCGAGGAGCTGCCCACTGGCGCAGAGGCCGGGGAGGAGAAGAAGCATCAATGACCCACACACACGGGTGCTTGTAAACACACTTGATTGATGAAGAGCTCGCGCCGCGCCTTGAAGGGAGGAGTCGAAGGCTGCCCTCTGCCTCCTTGGTGGGCCGCCTACGGACCCGAATGTGGGTGTGCGGGCGCCGGGGCGTCCCGGGTCCCGCCGGGGCAGCCACCAGCCGCCCTCGGCGACCCAGAGCATGGCTCTGCGTGCGTTGTTCCTGGGCCTGGCGCTGGCGGCGCCCGGAAGCGCGCTCGCAGGCCGTCTGCCACTGTTTGCGTCGGAGCAGCAGCATGTGGCCCACCGCCGGCACACGCTGCATGCCAGCGGCGACGCGGCGCGCCAGCTGCTGCTCTTTGGGATCACGCAGCGTGACAAGACGGCGCATGACGAGCACCGTGACGCTATGATTGAGGTGAGAGAGCTCTCACCGCTCGT
>Ga0208951_1000240_pt1 | contig 24577 bp, 24 predicted proteins | sample GreLakmeMI27MSRF_FD_187702 | JGI IMG/M metagenome (GOLD analysis project Ga0208951, IMG submission 187702) | Freshwater lentic microbial communities from great Laurentian Lakes, MI, USA - Great Lakes metaG MI27MSRF (SPAdes) | ecosystem: Environmental > Aquatic > Freshwater > Lake | place: Great...
TGCCGCGGCGGTGGCCCTGCGCTGCTCCTGTGCGCCGGCTGCGGCGCCTCCGACAAGCGCCTCCGCGCGTGCTCGGCATGCGGGTCCGCGTCCTTCTGCAGCGATGCCTGTATGGCTCAGTTCTGGCCGGTGCACAAGGCGGAGTGCAAGCGCATCCAGGCGGAGAATGAGGAGAAGGCTCGCAGTCTCATCCGCATCCACGAATTCAAAGACGTGCCTGCTCCGCCCTAGACACTGCGTGGAATGAAACAGCGGCCGCCTGGCCTGCTGCATTGTGCATCCCTTCATCGTTCTGCCAAGTGTGGTGGTCGAACGTCGAATGGTGGTCGTACGTTTCGGTACCTAGTCATTCGCGTCTCGCTACCTCCGCAAGCCTTTTTCAATTTATCGCTGCCTCTGCGCATCCTGCACTCCTGTGCGCTCACGAAGCGAGGCAGTGTGAGCGCTCTTCTGGGCTTGCATCGCCTGCGCCTCCGCCTTCTGTATATCGCGACGCCCTATGGGTGCTGAACGCTCGTCCGGGTGTCCGCTGCTCTTCGCTGTGGGCGCAGGCTGCACGTGCTGAACTGAGCGCTAACCCTTGTCCGCGCGAGACACTCTCTCCCCTAGCGCACGCGCTCGCGCCAACAAAGATGGACGAGGCTGTCTGGGCTGCTCAGCACGCCGAGTACGCCGCGCTCAACGCTCGCTGCGCCGCCTCTCCTCGCGAGGCGGCAAACTACGCGGCCTTCCTGCGCCGCACTCCACGCGCTGCGAAAGAGAAAAAGCTCTTCAACAGCGCGCTTAACAATAATGCCACGCTGGTGAGGCTGCTGCTCGCTGACGGTCTATCTCCGAGCACGACCGACCCTGAGCAGGGGGACCTCTCGGTGCTGCATATGGCCGCCCAATGCGGAGCCATCGACGCGCTGCGCCTCTTGCTGGAGGCTGGTGCCGACACCAACTGCTGCCCCTCTGCTGGAAACACGCCGCTGTTGGATGCTGTCAGCCGGGGCCAACTTGCTTGCGCACGCGAACTCATTCCGCACACGGATCTGCGCATCTTTAACGCCTCTGGCCACAACGCGCTGCATGGCAGCATCCTCGCCAACCAGCCCGAGATCTTCAAGCTGCTTCTGCCCCACTGTGCTGTCGACATCGACGTGCGCACCAACAAGTCACGCCCACCGTGTGTCACTGGCGGTGCGTACAACTGCACGCCGTTACAGCTCGCATGTCAGGGTGGTCATCACGCCATTGTGAAGGCCCTGCTGGCTGCAGGGGCCTTGCGGACGGCGCACGACAACATTTCGTTCTCCTGCCTTCACTACGCCGCTCAGAACGGACACCTTGCTTGTATGACGCTGCTCATCGGGCGCCCTGACAACCAGAAGATGAGCCCTGCGGAGATAAACGCTCAGGCAAACCAGGGCCAGACGCCTCTCTATCTGGCTGCGTTCAGTGGTCACCGCTACTGCTGTGCCGCACTTCTCGCTGCCGGCGCAGATCCCGCGGCTGCTGCGCATGGCGGGTTCACGGCGCTATTTGTTGCGAAGCGCTTCCACCCCGGCAACCAGGAGCTGATCGAGTTGCTGGAATGCCGCGGCGGTGGCCCTGCGCCGCTTTTCTGCGCCGGCTGCGGCGCCTCCGACAAGCGCCTTTGCGCCTGCTCGGCATGTGGGTCCGCGTCCTTTTGCAGCAATGCCTGTATGGCTCAGGCGTGGACCTCGGGCACGCACAAGGCGGAGTGCAAGCGCATCCAGGCGGAGAACGAGGAGAAGACGCGCAGCCGCGTCCAACCCCACCACTGACAGAGACATGCCTGCGCCGCCCTAGACAATGGTGCAACGAACAGCGGCCTGGCGTGGCGTTGTTCTTTCCGTTCTAACGTTTTAACGTTCAGAGTCTTTCGCGCCCTTCGGCGGTCTTGTGGACCTTGAGCCTCCCGTGCCACCCCAGCATGTCGTTCCAGGACGTGCACGCCTCCCGCGGCGGCAGCGGCGCGGCTGCCAGCGCCTCCTCAGACGAGGATGCCTTCGCCTCCACCGCGCGCAGCGTGGCCAGCAGCGTCTTCCAGCTCACCACCAACGTGACGAGCTTCAAACGCCTCGTGGACGCCATGGTGCGCTGGGAACGGAGAGAGCAGGCTCTTGCCAATGAATCCACAACCCTTGCGCGACTCTCACACGCATCCCTCGCCTGCTGCACAGGGCACGCCGAAGGACACGCGCGAGCTGCGCGCGCGTCTGCATCGTCAGCGTGACGCTTTGGGGCAGATTGCGAAGGACACGACGGCCTCGGTGAAGCGCCTGTCGGAGCTGGCCCTGCAGCCCGGCTCTCCGGCAAGCGCCAAGGCGACGCAGACGAAGCTGGTGAAGGACTTCCAGGCTGTGCTGAAGGAGTTCCAGAAAGCGCAGCGCGCCTGCGCGGAGCGCGAGTCGGCATACATGCCCCAGGCCGAGGAAGGCCGACAGCTTCTTCCGCGAGGCGCCTCCGCCGGCCTGCCGCCCTACGCGGACGCCGAGAGCAGCTACCAGCGCAGCGGCAGCCTGGAGCACCAGGCACTGCTCACCCAGTCCAAGCGGCAGGAGCTCCTGCAACTGGATGGAGAAGTCGACTACAACAACGCCCTCATCGCCGAGCGCGACGCAGGCATCGCCGAAATCCAGTCCCAAATCGGGGAGGTGAACGAAATCTTCCAGGACCTGGCCGTGCTGGTGAACGAGCAGGGCACCATGATCGACGACATCGAGGCCAACATAGTGCGAACGTCCGCAAAGACCAAGGACGCGCGCAAGGAGCTGGTCAAGGCTGAGAGCAGCCAGAAGGCTGCGCGGAGTAAGCTGTTATGGCTGCTGCTCATCTTTGTGGTTGTGCTGGCTGTGATTATCCTGGCCGTGCTGCCCTGGGGGCGGTGACGTGGCGCCATGGCGGCGGGTGACGCGCGTGACCCGTCCCGTGACCGACTCTGTACTGCTAGCGCAGCGCTGTTGTGCAAACTGAAACACACACCTTTAGTCTCAGACTCCTGCTCTCCCTCACACTCGTGAGCTCATGCGGGCAATTTTATTCAGATGTGAGCGTGTCATCGGTTCAGCGGCGATGCGTCGCGCAGGAGAAACCCCTCTAGTCATCTGCGTCAAAGCCCGCCATCTCCCCGCCGGGCGCAAAGAGCTCGTCCCAGAGGTGCACGTTGGTGACGTGCATTTTGCTAAAGTCTCGTTTTCGCTTCTTCTTGCGGTCTTCCTTCGAGTCTGGCCGCAGGTTGCGCTCAAAAGCTGATCGGGGCGCGGGAGTAATGCCAGCCTTGTCCAGCTCGGCTTTCAAGACCGCCTGGTCCACGGGCACCTCCATGCGGTGCCAGATGCCCTGCAGGCGCGCGTCCACGGGCACCTCGTACACCTTGTCACGCGGGTAGAGCATGCGGTCCTTTGTCTCCTTGTGCTCGATCCACCAGCAGCACTGCTCCTCCTCCACCAACGCCTCCGCGTCGTCCGCGGCGTCGGGGTACGCTTCCGAAAGAGCGCGCAGGCTGGTCCCTTCAGGTCGGCTTGCCACCAGCGCTCGCAGCTCCGAGCGGCTCTTCACGCTAAACGGGGCCTTGTAGGCCAGCAAGCCGCCCTCGCAGCGCACCTTGGCGTTGCCCGCCACGATGCCAGCAACCTCTGGGTCGTTGCTCAGGTCCACGCCGCAGGACGCCAGGATGTCCGCCTGCGACAGCAGCTCCGGCGACGCCGCGCGCAAGCAGTCCAGCACCTTCTTCACCAGGTGCATCACCGGCGGGCCGTTGAGGCGCACAGACACCGCCTGCGGGGCAGGAGGTGGGGTTAGGGCGACTGCCGTGAGCCCCGTAAGCAGCCGAGCCAGCGCGCTGCAGCGCTGGCGCAGGTTTGGAGGGTGCGTGTGCACGCACCACGGCGGGCATGGCGGGCTGCGCTTTCTGCTCCTTCTTCTCCTTGCCCTTCTCCGAGCGCAGCTTCTTCTGCTGTTCCGCCAGCGCTGTCAGCACCGCCAGCTGGCCCCGCCGGAAAGCCTCCAGCCCCTTGTTCAGGTTGGACATGGCTGCTCAGTCGCCGGCGGCGCGCCAGAGGCGAGCTATGTGCTTGCCGAGGCCAATGCGCCCAAACTGCACGCAGATGTAAGTAAACGCTCGTTGCACGACAGCACCGCCCCGGACACACCCAAGCGAGGGTACGAGAAAGCGCGCCTTCGCCGCGTTCGTACGGAACTGCTGCGCGTACTTGCTGGGCGCGCGGGCGTGACGCGGGCGCACTGCGCGTTGTTAGAACAACGCCGTACGAAGCTTCGAACGCACAAAACTCCCTCCGGCTGCTGGCTGGCGTGCGTCATGGCGTTCGTGTCGCAACCGCTGGCGCTACGACAGCGTCAAAAAGGCCCGTGCGTGCGTGCGCTCTGTCGGTGCCCCGGTGCTGACAGCGCCTCGACACAGACGCGTTCGTGCGAATGCTGGACTCGCTGGGCGGCGTAGGCGGCGCGGGCGGCGTGCCACCTTCTGTGGACGCGGGCGGCGACAGCGGCGAAGAGGTGTTCAAAGTGCTTGTTTTGGACCGCAGCTCGCGTGACGTGGTGTCCCCGCTGGTGCGCGTGGCGGACCTGCGCAAGCACGGCGTGACGCTGCACCTGCTGCTGGAGGCTGAGCGGCAGGCCATCCCGGAGGTGCCGGCGCTGTACTTTGTGTCGCCTACGGACGCGGTCGTGCGGCGCCTGGGCCGGGACCTGCAGCAGGGGTTGTACGCAGCCTCCCACCTGCACTTCACTTCGCCCCTGCCACGGCCGGGCCTGGAGGCGCTCGCCGCGGAGGCTGTGCGGGGAGACTCAGTACCCCGCGTTGCCCGACTGGTGGACCAGTTCCTGGCATACACTACCCTGGAGCCCCGACTCTTCACACTCAACCTCCCCAGAGCTTTCCTACAGCTCAACGACCCAGCCGCCAACGACAAGGACATCGAGGCGCGCTCACCGACGCGCAAAGTGCTGTTGAACCCTAGCATGAGACTTACCGCGCGCTGTGCCCGCCTCAGGCCACGGTGGGTGACATTGTGACCGGCCTCTTCTGCGTGCTGGTGACGCTGGGCTGTGCGCCTCTGATTCGCTGCCCGCGCGGCGGCGCCGCGGAGGTCGTGGCCTCTCAGTTGGACGCACGTCTGCGTGAGCACTCCTCCCAGCGCGGGTGGGTGGACGGCTCCGCAGGCGCCACGTCAGCAGGGCGCCCGGTGCTGTGTCTGTTCGACCGCGCGTTCGACTGCGCCACGGCGGTGCAGCACGTGTGGACATACCAGCCCCTGGTGGCAGACCTGCTGGGCTTGCGCCTCAACCGGGTCACGCTGCCTGCGGCCCCGCAGGCGCCGCAGGGGGCCAAGAAGAGCCACGAGCTGGACGTGGAGAGTGACCCGTTTTGGTGTGCCCACGCGGGCGCCCAGTTCCCAAAGGTTGCCGAAGAGGTGGAGGCTGAGCTGCAGCGCTACAAGGCGTCCGTGGCGGCCGTGAACCGCGCCACCGAGGCGGCGGCGGCGAGCGACCTGCACGCTGCGGACGGCTCCGGCGACGCGGGCCTCCTGTCAGCCGTATCCTCGCTGCCTGAGCTCACCGAGCGCAAGCGCCTCATCGACAAGCACACCGGCATCGCCACCAGCCTGCTGGCCGCCATCAAGACCCGGTCGCTGGACGCCTTCTACGGGCTGGAGGAGGAGCTGCTCACCGGGCGAGGCGAGCGGGGCGCCGTCTCCGCGCTGCTGGACGCGGCCACGGGCAAAGGCAGCGCGGAGGACAAGCTGCGCCTGGCCATCGTGGCCACGCTGGCCGCGGACGCCCAGCCCAGCGCCGCCGAGTGCGACGCCACCGACGCCGCGCTGCGAGCCGCTGGGGCGGACACCGACGCGCTCAGCTACGTGCGCTCCCTGCGCGCCTTCAACCTCACCGGCGGCGCCTCTGGCGGCGCCTCTGGCGGCGGCGGCGGCGGCGGCGGCGCCTCTGGCGGCGCCTTTGGCGCGGCGGCGGCTGTGGCTGGCGCCGCTGCGGCCAGCCAGGGCAACCTGCTGGACTGGGCGGACAAGCTGTACGGCCAGGGCCTCACCGCCGTCACCAAGGGCATGACGCGCCTGCTGGCCGGCGGGCGCACGCTCGCCGTGGCCAGAGCGGTGGAGGCGCTGCTGGAGGGGCGCCCGGGCTCTGAGGCTGACGACTACCTCTGCTTTGACCCCAGGGCACAGCGGGCGGGACCCCTGCCGCCCGGGCAAGCGTCCGCAGCCGCGGGCGGGCCCCGCCGGGATGCCATCGTCTTCCTTTTGGGCGGCGGATCCTACCTGGAGCACCGCGCGCTGCAGGAGGCGTGCGCCAAGCTGCCCGCGCCGCCGGGCGGACAGCGCACGGTGCTGTACGGCGCCACCGAAATGCTCAGCGGGGCGGAGTTCACGCAGCAGCTGGCGGAGCTGGGCAGAAAGAAGGCGTCCTCCTCCAGAAGTTAGAGGGCTCTAGCTTTCGCTCCTATACGCAGCCGGGACGTCGGCACATGTGCGCTGTGAGTGGTTTATCTCTCACTCAGCATAGCAGTACGCACGCCTTGCTGTTGGTTGGCCTCCACACTCCGCTGGCGTCGCGCACGAGTCCGGCGATCAGCGCCAGCGGCGCGTGGAGGCAAACCAACAGCAAGGCGTGCGTGCTGCTACGCGTGACAGCGGATCGACCTGTATGCTTGCTTGCCCCAGCTCGCTCGTTCTTCGTCCCCTGCCTCCCGCGCGCGCGGCTGCTGCTGCGAGACCCCTCACTCACTCCGCAGCAGCCTGATGCTGCGCCCCAGGCGGCGCCCAGCCGGGCAGCAGGCTGGCGAGCAGGCCGTAGAGCAGCAGCCCGGCTTCCTGGGGCAGCGAGCGGCGGCCCAGGCCCGCGGCGGCGCGCTGGCCTGGCCCCAGGCCCGCGGCGGCCGCCTCTGCGGCGGCCGCCTTGCGCTGCAGGGCGCGCAGGAGGGGCTGCAGCGCGCCCGCCTGCGCCAGGAACACTCCCACCGCCAGCGCCGTGAAAAAGGCGCAGCTGCGACGGCTGCCGTCCTGGTTGACCACCCAGACGGCCACCAGCAGCTTGAGCAGGAGCCATAGGAGGGACCAGTCCGCCCGACGTGCCTGGGCGCGCGCGTGCGCAGCCGCAGCCAGGTAGCCTCCGGCCCCGACGCCAGCGTGGCGCTCGCCGCGCGCGCCAGCCGGCGGGCGCGGCACGAACAGCAGGACGTGCTGGGTGTGCGTGGGGGGAGGCGTGGGCGACCGCCACGGCTGCGCGGACGCGGTGATGCTCAGCGCGCCCAGCGCCGCGAAGTACGCGGCCGCGTACACGGGGTCCGTCGCCAGCGCGTGAGCGTGCGAGGCGGCGGGCGTGGCGGGCTGTGTGGGGGGGGTGTCAGGGAGGAACGACGGGGACGTTGGCGGAGAACAACGCCCTCGCGGCTGAGCCCGCAGGGGGCTCGCACGCACCTGCGGGCTGTATGGGCTGGGCGTATGGGGCGTGCGCGGCGGCGTGTGCGCATCCACGTCCGCCGTGCCAGGTGTGGGAGGAGGCTCGGAGGTGTCTTCCTGCCTGAGTTTCCCGTCAGCCTCGGCCCCGCTCTGCTCTCCTCCGCCCTCCTCCGCCTGCGCCTCGCCCGCGGCGCTTGACTGAACAAGGTGGAAGCAGGCACTGCCCTCTAAGCCCTCGCAGGCCTGCTGCCGCGTCAGTCCGGTGGGCAGAGGACAGAACACACTTCGGCCTTTCCAGACCGCGCCGCGCCGCGCCGCGCACCTCGCCCACGAAGTCGCGCACTTGCCGGTCGTCGCCGCACACCGCGCCCTTCCAGATGAGCTGCGTTTGCGAGGGAAACGCCCGCAGCAGTTGTTAGTCCTGCATCGCGCCTGGTCTTGCGCGCTCTCGCACCTTCTGCTCGCTCGGCGCAGCAGCCGCTTGGCCGCGCTGGGCCATGAGCCGCTTCTTGAGCTCCGCCACGGTGGCCTCGAGCGGCACACGCACACGAGCCTCCTCGAAGGCCGCGCCCGCAGCACAGCGCACTACCAGAAGCGCCCCTTCCTCCATCTCAGGGCTGTGGCTGCGCACGAGACGCTTCTGCCGGGCGAAAGACAACGCAGCCCTACCACGTCATCAAAAAAGGCACGCATGGCACGCTCGCTGAGGTCGGTGCTCAGAGTCCAAACGTTGGCGCCTCGCCGGGCCTGTACTACCTTATCGCTGTGCCTCGCATGCTCTGAGAGCGCGACGCCGCCCTGGCACGCCCCCCGCCATGAGCGCCCCTGCTGAGCCAGTGGACAGCGCATCCCACACAGAAGCTTCTCGCCTTTTCAGGGACGCCAAGCGCGCCCACGCCGCCGGCGAGCACGCCCGCGCGGCGCAGCTGGCGAATGCGGCCGCGGCGCTGCTTCCCGGGCAGCGTCAGCTAACGGAGCTGCAAGCGAGCATCGACGCCGCTTTAGGCGGAGCCGCTGCAGAGCCCTCCGTCAGCACCAGCACGGCCACGGGAGCTGCGGCCGCGCGTGGTCGCGACACGGGCGCCAGCAGCGGCGTTCGTCGCGCTGGGACGGGCACGGAGGAGCAGGTGAAGCTCGTGAGACGCGTCTTGGAGGCGAGGGATGAAGCGTATGCGGTGCTGGGCGTGCCGCGGGGTGCCACCGAGGAGGAGTTGAAGAAGGCGTACAGAAAGCTGGCGCTGAAGCTGCACCCCGACAAGTGCGTGGAGCCGTGTGCGGCACAGGAGAGGGCTCAGCCCGAGGCGCAAACAGCTCACGCTCCCGCTTTTCCGCGCAGATGTTGCGTGCCGCACGCAACAGAGGCCTTCAAGTCCGTCGCGCGAGCCTTCACCTGCCTCTGTGCGCCCCCCGCAAGCGCACCCCTCGGCAGCACACCCCATTGTTCCCTTCCCTTTTTCTCACTGCACGCTCTCTCTCTCGCAGCCGAGCCCGACAAGCGCGCTGCGTACGACCGCTACGGCCACGAAGACGGCGCGCAGGCTGCGATGCAGCAGCGCCGGCGCGCGCAGCAGCAGGCTGGTGGGCCGTTTGCGCCGGATGGTGGGCTGGACGCGGAGGAGCTGTTTCGCGCCTTTTTCGGGGGAGGCTTCGCGGGCCCAGCGCACTTCCAGCGCCACCAGTTTCGCGGGTACCCTCAGGCGGCCCGTCGCGCCGCCGCGCCGCCGCCGCCGCCGCCAGACAGCCTGTGGGGCCTGTTCCAGCAGCTGCAGCCGCTGCTGTTGCTGCTCGTCCTGGTGGTGGTGCCACACCTGCTGAGCGGGCGGGAGGCCTGGAGCCTCACCCGCAGCGCGGAGCATCCGTACAGCCTGCGCACCAGCCAGAGAGACGTCCCCTTCTACGTCTCTGAGCCGGCAGACTTCGAGTCTCAGTTCTCGCAGGGCTCCGCCACGCGGCGGCGACTGGAGCGCGAGCTGGAGCTGAGCTACGGCGAGCGCCTGGCGGGCAGGTGCCAGCAGGAGATGCAGCGGGAGGCGTGGGCCAGCCACGCGCGCTACGGCGGCGGCGGGGGGACGACGCGGCACCCAAAGGCGGCCTGCGAGGAGCTGGCGATGCGCTATTCCGATGTGTACACCGTGAATCTGTGACACACGCGCAGCCGCATAGACGGGACGAGTTGTTGCAGCGCGCGGCGTGTCGTATCACACATCATCTCCAGCACGCCGCGCCTACTATACCACACCCAAGCGTGCCGTGAACCCGCGCGACGGCGCACGCCTGAGTGGGCGGCGGCGCGCGGGGGTGGGCGCGCGGCGGCCGGCCTCGCCGTCTAGCCAGGGGAAGGGGGGGCGTTGCCAGGGCCGCCTCAGCCGCTGTGCCTCCCCGTTGCCCGTCCCCGGTCGTCTGCGCCTCGCCGACGCCCAGCAGCGGCGGTGATGCGGCGCCCAGGCGCGGCCTGTTCTTGGATCCAGGGGGGCGGCCCCTTCGCCTCGCAGGCGCCAGAGGGAGCAGCGCGTACTCGCTTGCGTCATGCGCACCAGCATCAGATGCCTGCGGTGCCGCCTCGGCGCGTCGCCGCGACGGCCGCGGCGCAGTTGGCCCGCTGCTGGAGGAGTCAGCCTCCATGCCGCTGCGCGGCAGAAGTCACTACACAGGGACTCACACGCACGCGCGAGGCACGGGGCCTTACGTGTACAGCCCCTCCACGTCCCAGCTGTCCACCAGGAAGTCCACAATCTCCTGCAGGAGCAACACGCAGTCAGTGGGAGGCATAAAAAGGAGGCGCCCAACCGCACGCACCGCTAGCGGCACCGGTCTGGGAAAGGGCCGCGACGAGTGCAGCAGCTCCGCGAGCGTGTCATAGCTGAAGGGCGGAAGGCGTGCGCCTCAGCAGCAGAGCGAGAAGGGCGCGAGTAAGGGGTGGGGGTGGGCATCCAGGCGCACCTCAGCGCCTGTTGGCGAGGCGGTGGCAGCAGCGGCTGCTGGTGGCGCTGCGCAATCCACTGCGCACGCGTGCGTTCCCACACTGCGGCACCTAGAGGTGAGGTTGTTGTCGCATGCGTCAGCCACCGCCGCGCACACCCACACGCAGCGGCTTGATTCACCGCGCACCATAGGCGTTGCCACCCGCAGCGACGGCTGCTGCGGCAGGCGGGCTCGCGGCATGCGTTTCAGGTGCCGATCCCGGCTGCATTGCGGCAACTCGAAAGCGCTAGCGTGCGCTCGCACGGCTCTACTGTGAACACGAGGGCGCGCACGCAAGGGCACAGAGGAAGCAAACGCCGTGAGACAGGCTTGCGGAGGGAGCGAGTCGCGAATGACGTGGCAGGGAACGTACGACCAAAAGACCAAAGGGGGAAGGGACGAAGCGGCCGCTGTTTGTTGCACGCATTGTTAGGACGTCGCCGGCGCGTCTTTATCAGCCATGGATGTGAATGCGGCTGCGCGTCTCCTCCTTGTTCTCCGCCTGGATGCGCAAGCACTCTGCCTTGTGCGTGCCCGTGGTCCACGCCTGAGCCAGGCACGCTGCGCTGCAGAATGCCGCGGATCCACATGCCGAGCAGGCGCGGAGGCGCTTGTCGGAGGCGCCGCATCCGGCGCAGAGGAGCGGCGCAGGGCCACCGCCACGGCACTCCAGCAACTCGATCAGCTTCTGGTTGCCCGGGTGAAATTGCTTCGCAATATCCAGCGCCGTTCGCCCATCCAATATGGCGGCAGCAGGGTCTGCGCCGGCAGCGAGGAGCGCGGCGCAGCAGTAGCGGTGACCACTAAGCGCAGCCATGAAGAGAGATGTGCGCCCATGAACATCCCGAGCGTCGATCTCCGCGGCGCTCATCTTCTGGTTCTCAGGGCGCCCGATGAGCAGCGTCACACAGGCTAGGTGACCACCTTGAGCGGCGGTGTGGAGGCAGGAGAACGAATCACTGTCGTGCGCAGTCCGCGAGGCCCCCGCAGCCAGCAAGGCCTTTACCATGGCGTGTTAACCACCCTGACACGCGATATGTAATGGCGTGTGGTTGTACGGATCCTCAGGGTCAGCTGGGGGGCGTTCCTTGATGGTGCGCACGTCAATGTCATCTGCGAAGTGGGGCAGCAGCAGCTTGAAGATATCGGGCTGGTTGCAGATGATACTTGAATGCAGCGCGTTGTTGCCATTCGCGTTGAAGTGCAGCAGGTCCGTGTGCGGAATGAGTTCGCGTGCACAAGCGAGCTGACCATCGCAGATTGCGGAGTGGAGAGGCGTGTTTCCCAAGTCGTCAAAGCTGTTGGCGACAGCACCAGCCTCCAGCAAGAGGCGCACCACGTCGATGGCTCCATTATGGGCGGCAGCGTGCAGCACCGAGGTGTCCCCCTGCTCAGGAATGGTCGTGCTTGGAGATAGGCCGTCAGCGAGCAGCAGCCGCACCAGCGCGGCATGATTTTAAAGCGCGCTGTTCAAGAGCCAGCGCTCTTTTTCAGCGCGTGGAGTGCGGCGCAGGCGAGCCGCGAAGTTTGCCGCCTCGCGAGGATCTGCGGCGCAGCGGGCGTTGAGGGCGGCGTACTCGGCTTTCATAGCCTCATCCATCCTTGTTCAGCGGAGAGTGTTTTGCAAAGGCGTCGCGCGGCAGCGCAGCAGGGCGCGAGGGCGTGCGCGAGGCGTAGAAGGGTTGGCGCTCAGTTCAGCCCCCGTGCAGCCTGCGCGCCCACAGCGAAGAGCAGCGACCACCCGAGTGAGCGTTCAGCGCCCACAGGCTGCCGCGATACACAGAGCGTGAAGGCGCAGGCGTTGGACGCCCAGAAGCAAACGCGCTCGCAGCCTTGCACTGTGAATACAAGGCCGCTCGCAGGCACGCGCTGCAGAGACCCAGCGGATGCCGTGAGACAGGCCTGCGGAGGGAGCGAGGCGCGAGTGACGTGGCAAGCTGGGGCAGCAACTAACAAGCAGTGAGTGTGTTGAAGAGTTGAACAGCAGCTTCCTATTGAAGTTCTCACCACTTGCCGCCGCCCGTGGCCACACGCGTCGCCTCGTCCCGCGAAGAGGCGAACAGCTCCACGTAGCGGCTGCCCATCATCTTGCGGTTGCGGCCGGCGAGCGCAGCACGCGCCTCCTCGGGCGTCTCAAACTCCACAAACGCCAGGCCCGCCGGTCGGCCACTCGCCTCCAGCACGATGTGGATGCTGTCCTCGCGCAGCTGCGCAGCGCCGTCGAAAAAGAGCATCACGTCCTGCTTGCGCGCGCTGAACGGCAGGCCCCGCATCTTGAGCACGCACGTCTGCGCTTGCTCACGCCGACAGCCCATCGCGCCGTGCACCGTGCTGATGGCCGCCGCAAGGGGCAGCTTGCTGGCAGCCGCGTGGGCCACCGCGGCAGCGGTTGGAGGCGCAGAGCGATGGGCGCCCGATGTGACTGCTGGGCCGGCGGCGGGGGCGGCCAGGGGGGGCGGCGGCGCTGGTGCGCGTGCCGGGGAGGGTGTGGATGCCTTGGCGAAGGGTCCCGCCGCCCCCCCCGTGAGCCCTGGGCGCCCCGCCCCAACCCCGCTCAGCGTCCCGGCACCCCCTGCGCGCGCCCTGGCCGCCGCTTCCGCGTAGGAGACGACCGCAGGGGGGGAATGCTGGGTGTGGGGCTGCGGGGCGCCAGGCGGCAGACCCCCGAGGGCGGGGGGGCCCTGCACTCGCACCCCCCCCACGCCGTTGCCCAGCAGGCCCCCGCCGCTGCCCGGCCGGCTGCGCAGGCCCCCCAGCTCGGGCGACGCGTCGCCGGCGGAGCTGCCGTAGCGGGGGGGGGCGAGAAAGCCGGGCGGGGCAGCCTGGGAGGAGGCGGCCAACAGCAGCGTCTCCTCAAAGGAGGGAGCGAACAGCGCCGCGCCGCCGCCACGCTCGTAGTGGCCAAAGGAGGGCCCCAGGTGGGACGGACTGCTGCTCAGGGTGGAGGGGCCCGCGGAGCTGAAGGCGGCCACCGCTCGCGAGAAGGAGCCCAACCCGCCCAGCTGCAAGCGCAGGGCTGCGCGTCAGAGCGGCGGCGAGGTGCGCTGCTGTGAGTGCTGCCAACGGAACGCCGTGGAAACAGGAGAGCACGCGCGCTGGCGCACCTCCTGCGAGCTCTCCGGCTGCCACTCTGCGGCCCCCGCACCCAGACGCTGGCGAAGCACCGGCGGCGGTTGCGGGTGCAGCAGCGCGACGCGCAGCGAGTGTCCCCCGGTCTCCGTGTTGTCTCTCAAGGCTGCGCGTTGCGCCCCCTCAAAGTCCTGGAACTCCACCCAGCACACCCCTAGGCCGATGCGCACGCTCACCACAGCGCCTGATACGCGGGGGAACGGGCAAGGCGGGGCGCGGGGCGAGTGAGGGTGCGCGAAGGGACGAGCGCGTAGAGCACACTCTCAGTGCCGGGGCCACTTGGGGGGCCCCGCGCCAAAGACGGAGTGGCCGCGGCACCATGCCGGTGTGGCGCAGCGCGCCGCAGCCCTGGCGGGTCCCGGGGCGCTCTGCACGCACCGTCTTGCGCGAAGAATGCTGCTATCTGCTCCTCCCCAATGGCCTGGTGAGGCAGCACGTCCGGACTGCCACGCAGCCCGCGTATCCCCAGCACCTGCACCGTGCGCGGCTCCATGAACACCGCAGAAGGGGCGCGCTTTGAACTTGCCCCGCCGCCCCGCGGGCCCGCGCCGCGTCGTCGTACCTCGTACGACCCGGTCAAACTCCGCGCCTCCGGCACCTCTGGGTCAGGCCCTCAGCCTGGTTTGTGTCCGCTGGCGTGGCGCTGTCGCATGCGGGCCTGAGAAGAGCGTGGCTCTTCGAAGCATGAGCGCGCTGTCTTTGGCGCACAGCGCCGCCGCACAGCGCCGCCGCGTGCCGCGGGCGCGTGCGCAGCAGCCGCGCGCAGCTGCGGAGAACGGTGGCGCGTCAGCCTCGGCTGAGCGCTACGCTGCTCGTGGCGTGTCCGCAAGCAAGGAGGACGTGCACGCGGCCATCGCGCGCCTGGACAAGGGTCTCTTCCCCGGTGCCTTCTGCAAGGTGCGCGTGGCTCCATCCAGCCCGGCGTTGCGGCAGCAGCAGAGCAAAAAACACATACCGCGGCAGCCGTCTCTCACTCCCGCGCCCCTCACTCCCGCGCTCACGCTCGCCTCCCCGCCCTCAGATCGTGCCCGACGCGCTGGCCGACGACCCGGAGTGGTGCGCGGTGATGCACGCGGACGGGGCGGGCACCAAGAGCAGCCTGGCGTATTGCTACTGGCGCCAAACGGGTGACGAAAGCGTGTGGGGCGGCATTGCGCAGGACGCGATCATCATGAACATCGACGACCTGTTGTGCGTGGGCGCCCTGGACGCGCCCATCCTGCTGAGCAGTACCATTGGGCGCAACAAGAGCTGCGTGCCGGGCGCAGTAATCTCCGCGCTCGTGCAGGGCACCGAGGACGTGTGCGCCATGCTGCGCTCCCACGGTTGCGACGTGCGCAGCACGGGCGGGGAGACTGCGGACCTCGGGGACCTGGTGCGCACGTTGGTGGTTGACAGCACTGTGGTGACCCGCATGCGCCTGCGCAACGTCATCAGCGCCGACCGAATCGCCCCCGGGGATGTTATCGTCGGCTGGTCATCTTCGGGGCAGGCAAGCTACGAGTCGGAGTATAACGGGGGCATGGGGAGCAACGGGCTGACGAGCGCGCGACATGACGTGTTCGGAGCATCGGTGCGCGCGGCTTTTCCGGAGTCGTTTGATCCGGGCATGCCTGCGGAGTTGGCCTACTCTGGGCGGTTTGGGCTCACGGACATTGAGCCGCTAACGGGGCTTACTGTGGGCAAGCTGGTGCTCTCGCCCACGCGCACCTACGCCCCCGTTGTGGCCGCGCTGCTGCGTGACGCCTCCGTGCCGCGGGAGGAGCTGCATGGCATCGTGCACTGTTCCGGCGGCGCGCAGACCAAGGCGTGTGAGCGCGTGTGAGCCCACTGGCGTGCTTGCGTTCTTGCTGCTCACGCGCTTGCGCTCTCAGGTGCTGCACTTCCTGCCGCCGCAAGGCATCCACGTCATCAAGGACAACCTGCTGCCCGTGCCACCGCTGTTCAACCTCATCCAGGAGTGCAGCGGCACCCCCTGGCGCGAAATGTACAAGGTGTTCAACTGCGGACACCGCATGGAGGTGTACACTCGCGCGCAGTATGCGCCGCAGGTCATCGCCGCCGCCAAGCAGTTCGGCATTGAGGCGCAGATTGTGGGCCGCGTGGAGGGGCGACCTGGGCCTACGACCGTCACCGTCAGCTCACCGCACGGCGTCTTCGAGTATGGCAAATAGCATGCATATGTCCTGTATATTTCCACGTACACCACTCCACCTTTATGCGTTGTTCTTGCCCAGCTGCATCCTGTTCAGTCTGGCATATTGCCCGCCACTGCTCAGCAGCTGCGCGTGGTTGCCGGACTCCACCACCTTGCCCTTGGAGAGCACGGTGATGCAGTCGCAGTCGCGGATGGTGGATAGGCGATGCGCGATGATCACGCTGGTTCGCCCACCCGCCGCGATGAGCTTGTCCAGAGCAGCCTGCACCACGCGCTCGCTCTCGCTGTCCAGCGCAGAGGTAGCCTCGTCCAGCACAAGGATGGCGGGTTTGCGCAGCACCGCGCGCGCAATCGCCTGAGCGGCGTGAGCACACGAAGTCAGAGCACTCACACACGCGTCAAAGTGCGCCACGCACCAGCCGCTGCTTCTGCCCGCCGCTCATCTGCACGCCCCGCTCGCCACATGGGGTGTCGAACCCCTGCGGCAGGCGCGAGATGAACTCGGCTGCATTGGCCGCCACCGCCGCCGCCTGCACCTCCTCCTGCGTCGCCCCCTCTTTGCCGTAGGCAATGTTTTCCCGGATGCTGGCGCTGAACAGCGCCGGCTCCTGCGACACCAGCCCCATCTGCGCGCGCAGCCATGAGAGCTTCAGGCTCCGCAGGTCTGCGCCGTCCAGCAGCACTGCACCGGCGGAGGGGTCGTAGAAGCGCAGCAACATCTGGATGACGGTGGACTTGCCGCTGCCGCTGGCGCCCACCAGCGCCATGGACTTGCCGGCGGGGCACACCAGCTGCAGGCTGTTGAGCACCTGCACTTCCAAGCGCGCCGGGTATGCGAAGCAGACGTGCCGCAACTCCAGCGCGCCGCGGCTCTTCTCAGGCACGGCGCCGTCCGGGCTGGCGGAGTCGATGAGGGACTCTCGGTCCAGGATGGAGAAGACGGAGGTGACGGCGCCGCCAGCTTTTGCCAGCGCCGGAAAGGCGACGGAGGCCTGAGCGCCGCCCATGCCCAGGAACATGACTGCGAAGAAGCACTTGAAAACGTCTCCGGGGCCAACCTCGCCGGCGTCCACGAGCACGCCGCCATACCAGAAGGCCAGGGCGTACAGGTACACAAACATGCCCTGCCCAAACCCAAACGCAGAGCCGTTGACCAGCGCACGCTTGCGCAGCTCCGACCGGGGCCCTTCCTGAGCCCCCGTGTACAGCGCCACCATGTTGTCGGACAGCCCGTAGGCGGCCACAGTGCGCACGTTGGCCAGCGCGTCAGACAGCATCTGGTTCGCCTGGGCATACATCTTGGTGTGGTCAGCCCCGCCTGTGCCGTGCAGCACCTTCATCTGCACAATGGCGCCCGACACCAGCAGCGGCAGCGTGGCCACGATGACCAGCGTCAGCTTCCAGCTGTAGACGAAGGCTATGGCGAGGCCGCCGGCCATGACGGTCAGATTCTGGGCCGCCACGGCCACGTTGTCGCTCACCGCGCCGCGGATGTTCACAGTGTCCTCCTCCAGCCGAATGGCCAGGCGGCCGGAGGAGTTCTCGTCGGCGTCGAACCAGGACGCCTCCATGCGCACAATCTTGGCAAAACACTGCTGGCGCGCGTTGCGCGCCAGCTCCGCGCCGATGATCCCCAGTGCCCAGGTCTGGCAAACCAGGGCGAGGAAGGCGGCGACGGCGACGCCCAGGAAGATGAGGCACCACTTGTTCACCTCCTCGCGAAGCGCGTCGCGGGGCAGGAAGAAGGCCGCGATGATGGATGCGAGGGCCAGGGCAAAGGAGGGCATGATGGCGCCGTTGACCACGGAGCCGAAGACGCCGATGGGCATCAGGGACGCGCGGCTGCCTCCCAGCGCCCACAGGCGGGAGAAGGGCACCTTGAGCTCAGCCGGCGCGCCAGCCGCATCATCAGACTTGTTGACCGCACCCTTGACGGCGTCGGAGAGCGCCAGCTGCTTGCCGTCCAGCGAGGCGCGCGCCCTGTCCATGCTCGCCTTGCGGCTGCTCGGCGGCGCCTCCTCCGGCCCAGCCTCGTCGAAGTGCTGGCCGTGCTGCGCCGCCAACAGCGCAGCGTACGCGCCGCCAGCCTCTGCGGTCATGGAGGCATGCGTGCCTTGCTGCACCACCTTGCCCTTGGAGAGCACGGTGATGCAGTCGCAGTCGCGGATGGTGGACAGGCGGTGCGCGATGATGACGCTGGTTCGCCCGCCAGCCGCGATGAGCTTGTCCAGAGCATCCTGCACCACGCGCTCGCTCTCGCTGTCCAGCGCAGAGGTGGCCTCGTCCAGCAGTAGAATGGCGGGGTTGCGCAGCACCGCGCGCGCGATGGCAACGCGCTGCTTCTGCCCGCCGGAGAGCTGCACCCCACGCTCGCCAGTCAGGGTGTCATAGCCGTGGGGCAGCTGGGCGATGAAGCTCGCCGCGTTGGCCGCCGTGGCGGCCGCCTCGATCTGCTCCAGGCTGGCGTTTTCGCAGCCGTACGCAATGTTCTCCCGGATGGTGCCGCTGAACAGCGCCGGCTCCTGCGACACCAGCCCCATGTGCTGACGCACCCAGTGCAGGCTCAGAGTGCGCAGGTCCTGGCCGTCGATGAGCACCGCGCCGGAGAGGGGGTCGTAGAAGCGCTGGATGAGCTGCATGATGGTGCTTTTGCCGCTGCCGCTGCTGCCCACCAGCGCCGTGGACTTGCCCGCCGCCATGACCAGGTTGGTGCGTTCCATTACCATCACTGACGGGCGGCTGGGGTAGGCGAACGTGAGGTCACGCAGCTCCAGCGCGCCCTCAATCTTTGGCTTCAGCAGCGGGTTCTCCTGCATCTCATCCTGCGGCGCCTGGTCGATGCTGGGCGTGCGGTCGATGATCTTGAAGGCGGCCGTGGCGGCCACCTGCGCGGCGTTGATACCAGACAGGTTTGGCAGGGCTTGTCCGCCCTCAAAACCACCGATGATGATTGCGAACAACACGTTCATCACCTGCCCACCCGTGTACTTGCCCGCCAGCAGCAGCGTGGAGCCGTACCACAGGGCGAGGGCGTAGGTGCCGAACATTGCGAGGAAGATGCTACCCAGACTCATGCCCATATACTTAGACTGCTCCATGGCGGACTGGGTGGGCACCACCAGCGCCTGGTTATAGCGCGACACCGCGCGCGCCTCGCCGCCAAAGGCGGCCACCACGCGGATCTGGGCCATTGTTTCCTTAGAGAGTGAGCTCGCGTACGCATACGCGTCGCTCGAGATCTTGCTGTAGCGCTGAATGCTCATGTTCATCACTGCGCCCGCGCCGCCCAACAACGGCAGAGTGGCGCAGATGACCAGCGCCATCTGCCAGCCGCGCACCAGGCCAATAATCACGCCCAGCACGCCCGCACTGCCGTGGTGGATCAGGTTGGGCAGCTTGGCGCTGATCGCCTCCTGGATAGCATTAGTGTCGGTCACAACACGCGCAAGCAGCACGCCGGTGTCGTGCGAGTCAAAGAAGCCCATCTCTTGGCGCATGAGCGCCGTCAGGTACTGCCTGCGGATGCGGTTCGCCTGACGCATGCCTGCGAGACGGCCAGGGGTGGTTACCAAAGCGCGCTGTCGGGCGGATACGCAGCTGCACACTCTCAGGCGCTAACCGGTTTCAGTTCCGCAACGCGTGCGGTTTTTTCGGGCCTCAAGCGTGCGCCCCAGGTGCGCCCCGCCCGTGCGCGCACCCGTGAGCTCGAAGCAGGCGATCTCGAAGAAGCCGGCCACCGCCGCGCCGGAGCCCAGGTACAAAAAGTAGAGAATGATTGGCTCCAACACCTGGCTCATGCTCTTCCCAGAGCCCAGCGTGTCCACCAGCGAGCCGAAGATGAGCGTGAAGCTGCCAGGCGGGCCCGCGCGCGTCAGGCGGGGCACGCGCGGGCGCTGGGCGCCCCGCAGGGGGGCGGACTGTCCCAAGCGCCCACAAGGGTACAACACAGAGCACCATCACCGCACCAGGGCTGCACCGCGCCGCACGCAGCGCCGCAGATGGTGCCCACGGTCATGAGCAGGATGTCGTAGGCGTCCGCGGTGCGCAGCACCTGCAAGAGCAACACGGCAGGCTCCGCTGGCTTTGCGGAAGCGGCCTCCTCATCCCCGACGGCATTGCCCTTCGCGTCCGCCATGTCGCGCGCGGAGCGAGCGACACAGGCCCCGCGAGGGCGAGTTAGTGGTGATACAACGCACACGTATGACTGTTTTGTTCGAGAGTTCGACGACACCACCAGAGATCACCACGCACCAGAATGGTGCCAGGAGGCTGTGGACTGGCGGCTCCAGTCCGGTCACGAGTGACAGGCTTTGCCAGTGCTGTTCCATCATCATCATCAAAGTTTAAAAAAGTAAAGTGAGTAGCGACGTCAGTGACTCAACTCAGACCGCGTTGGGCCCGCTCGCAGCCGGTGCTTCCTCCGGCGCTTCATCCACCGAGGTCGACACCACAGCGAACAACTCTTCCTCCGGCGCCTGGTCCACAGAGGTTGAGACGGCGGCCAGCATCTCCACGCGCGTCACAGCCTCAAGCTCTTGCGCCTCCTCCTCCTCCTCCTCCACGACAGAGGGGCGCGCCGAGTGGAAGGCGCCCATGGCGTCGGCGCGGGGTGAGGTGACGATGCCGCCGCTGCTGCTGCGATGCGTGCTGCTGCGGGACCGCGCCAGGCTGCGGCTGCTCAGGCGCAGTACCTCCTGCAATCGCACCGCCACGGCTGGCGAAAGGCCGTGCGAGCGCTCGTCGCTGTGCGGCGCAGCAGCGTCGGGGTCGATCTTGAGGGCGCCGCTGCCGCCGCGCTTCTTGTCCAGCCGTGCGTGCGGCTCGTCGTCCAGCAGCGCCAGCATGACGCCGCCGACGCATGGCTGCAGCTCCAAGGGCGGCTGCATGTCGCCGCGGCTGATAAGGGCGCTCTGAAGGGAGGCCTCCAGTGCTGCGAGGCAGCTCTCGTCGCGCATGCGGTGGCGCCAGGCGCTGGCCCCATCGCGGCTGCGGAAGCTCCAGGTGACCTCCACCAGGATGGTGTGCGTGCTGTCGCTGACTGGCTCGCAGCCGGTGCGGAACACCTTGCCCTGCGTGTCCTTGCTGCGAGAAGAGAAGAAGCGCTTGACGCGCCGCCACAGCTGGCGCAGCTCGCGTGCCTGCCAGTGCAGCTCAGTGCGCAGGCTGCGCTTGGCTTTGAGGCGCAGGCTGTTGGGCTTGTGGCGCAGCGCCAGCGTCGCCACGTCGTCGCCCGGCAGCGCGGCGGATGGCTTGGCGGCTTGGCCCAGCGCAGCCAGCAGCGGGGCGCGCAGCAGCGGGCGCAGCAGCGTCTTCTTGGGCTCGCACACGCGCTCAGATACCGCCAGCGTCAACAGGCTCACCAGGGCCGTGCTCAGCAGGGGCGCCCCAAAGCGTGCAGCCTCCGTAGCCTCCCCTTCGCCGCCCGCCTCGGAGCCACCGCTGGGCGCCTGATCTGCGCTGGGCGGCGCCCCCACGTGCAGCACCAGCGCCACCGACACGCACGTGCGGCGTGCGTGGCCAGCCTGCAGGCACTGCACGGTCAGGTAGACTGGCAGAAACAGCACCGCGAGAGCTGCGATGGTGTATCCCACAACTGCTCCCGGCGAGCGAAGCCGCACCAGCAAGCCGCTGTCGGCGTGCTTGCCCGCGTTGTTCGCAGCCAGCAGGCTCGCAGGGGTGGCGCCGGGGGGCAGGGGCGGGCGGAACACGGGCGGCGGCGCTGGCGTGGTGACAAAACCGCTGCCCAGGGGGGCAACGGAGGTAGTGTTGACTCCAGCGGACACCATCGCTTGGGCCAGAGCCGCGCGCGCGGCGCTGCTGTTGGCGCCATAGAGCGGCGTGAGCTTGACAGCGACGACGGAGGGTGTGAGATCTTCGAGAAGAAACTTGACGGTGGAGCCGTTGACCGAAGGAGCCTGCAAAAGACGACGGGAGCTGATCTGCGAGACGTTGCACCCGGGAGTGCTGGTGTACAGCTGCACTTGTGAAGGCAGCACTGAGATGTACGACACCAGAGCGCGCTCCATTTCCAGCTCCAGTTGCTCGAGGTTAGCCACGCCGGAAAGACAGAAGGAGATCACCCCCGAGACCAGCCGCGACACTGGCGGCCGGGGTGGCGGCGGGCTAGGGTGCGGCGGTGGCGGGCTGTAGCCGCCAGGAGGGGCGGGCGGCAGCGGCGGCAGCGGCGGGGGCGAGGGGAGCGACGTGCACAGGTTGGGGGTAAGCAGGTAGAGGGCGACGACGGAAGTGCTGTCCAGCTGGTAGTTGTAAATTTGAAGGTCCCCCAGAGCGCCAATGAGCGGCGAGAAGGTGGACACGCCAGTCACACTGCTGTCGAAGCCGAGCGAGCCGCCGATGATGGGGCCATACGGCGCCGGCCCGCCAAAGTACAGTCCCAGGTTCAGCGGGTCCCAGTGGGGCGCATCGTCCTGCAGCTGACCGTTCCAGAAGAGCCCCGTCTGCAGGCCTGCGCCGTTGAAGGTGACGACGCAGTGCTGCCAGTTGCCAACCTGCGCAAAGGCGTTGCCCTGGTTGGGCTGCTGCGCCGTGGGCCCAAACTCATCGGTGCTGGAGCTCACGGCGTAGTCGGCATCGGTGGTCATGGCCGAGCCGGGGCCATCAAACTGAGCCACCAGCGAAAGCACGCCGCTGGTATTCCAGCTGGAAAGGAGCGTCAGTGACACAGTCGACCCCGCCGGCTGCGCGGAGGCTGTGAGCTGAAACAGCACGTTGCCCTTTGGGTTCTGCGCAGCGGCGGCATCCACGCGGAACCAGAGTGCCAAAGAGAAGCCCGCAGAAGAGCCCAACATCGATCCAGCGCCAGGCTGCAGCACCAGGCCGTCGCTGCCGCGCAGCTGCCATGCCTGCTGTACGGAACTGAAGAGGTCCACGGAGGAGGCCGTTGTGCTGCCGGGGCCGATGAGTGGCAGAGAGGTGAATGCTGCCGGCAGCGCAGAGACTGAAGCAACCGCAGCAGTCAGGTTCCAGTTGCTCAGCGCGTCGCTGTAGATGGGAGTGGAGCCTTGCAGAGCGTTGGCAACGGAGGCTACGAACCGGTGCGATGGAGCACTGCAGGCGACGGCGCCCGCAAAGCTTGACAACGGCGAGAACCCTAAACCCTAAACCCTAAACCCGAACACGATGTTGCTATCTGCGTCGTTCCTGAGCGTGTTCCCGTCTCCCACCACTGCGCAGGCGTGACGGACCTCCTCATACGGCAATCAGAGCGGCCACCACGCAGGGCACACGTACCGGAATCGTCGCTGATGCCCGTCTGCAGCTCATTACTTTGCCCGGTCACGTTATTTCTGACAACGCCCGATGTGAGCGTGTTGTAGTCTCCGTCAACTGAAAACGCACGCAGCAGGTGTGAGCAACGGCACGATGTGAGGGGAAGCGTACGTGCCGCGGTCGTCACTGGCGCCATACTGAACCACGTTACGATATCCAACCACCGTGTCGCGGTTCGCGCCGCTGCCGAGCGTGTTGCTGTCGCCGGTGACAGAGACGTAGTTCACGCCGCTGTTCAGCACGTTGTGCGTGCCTGCATGTACAGGCGCACGTCATGCCCCAGTAGAGCTACTATCACAGCGTCGTGTGAAGAGTCTCACCGTTGATGAAACTGCTGCGCGCCCCGCTGCTGAGATAATTGTAGTTGCCGACCACCTGGCCGAGGCGCACGCAGTCAGAGCAAGCGCAGACGCACGCCCAAGCGCCTATGACTGCCGTACCGTGTCATCGCTGACTCCCCAGTTGAGGTACACGTAATCGCCAACCACGCTGTCCCGGTTGGTGCCTGCGCCTATGCTTAGCGGCGCGGCGGCGCGCGGCGCGGCGCAGCGCACCATCGTGCAGGAAGACGTGTTTGCCCGACACTTGGTTGCCGCTTGCGCCGCTCTGAATGACCCCGTAGTCCCCGACCAGCTGCAGCCCGGGGCGCGTCGGCACACGCATGATGCGCGCAGGCGCGAGCGCAGCCGCGCAACACATTGTTGCTTGCGCCGCTGCCGACAAAGCCATGGGAGCCCTGGATCGTGTTGTTGGACGCGTCATTGTTCACCACGTCCAGGTTGCCCTGCACCACGTTGCGGTGGGCGTTGCGCTGCACAATATTTTGATCTCCGATGACCTGAGAGGGCGGGTAAGTGCCCATGGCGCACTGTACAGCGGGTAAGCCTAGACGCGCCGTGTCACTGCTCGCAGAGTCCACCACGTAGTTGCGTGAGCCAGTCACAACCTCGTGAGTGCCGTTGACGTAGTCTCGGTTGCCTTGCACCACGATGTTGCGCCCTTGCACGATGTTGCGATTGCCGCTCACGTTCAGCATGCATCCACTGAGCAGGTTGCCCACGCCGACGTTGGTGTTCATGCCCTGGCAGGGCAGCGCCAACGCAGCCACAGAGGCTGGCACGGTTCCACTGAGCGAGTTGCTCGCCAGGCTCAGCGCCGTGAGCTGAGTGAGGCTGCCCAGGCTGGAGGGCAGCGTGCCCACTAGGTTGTTGGACGCGAGGTACCTGCGTGGGAAGGGTACGCTCAGAAACCCCACTTCTTGTGAAGGACGGGCCCGGTGGGACCGGGCGCCGAGCACGGGCGGGGCGCACAGTGAGATGATGGTGTTGGTTGAGGCCAGGCACGCAACGCCCGTGAAGGTGCAGTAGTCGGTCTGAGTTCCAGATGCGGCCGTCGCCCACCCGCTGTTGCTGGTCCAAGACGCTCCCCCGGTTGCCACGTAGAGCGCGCCCAGCGCCGTGCAGGCTGTCGGGTCATTGGTGGGGTCACAGGTGAAGAGCGGCTGTGCGGCAACGAGGAGCGCTTGAAATGCCAGCGCCACAACGCCAGCTACGAGCCCTACCATCCGCGGCGGCGCCCAAAAACGCGAGCTCGCCTG
>Ga0208951_1000241_pt1 | contig 24562 bp, 22 predicted proteins | sample GreLakmeMI27MSRF_FD_187702 | JGI IMG/M metagenome (GOLD analysis project Ga0208951, IMG submission 187702) | Freshwater lentic microbial communities from great Laurentian Lakes, MI, USA - Great Lakes metaG MI27MSRF (SPAdes) | ecosystem: Environmental > Aquatic > Freshwater > Lake | place: Great...
AAATATAATGTTTATATTATTTCTAATGTTTATATTATTTCTAATGTTTATATTATTTCTAATATTTATAGTATTTCTAATGTTTATATTATTTCTAATATTTATAGTATTTCTAATATTTAATATTATTATAAAATCATATAATAATATACATAAAATATGCCAATAACTATGAAATTTCATAACCCAAATTCAAATAGAGCTAAAACACAAAAAGTAAAAAGCAAGAGTCCAATATCACGAGTTATAGAAGGCACTCAATTTGTTAAATCACAAGTGTCTCTATTAATAGATAGAATGTTTGCCATAGTTAAAACAGATTACATTGAGTCAGTTTGCTTTAAGGAAGCATATAAAAGAAATAAAGATATACAAAAATTTGTAGAAACACGCGCAGCAAATACAATAGCACGAGCCTATAAATCAAGAAAAGCAAAATTAGATGCGGCAACCACTGTAATATCAAAAGTCTATAAATCTAGATTTACAAGAAAAAATCTTGCATCAACTAAAATAGCCCAAGCATATAGAGCTAAACTCGACCTTGTTAAACATAATAAAGACATATCAGAATTGATGTGTGAAGGACTAACAAAAAAAGATGTATATAGAAAACAAATTAGCGATTTATTGGTAAGTCATGGAACACCACAAAAACTCAGTAATTTATATTTTTATTTTTGTAAATTTGGTAATAAACAGTTGGGCTATTCAGAATCATCAGAACTTACGTCTATAATACAAGAAATTGTAGGTTGTGTATTTGTAAATACTAGCTTTAAATCAACAAACTTTGATGGTATAATATTTAAACAAAGCAAATTTCTCAGTTATGTCGGTCATCCAATGCACGAACGCTCGAGTGATTATATGACAAGAAAAAGAAAATTTGGTAACGGCGATTACGAATTATTTTTTAGTAATGTTAGTTTAATTGAATCACAATTTATAGATTGCGAATTTTTCAATATTAAGTTTGGACCAGTTGACTTTTTTGATAGAAAAAATGTGGAAATTAATAATAAGCTACCTACCTTTAAAAATTGTAATTTTTATAAAGGGGCAATTATTCATGACAAGAGTAGTGGTCCGTCAAATTATATTTATAATTCGAGTATAGCACATAGCAAATATAATATGCATTTTTATAATTTAGCTGATTTTACGCCGTCACAGTCTTCAAAAGTAAATCCAGACGGAGCACTATTTACACCTATTATAGTAACAACATATCCTGCCGAAATAGTGTTTGAAAATTGTAAATTTGATAAAACAGAAATAAATAGTGAAAAGATTAATAAGCAAGGTAATAGGAATATGATGTTCTTAAATTGTATTTTTGAATCAAATATGTTTACAAGAGAAAAATTTAAGAATTATTACTTTAAAAAATGCACCTTCAACAATGTTTTCTTTATTGACTCTCAATTTGTGTTTAGTTCTTTTGAAGACTGTATTTTTAATGCTACAACATTTCGTGGAACAATCTTATCTGCTTTCGGGACTGTAAGATTTAAAAATTGTAAGTTATTAGAATGCAATTTCAATGTTGTGCGTTTTAGTCATATACCTGAATATAAATACAAAGAAACTGTAATATTTGATAATAGTACTATTATTAATAATAGTACGTTCAGAGAATGTCACTTTTCGTTATTTAAGTTCAATTTTGATTCGTTATATTCAAAAGATGCTAAAAGCGACACCAAACTAATGAATCTAAGAAATAACATATTTATTCAATGTAATTTATATGGAGTTAATTTTGATAATTGTGATTTAGAAGGAACGAAATTTAATGCATGGGCACGCGCAGATCATACTTTAATAGTTAATAAATTTAACTGGTTTGGTCATGTATTTATAATACACCCTGTTGCAAAGTTCTTTAATTATGGAGAAGATAAAACACGCGAATTTAAAGACTTATGTAATGAAATTAATCCAGACGGGTTTAAACTATTTCAAGAAGAATTTAGGGGTGTTAAACTTGCTAATAAAAAAAATCTTGCTTATTCTAAATGGAATCCTCCGACAATGTCGAACTATGCTATTATGAAATATACTGAATATAATGCTTTAAATATTAACGTTTTAAATTTTAGAAATCCAGCCTACAATATTAAGCCATATGATTATTTTGTAATGAGAGACCCAGATGCTATTGGAACAACCGTTTTTGTTATTATTGCTCCTGCGGTTAGTATGTTTAATAGCAACATAAAAAATTGTAATTTTCAAAGTGCTATTGGCTTTGAAACCTTTGATTTTACACAAGTTAAAAAAAACTATAAAAATAATCCAGATTTAACAGCGGTAAATTTTACAAATGTAAAATTGTTAAATGCTAACTTTAAAGGAACAAATATAGTCGGAACTATTTTTGAGGCAGCAAACATAGGAGCTGCCGATTTTAGAAACTGTGTCGCAAATGCTAATACATCATTTCAAAACACGACAGGTATAGAGCTTGTTCCATATCAACTTCAAAGACCCAATGGAACACTGTATATACAAGGTAGTAAAAATAATGATACGGGTCGCGAAATTGAATTTTCCGAAATTCAACAAGCCGCTAACGAAACTCATGCACGTATTAAATATATTGTTGATAATAAAGACAAATTATTTAAAGCATTTGAAGACACGGGTATACCACCAGCCTCAGACAGGCAATTTAGTAACACGTTAAATGCGCTTTTAATTAGTTCGCATGGAGGGCTAACTAAATATGCTGAAAAAGTTGTTATTAGTGAAACGGGCGAAACAATTATTGATTTTTTAGATAAATTAAGAACTAACTATAGTACAATATTACAGACACAAACAAATTTAACAAATGATAGTATGCTAGCTTATATTAAAAAGAATTTTCCGATTGCGTTAACTAATTATATTTCGTTCAAATTAAACTATAGCGAAGCGGAAAAAACGCTTATGTTAGCTAATTTAGTTCGCGCATTTAGTGACGAGTTTATGATGCATTTAGTTATGTTTAAACCAAGCTTAAACGGAAATTGGTGTTTCTTACAATTACTCACATTATCAGTAACATTTTTAATACTAAATACCGATTTATATATACATAATTTTATACAATATTATTTTAATGAAATATTTAATGCGCACGGAAAGGGATCGCCAAGTTGTACGCTGGGCATGGTTGAACGATGGATAACAGTCCATTCACAGGCGATGGAAGCATATTTGATGTTATTAAAAAAAAATGAAAGCGAATTGCGTGAATTATCAAGAGACCCTATACTATTTAATAAAATTATACATTATAATCCAACAAATCCTAAAATAAAAGATAGTAAAATCACATTAGATTATATTAAAGAGTTTAATAACTCATTTAGCAGCGAAAAAATACATAATAAATATATTATGCATGCATTCATAAATGTATTAAAACCATATTCAATTTTACCCGAAAACGAAGAAACAGATATTGGATTCGATTTAGACTATAATGTTAGTGCATTAATGCGGAAAAAGGGCGATGTATATATTAAAAAGAAAATAGATAGTGGAGCAATAAAATCATTACAAGACATTTATGATGCGGTTGTTGAAGTATTTCCATTATTAATTATAGAAAACAATTATATAACCCAAGAACGTGTTGCCCAATTAGAAGCCGAAACCAGACCACTACCTCAACAAATGTATAGAGAAAAGCGAGATGCACTATATAATTATGTTAAAGATGTTGAGGCCAAAGATTATATAATTGGACTAATGGGGTTCTTTTTAGTAGATTTAAAGAGAGAAGATATAAACACAACTGAGCTTGATAAGCTACAGCAAAAACTAAAAGAGTCAGGAGAAATAGAGATGGAAACACTTATTGAGTATTATGATGACGTTGACCCCACATTTGTAGGTGGCCAAAGAAGACGGAATAAGAGTTCAAATTCAAATGCAAGAAAAGCACGTGGACTATCCCCAAAACTAGAATATTCCTTGGAAACTTTGGTTGAGTCTACGTTAATAAATAAGCTAAAAGCAATGACTTTTGAAGAATTTAGTAAGATTAATGGGTCAAAAGAAGAAGACTATGAAGCGCTCTCTTCAAAATCTTCAAGTTCTTCTAGTTCTTCTAGTTCTTCAAAATCTAACTTGTTTAGTTTTGGTATAAATGATAAACCAATTATGTTAAAAAACGCGACCATTCAAGATAAAGCATATGTCTCTATGATTAGAAGTGATTATGATTCTATGAAAGAAAATTATAAGACCATGATTGCTAATATGGGAACATCACTATTTAAATCTGCATTTAATTCAACAAAAAATGCATCAATTTCTATGCTAAAAAACGTAGGAAGAACATTTAAACGAACAAGTAAAAATAAAGTTTAAAATTGAAATAAATAGTGTATATTAGTATATATATTATAACACAAATATTATATATACTATGGAGTTAACTAAACTATTAAAACAAGAACTTTTAGCAAAATGTGAAGAACTAGGAATTACTAGGTATGCTTCAAAAAATAAATCACAATTAATTGAACTTATTAATTCAAAACAAACAATAGAGGAAGACAATTCAAAAAAAGAAATACAAAACACACAAGTATATAATTTTATTGAAGTATGTGCTGGCGGAGGAGGGTTAAGTAGTGGATTGATTAAAGCTGGATTTACACCAATTTTACTGAATGATAATAACAGCGACTGTTGCAAAACATTGAAACATAATCATCCACATGCAAATGTAGTATGTGAGTCAATGGATAAAATAGATTATACGCAATATGTTAATAAAGTAGATTTATTAACAGGAGGTGTACCATGTCAATCTTTTTCGCAAGCAGGATTAAGAAAAGGCTTGGATGATCCAAGGGGTGATTTAATGATGAAATTTATTGAAATTTTGATTTTAATAAAACCAAAATTATTTATGATAGAAAACGTAAAAGGATTAGCAACACACGACAATGGTAAAACAATTGAAAAAGTATTAGAAACTTTAAATGCAAATAGGCTTTACAATATTAGTTATAAATGTTTAGATGCTTCTAAATATGATGTTCCACAAAAAAGAGAAAGAATATTTATTGTAGGTGTATTAAAAACAATAATACATACTTTTAACTTTCCAAATGAAAGTCAAAGAAAAAAAGTTTTAAAAGATGTGTTATATAATGTGCCATACTCAAATGGAGCAAAATATAATGAAGACAAAATAAGATTATTTAAAATGATACCTCAAGGAGGGTGTTGGATTAATTTACCCGATAATTTACAAAAAGAATATTTAGGAAATAGTTATAATTCTGGTGGAGGAAAAAGAGGAATATTATATCGTTTATCTATGGAAAAACCATCACTTACATTGTTATGTACACCGTCACAAAAACAAACAGAGCGATGCCATCCATTGGAAGAGAGACCATTGACATTGCGTGAATATGCAAGAATACAAACATTTGATGATAGTTATGAATTTATTGGAACACTAAATTCTCAATATAAACAAATTGGAAATGCTGTACCTGTTGAATTAGCAAAACACATGGGTGAAGCATTATTAAAACTATTATAATCATATATATTTATCATCATATATATTTATCATCATATATATTTATTAATAGTTGTTTTGACAAACTCAATTATTACATCTGTATTATCATTTAAAATATATTTTAGAAAAGCATATCCAATATGATGTTCTAATTCTTGCCCATCATGTTCTATTTTTTTAATAGAACCACTCAATGTTTTTTCTTCATTCTCCGCGTTTATATTGGCATAAATACAAACATAGTCGGGATTATTTTTCTTGAATTTTGCTAACTTATCAAGATTTGATTTTTTAGAGGATGAATTATCCGTATTTGTTCTATTTTTAAGTTCAATTGCAATTTTTTTAGTATGACATAAAATGTCAAGCCCTGTTTCGTGGCCAACTTTTAAGTTAATAAAGCCATCATAACTTCCCAAAACTTCTTGCCAAATTTCACCAATCTTCATTTGTCTTTGTTTTTCTTTTAATACTAATAATTTATGAATTTTAGAATTTTCGGTATCTAAAATGTCATATGTTAATGCCACATTTTGATGACGCAATAAAATAGTTTTAATACTATATTCTAATGTATTAAAATAGTTAGCTAAAGTAAATTGTGAAGTGTTCATTGTTATTATGTTAGGTTAATAATTTACTACTTATTTATTTAAGTAGTAGATTTCAATTTTTTTCTTCATAATCTTATAATCTTATAATCTTATAATAAATGTGAATTGTACTGGTTATTAACACAAATAAATTTAGTATTTGATGCCAACTCTTCTAAATTAGCACTATTTGTATAACTACATGTGCTTCTTAGTCCTCCCAAATAATTTTCAATAGTATTTTTTAGTGCGCCTTTATAAAGAACTTTGAGTTCACGTCCTTCGGAACTTCTATAATTAGTATTATTATTTGCCGCATAATTATTTTTCATAGCATAAGTTGAACTCATACCATAAAATAACTTATATTTATTACCCGTTTTTTCATCAATAACAATTTGACCAGGGTTCTCATCGTGACCAGCAAATTCACCACCAATCATTACAAAATCGGCTCCAGCACTAAACGCTTTTGCTAAATCACCAGGACAACTAATACCACCATCACTTAACACAAAGGATTTGTTTTCTTTATGTTGGTCATACTCATAATTTATGAGAAAGTTAGCGCGATTACTCTCTTTACACGCTTGAACGCATTCTAAAATACAACTAAGTTGTGGCATACCTACTCCTGTTTGAATTCGAGTAGTACATGCACTACCACCACCAATACCAACTTTAATAATGTCAATTTCTAAATCAGCTAATAACTCTATACCTTCAGCAGTGCATACATTACCTGCTACAATAATCTTTTCAGGATACTCACTTCTTAGGTGCTTACAAAATTTACTAAAGTTAGAAATGTATCCATTTGCTATATCAATACATATAAATTTACACTCAAAATTATCTAAAATATGTGTTAAATTTTTATAATCGCTACTGCTTATTCCTGTAGAAATCATAAAATAATCGGGATTTAATACACAATTACTATTGTCTTTATTATAATCTAATAAGTCTTGTAGCTTATGAAATTTATGAAGTGCAGTAATAATTTTATAGGTGCTTAATACTTTATAAACATCTAATGTTCCAATAGTTGTCATGTTTGCAGCAACAATAGGAATACCTGTCCATGATAGACCATTTTGAAAAAAAATAGTCCTTTCCAAATTAACCTCTTTTCTACTATTCAAATTAGATTTTTTAGGAAGAATTAATACATCTTTAAAATCAAGATATTTGTCCATTGTGTCAAATTTATAATAATAACTATTTTCACTCATGCTATTTATTAAATAATAAATATGTTTAAGTATTTTCAAAATATTATAATATGTTATATTAGTATTTATGCCGCTTGATCCAATTTTTAGTGATAGTGCCTTATTACAGGGCGTAAAAAATGACGGTTGTCCTAAAACAGCGACAGATGTTTCATATACAAGTTTACGAGGTGAACCAGTAGTAACAAACATTAGTGATAAAAAAATATGCGCACCTACTATGTTTGAAACTAACCAATTTTTAGAAAATACAAGCGGATGCTGCATTTTAGAAAGTAGCGAAGCAAATTGTACAGATGTTGCAAATGTTGATGCTTCTGAAGAAAATAATTATTATATGGGACTGCGATACAAAGATGAATCTAATCCGAGCGAAGGAGAACGCAAAATATGTTACACAACGCCAATACGAAAAAAGAAGCTTAATATTATGGATATATTAGGCAAAATTACTAAAGACATTGCTATTTTAATAACTATGGTATTAGTAGCAGCATGTTACGAATATTGGATTGTTTACGGTAATTGTGCTACTAATTCTATAAAAACAGTTTTGTCTGAGTCACCATATTCTATAGATAATGATACGCAGCTCAGGAGAAAACCTAAGAAACCACGCATACAAGACACATGTGAACAATACAAACCACCAAGCAGTTCAACTGGTCTAGAGTGGTATGATACATTTCCATATAACTTAATTACAGCTTTAAATAATCCAGAAGAAAAACAAGATCCTAGTACTAGTAAAAACTTTAGTCTAGCAGAACTTGTTAAAATACCAGCAAGATCATTATTATTAGGATTTTTTTATTGCATAATATTTTCAAGAATATGCATGAAAGGATTAGTTGAAATATCCAAATATTTATTTTCTGATATTTTTACTTCTGATAATAGCAAAATTAAGAGATTTATAGCAGGAGTAGTGTTTATAATGATTTTTATGGGTTTATATGGTAATATAGCAGATAAATTTGTAGGGGGGATACCATATATGAATGCTTCAAGTTTATTTTTACTATTTTTCATAATGACAATAACAATCTGGATTCCAAGTATATTGGGTCTAATAATGTCATTAATATCATTTGTTGGATATAGGAGAGATTCATACGACAAATATAAAAAACGCAAAACCGCAACAAACACCGATACAAAACCATTCTCGGAAAAGACAAAAGAAGAACAAGTAGCAGATATAGGAGAACGGTTGTCTAAAATGTGGGATTGGTACTTTATTGTAAGAAGATTTTTTCAATTTAAAAGTAGGTTATGTCCTGATGATGCTGAAGACTTTATTGACGATATCAATGATGACCAAGATGATGACCCAGATGAGAACTTTTACATAAAAGATGAGCATATATTAGACTGGTTTTTTCCAATACGAAGGTCTAAAATAACAATAGGTTGGTATAATGAAACTGTTTGGCACAGTTTTGTAAACTTATTTAATTTTAAAAATTTTAACAAATGCAAGGATGAGGGCGATAATGAACCAAAAAACATCGGTTCTGGAAAGAAAATATATTGGTATATTAGTTCATTTTATAACAACCCAGTGCAACTAATTAATCCTTTTTTCTCATTAGATGTAACATGTAATGAAGTGAATGAAGCATGTAAATCGGGGTGGACAATTGCTACAGGATTGTTTGCTATATTGTGGGGTTTTATTTTTCCGCAATTACGCATATATACATGGGTTGGTAGCATAGCATTTCTACTCTTTTTATGCTTTTTAGTTCCCTTTATGAATTTACTATGGATTGGTTTTATACTTATGATAGCAATGTATTCATTGGCATTTAGTTTATTTGGAAATATGATTGCCTTATTATATTTACATTTATATGTAATTATTGGTTTTTTTTATGTTCCATTTAGCGATTATTCTAAATTATTCAAAATTATTAAGAGTCATGGTAATATACTAACAATATTATTTTGTATTATTGTAGTAGTTGCTAGCGTAAATGTTTTACACCCCACAAGTGTTGGAGTTATTGGGGGATTATTAGCTTTAATAATATTGTACCAATTAATAATTGCTATAGGTATTTAAGATATATTTAAAAATCAATACTTAAAAACCAATACTTAAAAATATTGATTAAAAATATAATAATATATAATTTTCATTTAAAACCAATACTTAAAATATAATATTATTAAATGGGAAAAAAAAACAGGGAGAAAAAACTATCCGAATTGCCGTTTGTAAGTATATGCACTCCAACCTTTAATAGACGCCCATTCTGGGAATATACAATTAAATGTTTTAATCATCAAGATTATCCAAAAGATAAAATGGAGTGGATTATTATAGATGATGGAACGGATAAAATAGAAGATTTAGTATGTAACATTGAACAAGTAAAATATTATTATTACAATGAGAAAATGCCACTAGGTAAAAAAAGAAATATTATGCATGCCAAATCCAAAGGCGATATATTAGTCTATATGGATGATGATGATTATTATCCACCGGAACGGGTATCACATGCTGTTAATATGTTACTAACACACCCAAATGCATTATGTGCTGGAGCAAGCGAAATTTATATTTGGTTTAAACATATACAAAAAATGTTTCAGTTTGGACCATATAGTCCATCACATGCTACAGCAGGAACATTTGCTTTTAAGCGCGAATTATTAAAAGATCATAAATATGATGATAATGCCGCTTTAGCAGAAGAAAAAGCATTTTTAAAAGATTATAGTGTCCCATTTGTTCAATTAGAACCAAAAAAAACAATCTTAGTATTTTCACATATTCATAATACTTTTGATAAAAAAAGATTGTTAGAAAGCGGTGAAAACAACTATCAAAAAACTTCGGATCGCACAGTAGATGAATTTATAAAAGATAAAGATTTTAAGGAGTTTTATACAGAGAAATTAGACGGTTTATTGCAAAATTATTACCCTGGCGATCCAATAAATAAACCAGATGTAATACAACAAATTAAAGAAATAGATGAAGAGCGCAGAAAAATGGCTTTAGAACAACAAAACACACAAGGTCAAATTATTTTAAACCAAGATGGTAAACAAATACCATTAAATAATGAACAAGTGGTTGATATAATGCGAAAACAACAAGAACAATTGCAACATTTTGTTGGTTTATTACAAGAAAAAGATTCAACAATAGTTAGATTAGAAAATAAAGTGGAAGATTTTGAAAACAATAATTCAAATAATAATTCAAATAAATATAAAATACAATTAGAAGAAGAAACGCAACGATTTTCAAAAGTTATACAAGAGAAAAATACTATTATAAGTAAATTAGAAGCTGAATTGGTAAGTTGTAAAAAACAAAAAGAAGAATTTATTGTTGAAATATCTCATGCTCAGACGCAGACGCAAATGCAGACGCAAATGCAGACGCAAATGCAGACGCAAATGCAGACGCAAATGCAGACTCATACTCCGACTCATACTCCGACTCATACTCCGACTCATACTCCGACTCATACTCCGACTCATAGTGATGTTACTAAACAATTAGACCAAGAAAAAGATAATAAACTTATAGTCTTAGAAAAAGAGTTAACTAGTTGTAAAAATACAATTGACAAATTGAATATATTAATTGACATATTGAATAAAAAGTGAAATTTCTATTATAATATTATATTACTATAATATTATAATGTTAGTAGCAGGAATTTGTGGACCATCACTTGTGTATATAGGGTTTTCGCTAATTCAAATATTTATTGACATATATGCAGGTGTTTTTAATAGTGCTTTTTTAAAATTTATAGTTATGATAATATTTACACTAATACTAAATATTTTGTGTGATTTAGGATACATTGTAATTGCTTGGATTCTAGTTTTTATTCCTATAATAATGATGACGTTAATATCTACTTTATTATTGCGAGTGTTTGGATTAGATCCCGATAAAAAAGATTTAAGAAAGAATTTAAACAGTGCTCGTGACGTTAGTTTGAATAAATTTGATTTGACAGACACCGAATTATTAAATCAACAGCGTTATTCCTATTTATATGATAAATTTAGAAATGAAAATAGAATAGATAGAGACAGTCTCCGCAAAGAGTTTTATGATAAAATAGACCTTACTTTTGATTTATCGCGCAACACTTATGATTTATCAAAAAATCCAACAAAATATTTTATTGTTAATAGCATAGTAAATAGATTAGCAGAACAATCATTTGTTAAAGACATTGTAAATTCCAGACTGTATAATGCTATATTTTCAAATAGTTTACGAAATAATAATGCTCTATATAATAATTATATTGCTGCCGGTTACGAAGGAATACCCACAATAAATAATTCATTTTTGAACTTACCAATGTCTCCTTTTGGTAGTGGCACTACTATTTCATTAGCTAGTGCGCGTACTATATCAGGAGATTATGAAAAATATGAAGATAAATATGATAGAACTTATAAGCTAAATGGCTTTTTAAAGTTTAAAGAAAATAAATATAATAGTGTTAAAACGCAATTATATGGAACAAATCCGGTTGTTGATAATACTAAAATAGATAACGAAATAGAAAAACTATGGAATAAATTATCAGCAGTTGAACAAGATACTTGGAATGGAACTAATAAAAGTGCAAATAGTACAAGTGCAAATAGTACAAGTTATGATTATTATAATTTAAATAATCTACAAGAAGCACGAAATAAAGCAGTCGCACAAAGCATATTGAGTGGTGGTCGCTCAGCACAAAATAATGAAGTATGTCCGGCAAATGAAACTCCTGCAAAATTTAAAGCGCGAACAGGGTTAACATGTTATGAATTATGTGCTCCAGGAAAAGAACGAGACTCAACAGGACAATGCGTTCGTGCTTGCCAAAACGGAACATTTAGAGACCCAGCAACAGGCACTTGTGTTGCACGAACTTAGAATAACAATTAAAACAATTAAAAAAACAATATAAAGAATCAACATTTCAAATATAAACAATATTTACTTGACTATCTAAATCATAATTATGTATTACATTCTCTCTAGTTCCTACTAATATATGTTTTTTTAAACATTCACAACAATATGGATGTTTTATTTCATATGATTTAGCATTTACTACTATTGTGGTTTTATTTAGTGCTTCTTGCCACTTATGAATATAACGCCTATAACCATAATTATGTAAATATGTAAAGATATCATACGTGTCTTCATAACAATCCACATTTACACACTTAAAAAGGTCTTCATAACGCCCTAGTTTTGTTAACAACATTTGCCTAGCGACTGTAAAGCTTGTAATCTCTCTATTCATTGTAATAGAAGTTAGTTTTAAATTAATTAAGGATTTAGTATCACATTTTACAATGTTTATAATATGCATTATAATGTCATAAGGCATAGCGTTTAAAGTCATAATTATTTATAACTGCCAGATTAATAACAATTAATAATCAATTTTATTTGTCAAGTTTTTATCAAGTTTTTGTCAAGTTTTTATCAAGTTTTTGTCAAAACTTTTTTTAAAAGTTTTTTAAAGTTTAAAAACAACTTTTTGTCAAAACTTTTTTTTTATCAAGTTTAAAAAAGTTTTATATATATATTAAAAAACATTATAAAATATAGTTAATAATATAATTAATATGCATAAATTAAACAATTTATGGTCTTGTTGGATACATTATCAAAATGAAAACGATTGGACTATTAATGGTTATAAAAAAATAACACAATTTATTGATTTGCAAGAACTAGTGTTATTTGTTGAAAATTTGAATGAAGCATTAATTAAAAAAGCCATGTTATTTTTTATGAAAGAAGACGTTTTACCATTATGGGAGTCAGAAGACAATATAAATGGTGGCTATTTTTCTTATAAAATAAGTAATAATGATATTGTGGCACTTTTCAAAATTATTGTATATAAAATAATTGGTGCTAGTTTTATTGAAGATGAAGCAATATTAAATAACATTAATGGTGTTTCAGTAAGCCCAAAAAAGAACTTTTGTATTATCAAAATATGGATGAAAGATAAAAAAATTCTTAAGTCATTAGATTTTGCAGTTAATAAAGACCCATTTGCTATTCATAGTTTTTTCCCAATAGAACAACAAGTTTGTGTATTTAAAGCTCATAAACAATAAATAATAAATAATAAATTTAACCAGACCCAGATGATGGTAATGGTGATAAACATAATTTGATTTCTCCAAGGGAAGCCACATTATATTTAACAATTAATGGTCTATTGTTTTCTAAATAAATTTCGATTTGATTACATAAATTGGTACATTTAATAAAATATACTAGATTTTTGAGAGAATATTCGCCCTGAATAATTTTATTGTGCTGTTTATTTACCATTTGCATGTTTGCATTATTTTCACTTCGCCGTATTTCCGCTTTGGCAAATTGTCCGGCACATTTAAAAATCAGCTCGTTTTCAACCGATTTTATTTCTATTTTTTCCGAAATATTGGCCAAATCTCTAATAATTTTTTGGAAATCATTTGATGGCATATTAATAACAGACGAAAACTCAATATTTGGGATTTCTAGTTCATCTTGCTCGGGCTCAATCAACTTTAATTTTTGTATTTTAGATTGCTTAATAGTTCCATTTTCAAATTTTAAACCTAATTCTGTAACAATACCTTCATTATAGTCGTCATTTTCAATATAAATTGTGAGCGTGTCATCGTTATCAATTGCGGTAATCAATTTAAACAAATGTAATATATTAACGCCCACAATAATTTTCTCATGCTTACACTCATAAAATTCAAAGTTTTCGGCTTTTAAAAACAAATGAACCAAAATTGTATGTGTTTTATCCATATTTATAATTTTAATACCTTGCTTCGTAAAAATAATATTTGTTTCCAATAAAATGTCCTTTAACGCAGCCATTAAAATGCGAAATGGCGCAATTTGAACTGTTTTTATTGTTAAAACATTATTGTCCCCACAATCATTAGATAACATAACTATTTTAGTTAAATAGTTATTAAATCTTTAAATAGAAATAGTAAATAGAAATATTTTAAATAAATCATTATTGACTGTTTGTATAAATAATATATTTTAAAGACGTAACATTATTTGGTATTAAATATCTATTAAATATAGTTGAAGTTCCAGAATCAAAACTAGTTTCTTGACCATTAACTGGTATATTGTTATTCTCAAAATTAGCACTACTAAATATATAATCACCACCACCAATAGAAACATGTATATATAATCTACTTGGCGAACCAATGTCAATACTAGTTGGATTACTATTTAAATTACTTATGAATATATCAGAATTGTTAATATTATTAATTTTAACTCTTACATATGTATCAGCCGCAGCTCCGGGTCTGTTAGATATTAAAATAAGTGGTGGAGACTCAAGAATTTCTATTCTGGTTCTTAGAGCACTAATACGAGCTAACAAACCATTTTTACATATATCACTTACAAATAAATTATTACAAATTATTTTGCCACCACTTATATGTAGAGAATATAATGGTTCTATTGTATTTATACCTATTCTATTATTAATTGAATCAATACATATTAGATTATTTGGGTCAGGACTATAAGTATAGTCTTGTGAAACGCTAGTAATTGTGCTAATTATTTTATTATAGTCACTATTTGACATATTATTATTTATAAATATTAATATTTAAATAATGTTAAATGAACTAATTTGATTTTATTATGCTTCATTATTAGTTTTCAAGAGCACTAATTCTATTTTCTAGCGCACTAATATAGACTGCCAAGCTATTGCTACATATATCATTTACAATTAAACTTGAACAAAATATATTTCCACCACTTATATGTAAAGACTCTTGTGGGTTCAAAGTATTAATACCTATTCTATTATTAGAAGTATCAATACATATTAAATTATTTGGATCGGGACTATAAGTATAGTCTCTTGAAACACTATTAATTGTGCTAATTATTTTATTATAGTTGCTATCTGACATTTATAAGTTAATATTTAATAGTTATAAATATTTTAATGTTAACAAACTAACTAATTTCTAATTTCTAATTTCTAATTTCTAATTTCTAATTTCTAATTTCTAATTTCTAATTTCTAATTTCTAATTATTTTGAAATATTTTACTAATTAATTTAGCAAATAATTATTTTCTCATAATACTATATAAAATGGTTAAAAAACATATGAAATCGGCTGACAATATGTATCACATTAACGGACATAAATATCAGGTATTAAATGGTTCGCGCGCTCAAGTTTGGCACGGTACAGCATACAAAACAAAAGGCAATCTTAAAAAGCCCGATTTATTAATGAATAAGCGCGGTCACGTAGTATCGCGAAAAGTATATAATCGCGCTAAACGTGAAAAACGTTTAGAAAAAGCGGGTTATTTTACCCAAAAAGGCAAATTTGGTTGGGTTAAACACGACAAGTCAAAGACAAAAAAACGACGAAGCAGAAAATAAGCCGTTAAGCCAATAAGCCAATAAGCCAATAAATCAATAAATCAATAAATCAATAAATTAACTTATTATAATAATAGTACTTAAAAAAATAACATTACTATTATTATAGTTTGCTATAACTATCCTATTTATAATACATTTCTTGTAATTTATAAGCATTTCTTGCAATTTATAAGCATTTCTTGCAATTTATAAGCATTTCTTACAATTTATAAGCATTTCTTGTAATTTATAAGCATTTCTTGCGATTATAAGAAATATTAATTACTATACACAATTTATATATTAATTAATACATTTTTAAATCTTTTTCGTAAACTTTTTTCGTAAACTTTTTTTCGTAAACTTTTTTCGTAAACTTTAGGCAACACTTGTGAGAGATTTAGTATATGGATTGCTTTTAAAGGCAGACAACAATGATTCGTCCATACGTGCGGTGTTAAAGTTTTGGTCGTAAGTTTGTAGCCCGTTTACTTGTCCCATAAAATCAATAGATGGCGTAACATTTGGACCGCCATTATTTATATGACCTCTATTTTGTTGAAGCATAGACTCATTACGAGTAGTTGTAGAATTATTATAGTTATTAAATAAATTCATTGAACCTTGGTTACTACGCGATTCATAAGTCTTATTTACATTATTTTGTTGGGCGTATGCGTTATTATATGGTCGTAGTCCACTTCCGCAAGCATTTCCAGAACCAATATATTCCATATTTGTGCTTGTTCTTTGATTGTCATAATTCTGGTGCTGTGTTACCTGGTAAGCATTACCAGCATTATTTTGTCCTTGAACGTTCACATAATTCAGGTCTATTTTAGCTGTTGTCATTTCTCTATTTGTCACTTTTGTTTTATCATTAATATTGAATAAATGACCAGTTGGAGTTAAACCATTTACATTACCAGTTTGGCGTAAATTACCAATAGAATTTTCTTTTCGTGTTTGCCTAAAAATATCTAATACTGGCGCCACAGAGGCTTTTAGCATACCATATACTCCGCCAAAATCTGTTGCATCTTTGTCTGTGCTTCTATTGTTATTGTAATTAACATAACTGTTATGGCCATAATCATTTGGCCCTGCACCATTTGTACCACTTGCACTAGGATTTATAATGGGTAGGTTGCCTAGTGATTGTTTTTTTGAATCTTCAAAATCTTGTTTAATATATGAGGCACGACCCGATTCAGTATTTGATGTTCCACCATAATATTCACGTGTTGTGCTAATTCTATTTTCCATTGGAATTACTTGTGTGCTTCTAATTGGTGGTGCTTGTTCTACGCCTGTTGTAGTAAACCAGCGCGTTGGACCCGACTCGTATGATTTGTCAGGTAAGTGTTTTTCAACAACTCCTATTTTGTTATTGGGACCCTGCATTTTGACAGGATAAATTGCTGGTCCTTGATGGCCATCCAAATTATAAATCATTTTTGGATTAGTGTCAACTCTTAAGTCATCAACTGACTTAGGCATCCATGACTCTCGTGCCATCATACCCGAATTAAAACCATGACTTCCTTCAACACCACCAGTATTAAGTCCGTTACTATTTTGAGAACCATATCCTAAATCGAGCCCGGGACCAACTCTTTGTTGTTCCCACAAAGTCACATTCGACATTTTCATAGACTCGTTCATGCGAGACTGAAAGAAATCACTATTATTAGGGGTTCCGTTAGGAAGATTCACATTTTCAGATGGATTAAATAATGGAGCACTTTCTGCTTTGGCAAATATTTGACTTCCTGAACCTTGTTTAGAATCTAATATAGACTCCGTTAGATTAATATCAGCAATAGAGCCACGAATTTTTGCTCCATAAAATGGTTTCATATTATTATGTTTAAAATCATTACTATTAGATTGCTGTCCTGACATTAAATTTATATTTGTTGGTGGTTGCCTCAAAATATTTGTTGAGTTAGCAATCAAAAAATTGTCTGTTTGTTGGTTTGGATTAACAAAATTATTTACTGGGTCATTATTTGAGTTGTTTGTAGCTATTAGATCTACAATATTTGCATTATTATAATTAGTATAACCTTCATTCAAACGATTTTCTGTAAAAAATTCTTTTTTTAAAGCGTTATTAACAATAACGTTTTGTTTATTAGTATCTTTTTTTTCTTGTTCTGATAATATGTATATACTTCCTAATAGTACTATTGGTATTGCTAAAGCGGCCATAGTATTTTATATAATATATTAAAAATATTATTATATATTAAATATATAATAATATGAATTCTTAAATTAGTTTTGGTTTTAGTTTGTTATTTGTCGTTGTATATCAAAATTATTGTTTAATTGATAATAATCTTTTTGAATGATTCGTGAACTAATATTGTTATGAAAAGGAATACATATATTTTCTTGTGGATTCAAGTGTAAATAATTGAAATTATTTGGAATAGATTGTTCATTGGCAAAACTATTTATTTCTCTATATATCCACGAAGGGTGGGTAGCTCGCGATTGAGCTGTTATTTCTTCATTATTTACGCTATACCTATTTTGAACATATAGTGGGTTCGTGTTTAAATAATCTACATAATTATTTTTACTAATACTATCTTTGTTTAATTTTCTATGCAAACAATGTAATTCACTTTCCAAATCTGTCTTATTTTGTGATAAATTAGCCCCCCATTTTTGCATGTTAATATGTGGGTCATTTAGTAACATTGGTGATGTGCCATTTCCCGGGACATTTATACTATAGTTTCCAATGTTAGTAGTTTCTTCTAAATATTTTTGAATTCTACATGGGTCATCATAAAATCTTGTAAATGCCATATTTTAATATATTAAAATAATTATTATATTAATATATTATTATATTAATATATTATTATAATTATAATAATTAAATGTAACTATTACAGTGTAAGTATTACAGTGTAAGTATTAATGTATAAGTCTATTTATTAACCCATGCGTGGAAAGCCTACTAAATTAGCACCAATACCAAAACCGGCACCAGAACGTGCTGAAACGCCCATAGATGGTATAAATGTATCTAATATAGAAAATGTAGCAGCTGCCATCAAACCAATAATTGCTATTTCATCAAATTTTAATTGCTTTTGCGGAATAACAAAAGCAACAATCGCAACCATCAAACCTTCAATTAAATATTTTACTGCTCTTTTTATCAATTCGCTCATTGAAAAATTCATTATGTTTTATAATAATAAAGAAAAAAATTTAGTATAATTAAAATAATTATTATATTACAATTAAAATAATTACAATTAAAATAATTATTATACTAATTTACTAAAGTTAATTTATATTAAATAAATACTTAAAAATTATAACTTAGTATATTTTATAAATGACTAATAAAAAAACCGCTAAACCAGTGGAGCCCATTAATTCAAGTAATTCAACAAAAGAAAAAGTTATTGACTTACTAGACGAAGACAGACCAATTAGTGGTCAAAAATATGTGTGTTTAAGCTTTATTTCACCCGAAAATCATATTAAAAAGAAAGAGCTATATTTTTTTGAAAAGTACTTAAATAACTTCGAGTTTAGAAAAACATTTGATAAATATACACAGTTTCTAAATTTTTTAGCATACAAATACAGCTTAGATTTTAATAGTTTAACAAAAGATATGGAAGAATTCGTGGAAGAAGAGCGAGAAAATTTATTTTTAACATCATTAGAAGATGATTATAAATCATTTGTTGATGCTAAAGAAGAAGAATTGCAAAAAGAGTATAGTACACAACACAATTTTCAAACTAACACACGCGGAATTAAAGTACGTGGCGTATTTGGTTCTCAAGAAGAAGCTGAAGTAAAATGTAAAATGTTGCGAGAGACTGACCCAAATCATGATGTTTATATTGGTCAAGTGGGTATGTGGATGCCGTTTCATCCTGAAGCATATAAGACGGGTAAAGTAGAATATTTAGAAAAAGATTTAAATGATTTAATGGCTCAAAAGAAGAAAAATGATGAAATTTCAAAAGAGCAATTCAAACAGCGTGTAAAAGAAAGTAAACAAAAAGCAATACGAGAGAATATTGCTAAAGCGGAAAAAGAAGGCAATAAATTAATGCAAACAATTGATGAAAATGGTAATTTAGTTAATGCGGATAGAATGGATGTTCCTGGTAAAAACTTATTGTTTGGTGATAGCTCAAATGATGATGCAACTACGGCTGAATTACGCAAAGAGCTGTTTGAAGCAGAAGATGTGCTAGTTGGTAAACAAGATAATAATGACCACGGTATTGGAGAGATTTTAAGGCGTCAAAAAGAACGTGCTGAAAAACTGGCTACACTAGGTGAAGAGGAAGTCGAAAAAGAGGAAGTCGAAAAAGAAGAAGTCGAAAAAGAAGAAGTCGAAAAAGAAGAAGTCGAATAAAATAGTAATTAATTTACATCGTTTACATTTTATAACACTATATGCGTTTAAAATGTAAACTATTATTTTGTTATATTATTGGCGTCGCTTAGAGCCTCGCTTAGAGCCTCGCTTATAGACTCGCTTAGAGCCTCGCTTATATTTGGTAAATTTTTTACCAACGGCCATAGGATTAGTTAAATATAGATATTCATTATCAAGTTTTTGTATATCAAAGAATTTATTATAAAACTTTATAGATTCTTTTTTTGATTTAGATTTTGAGTTGTAAGCATGATACAATTCGGCTATTATTTGTAGTTTATTGGTTAATAATGTCGGAACAATATCTTTAATTTGGCTAACATTTACATTATTAAATATTATGTCATCTTTGCCTTTTGCATATTCTGTATATTCATAAAAATCTGTAAGTAAATGGAGCAAATATGTAATATAAATTATAGCATTTACTAAGCTAGATAATCTGTTAAATATAGTAATCTCTTCCGATTTATTATTTGCTATATAATTTTGTGACTTCGCATTTTGTATTGTATCTAGTTTTTTTATTATATCATCATTTGCTATAGACAATATAAATTCTTTAATCTTAGGGTTAGTTATTATATGCGTTTCAATTATATTTACTGCTTCTATTATTTTTAATAAGTATTCTTTGTCTTCTTCTCTATAACTCATTATATATATAATAAAATATTTTAATTATAGTTAAAATATGTTTAATGTGGATAAAAATGTTCGCTGCTAATTATGTTATTTTTCTCATAATATACTTCAACAGGAGCAATTGGTGCTTCTATATAAAAAATTAGACGCAATAAAATTAATATAGATTTATTTGTTACTGCTATTTTGCTAAATTGTAAATTAGTATATTTGTTTTTTTTAAATTGTCTTATCTTATAGGCCATTAAAATAGCATATTTTATATTTATGTAACCACAATTAATAGTATTGAAATATAAATTGAACGCTGTACCATTATTAAATAATTGCAACCATTGTTCTATAAAATGTGTAAAATCGCGTGGCTTCTCAATTGAACCACTAATAGTTACATAAACAGTTGGAAAGTTAGTATAATCGTAGATCGCCCACATATATTAATATGTGTATTAATATTTAGTGCGCTGTAACGTAATAGAAGGCATTATTTATTAAATTTTATGTAAGTAAGAATCGGCGTTTGAAATGTAAAAAGGTTTTAATATTTAGAAAATATTTTTGAATATTATGACCACCACTCCCATTATTTTTTGCTCCCGTTGCAACGGTAGCAAAATTATTACTGTTTATTACATAAGATTCACTATAGTCTTTATTTAATACAAAATAGAAACACTATATTATTTTGCTCCCGTTGCAAAAGTCGCAAATTATTATCGCGCATCAAGTTCTTGAATGAACATTGATGAAGATGGCGCTGTCTCTCTAGCTCTGGATTTAGCTGTAGATGAACTTCTAGATTTGGAGCTGGCTTTAACTTTGGATTTTGTTCTGGTTTTACTAACTAACTTTGAATGTGTGCCATATTCTGCCGGTGCGGAACGCATTCTTATAGACCTTTGTGTTTTATTAGGAACTTCGTTTTTATGAAGCTCATTTATAATAAGCTTACATGTAGGAACAAAATTGCGGATTGCTGAGCGAAGTGCATGGTTTGGATACAATATGTTATTATTTAATCCCAATCCTGTTGCTGGGTCTCTATTTTTTCCTTCTCTAAACCAACGTGAAATAGCACTCCATTCATATGTATGTCCTCCAGAGGTTGTAACTGGGTCAACCATAATCCTGCGGGTAATAGGACATAAAAATTCATTTGGAAAGTCAATTTTTAATTTATAGAAAAGACAAAAATTAGCAAGCTCTATATTAAGAGATTTTGAAGTAGTATTGTCTATGTCCTTTGTTTCTCTATATGGATTATTATTATGAGATGATTCAGAAGCCATTCTTATGTTGGACACAATGCGTTCTGCTGTTATAACTCGCTGTCTAATAGCAGTATTTTCATTCTTTACATTTCTAAGCTCTCGATTCAATTCATCTATAGTTTCTTCAAAACTTTTAATTTCTGATTGTGTAAGCTCATATCCTGTAGTTTTATTATATATTCTATCCATTCTATCCATAGTAACCGGAATTGTACGGTTACGGTTACCATGGAGTCCGAGTCCAACTCTCCAAGCTCCTCTATCAGACATTTATATATAATAATAAATTAATTAAAACTAAAACTAAATAAATAACAATTAAAAACTAAAAAACTAAAAAACTAAAAAACTAAAAAACTAAAAAACTAAATAAAAACACATTACCATTTAGTTTTACGCACATTAATTTTGGGACCTTTTTTCTTATCTCTTATGTTTGGGTCATACATTTCTTCTTCATTATCAGAGTCTAAATTTTTACTAATTTCCCAAAACTCTTTTGACCCTAATTTAAATGTTTTATGATGGTCTGCTTTATACCAAAAAATTTGGTCATGCAACTTATTTGATTTAGCATTATTGTTAATTACTAAACATTCATAATTTTCGGTGCATTGATCCATAACTTGGCAAAAACTTTCAAATGTAGGAAACATACCAGCATAATTCTCATATATACGCCGCCGATTTGCTATGTATGGCTCACGCAATATAAAAACGTAATCAATATTTGTGCGCAAATTGGGGGGAATACCTAAAGGATATTGCATAGTGATGACCAACATTATTTTCCAATGGCGCCCATTCATAAATAACAATCTCATCATTTTATCTTTAGTCCAAGTTGCATCAAACAAACAGTCATCCAATATTACAAATGCCCGAGGGTCAATATTAGATTTTTTATAAACTTCTACTTCTTTTTTGACTTGTTTCATTACTGTTTTTTGTCGCTTCAAAATATTTTCTATAATCGCAGTATTATATTCATCGTGAATAAATAGTTTAGGGACATGTTCAGCATAAAATCCATTACCGGCTTCTGTTCCACTAATAACAGTTCCAATTGGTATATCTTGATGATAGTAAAGTAAATCACGTACTAAATAAGATTTGCCAGTATCACGCCGACCTATTAAAACAATAACAGGACCTTTATTTTCATCTGGCCTAAAACTGATTGATTTAATTTCAAATTTTTTTAATTCTAATGTCATTGCTAATTACTTATTTAATAGTTATATTAAATATACTTATATTTAAACTAATTAACTAATAAATTTATTAATATATTATTTTATTAATATATTATTTTATTAATATATTATTTTATTATATAATATGTGTTGGAATGAACATGTTTCATTAAATACCTTTTTATTTAGTAGTTTTGTATTATTACTTATTATTTATAATAATGAGTATACCAAATATAAAATTCAAGAACTAAATAATCCATACATTTATCTTTTTTTAGCATCTTTCATATTTATGCAACTTATTGAGTTTTTTATTTGGAGAAACATTAATAATAAAGTGTATAATAATATTTTTTCTATATTTGGAATACTTTTAATACTTATACAACCAGTCGCAAGTTTGATGATATTAAAAAATAAACAATTGCGAAATTTACTAATAATGATATATTTATTTTTTGTGATTCCATTTTCAATATATAAATTCTCTACTAAACATATTCATACAGTAGTAAGTAAGCGTGGACACTTAAATTGGAAATTTTTTGGTGTAAATCCATTTAATTTCTTAATGTGGTTATTTTTTCTTTTATTTATATTTTTTTATGAAAAAATATGGTTTGGAATTATATTTGGTATAGTTAGTTTATTAGTTGTTGCTGTAAATTTTATAAATGATGGTAGTGCAGGAAGCATTTGGTGTTGGAGCATAAATTTAATAATGATTTATTATGCATTTTACTTATTACTATATTTGCCTTTTTTAGAAAAAAGACTTATTTGCTAACATCTTCTTTGTACTATATAAACTAATAAACTAATAAACTAATAAACTAATAAACTAATAAACTAATAAACTAATAAACTAATTAACTATTAATTAAACTAATTAACTATTAATTAAACTAATTAATAAATATTTAAATTGTGTTATATATTAAAAAAATTATTATAATTAATTAATTAAATGGAATTAAATTATAGAAAAAATAACAATAAAGAACTATTTGAAGCAATTAACAAAGAAGATTATTTAGATTTAGAAGCTATTCAAAATTATATACCGTTATACGACAATTATTTTCAATTAAATAATACTAATTATAATTCTATAAATTTAAATAATAAAATCAAACTTGACTCTATTTTGGAAAAAGAGAGCTATAATAAATTTGTTGCAACAGTGTTAGATTGCAGTAATA
>Ga0208951_1000242_pt1 | contig 24513 bp, 20 predicted proteins | sample GreLakmeMI27MSRF_FD_187702 | JGI IMG/M metagenome (GOLD analysis project Ga0208951, IMG submission 187702) | Freshwater lentic microbial communities from great Laurentian Lakes, MI, USA - Great Lakes metaG MI27MSRF (SPAdes) | ecosystem: Environmental > Aquatic > Freshwater > Lake | place: Great...
AGCGTCTTCGGCATTTGCGTGGCCTCGCCCATGTGCTCTGGTCGGCTTCGTTCTCCTCTGCTGCTGGTTCATGATTGCGGGCGCGCGTTGCGTAGCCTTACGCTGAGTTGTGCAATTCAGAGTCGTTCTTCAGCGCAGCGCGCGGCCGGCGCGCCGCCTCGTCGTACGACACATGCCAACTCCTCACTCTATCGCACTCCGCATCCTCCTGAGAGCGCTGGTTCCGTGGCGCGTGTCCCGGCTCGATGCTGGACGGAGCAGGTCGCAGGTCAGTCTACGACACGCACGAGACACCGACACGTGCGTGGTGCGTGGACACAAGCTGGACTGTACAGCCGTTCGTTAAATAGCAGTGGCACAATCCAGGGATCTCTCTGGAGCTCTCTAAGTGAAGAAGCCCTTGAGGTAACCTGGATGGGTTGCGTCGTGTGAGCCATGTTGACCCGCAAGCGGCGCCGTACAAGATGAAGGGAGGGGCTATGGCCTCACCTGTGTAGAAGCCGAAGAAGAAGTCCACGATGAGTACGAAGATTGCGATGAGGATGATCTCCGTGGTGTTATCCTCATCATTCAGCAGCGCGCGTCGGGGCGCCCGCAGCAGCGCGCTACCCACCACGCCCCGAGCAGCCTTCTCAGCCAACTTGCGGCGCGCCAGCACGGCGGAGGCTCGCAGCTGCTCTGCCTGTGCTGCGAAGGGGCCCAGAAGCGCCGGGTGTCGCTGCTGCAGCCGCTCCTCCTCGTCACGAACCGTCTCCTCAATCTTGCGCTCCAACTCTGTTACAGCCGCAGACGCTTCGCCGCCAGACAGTGACGCCAGAACGGACACGCTGCGCGCGCGGGGCGGGCGCCTGAGCTCCAGCTGGGCTCTGCTGCGTGTGCCGTGTGCCCACTTCCAGCCGGGTCAGCACCGCTGCGCGTGCGCACCTCCGCGCGGCGTCATCCAGCACTGCGGTGCCGGCGTGCGCGCTGCACAGCAGCAGCGCGGCGATGAGCGCGACCAGAGCGGAGTGGCACGCGGTGCGCTTCATCTTGCTGCGGTTGCAGACTGAGGCGAGACAAGCGGAGAAGACGGGTGCACGCGCAGCGATGCACGCGGCGCGCGGCGGTGCAGAGCGATGTGGAATGGGGCGCGTGCGTTGTGCGGTCCGCCTCGGGATGGTGAACTGACGACCGACGGTGCCTCGAAACGGGCGGAGGGCGGCTTGGGGGGTACCAGACAGAGGTAGGCGAGGCTGACGTCACGCGCGAGCGTCTCTGGTGCTCAGGTATATTCGAGGTGTGTGTGCGCGCGGTCTTTGCACAGCCGCGAGCGAGGGACGCCGTGGGTAGTGGGGGGCGGCTGAAGAGGGGCTCCGTGCCCGCCGCCGCCCTGAAGCCTCCGCGCGCGCTCAGTCCTTGGCGGCGTCGATGCCCCCCTCCGTGATGCTGTACGCGCCCTGCGATGCCAGGCGCGCAGGCGTGAGGCGGCGGGCTGCGGCGCCGGCCTTTGCGCGCACGGCTGCACGCACCTCCGCCTCCGGCATGTAGGGCGAGCAGATGACCTTGCACATGCGGTTCTCGCCCTTGCCTGCGCAGCGCCAGACACGTCGTCAACTCGCTTTGTCGCCGCGTGTGCCGCCCCCCGCGCCGCCGCAAAGGGCGCACCCTTTCGCTGCAGGTACAGCCGCGTGGTGGAGGCGTGGGCCAGCACATGCCCTCCGATGGGCTGACGCGCGCGAGCGTGGGCTGCGTCATGCATGCGCGGGGAGCGGAGCGCGCGCAGCCCTCAGCCTCCTGCCCGCACCTTCTTGTTGTCTGCGCCCGCGAAGGTCATTCCTGACGGGTCCGCCATCACCTGGTTGGTGACCACCACTGCGACGTTGAACTCGTTGCCGATCTTGTTGAGGCGGGACATGATCGCGCCCACCTTCTGCTGCCGCTCGCTTAGCTCGCCGCGGCCCTGGTAGTCTACCCGGAAGGGCGCCATGACGCTGTCCACCACCAGCAGGCGGAATGGCTGCTCCACAAACTGCGCGGCCACGCTCACAAGCACGTCGGCCAGCGCGTCAGCCGTGTAGACGCGCGCCCAGATGATGTTGCTTAGCACAGCGTCCGGGTCCAGGTTGAAGCGCTCCGCGATCGCCTTGATGCGCTCCGGGCGGAAGGTGCCCTCTGACTCAGGAGAGGGAGAGAGCGTGAGGTGTGAATAGGTGGCTGGAAAGGTGTGAGCCTGGGCGCACCGGTGTCGATGTAGCACGCCTTGCCCTCTCCGCCGCCCTGCGAGGATGGCATCTGGCTGGTGACGCACAGCGTGTGGCACCACTGCGTCTTGCCGGTGCTGCCGGCGGGGCGCAGCGGGAGAGAGCAGAGGCAGAGTTAGAGGGGACGGGGGACGGATGCGTGCCGCATCGTGCGCGCGTGGCGCACCGGAACTCGCCATAGAGCTCGGTGATGGACTGCAGGCGAAGCGGGCGCGTGAGGGCACGCGGCGAAGGCCGGAGAAGCACGTAAGCGAGCGCTCGCACAGACGCACTCAGCGGCGCAGCGCCGCCCCGGCAAAGCACCGCACCTGAGACTCTACGCCGCCGCCCAGCGCCTCGTCCACCGCGGTGGAGCCGGTAGTGATTTTGACCACGCTCTTGCGCTGAAGATTCCCCAAAAGGCGTGCTCGGTTGCTGCGTCAGAGCTTCCAACCTCCACGCGCTGAAGCGCGCTTCCAGCGCCGCACGCCGCGCGCCACGCGCCTTCTCCTGCGCGTCCAGGCCGGTGATGAAGGTGCCCGCGCCGGTGGGCTTGATCTAGGGGTGCGGCGAGCGACGATGCGATACCCTCAACCGACTTGCCGCGCCACCGCGCCCCGGCGGCGCGCGCGCACACCTTGGCGGCAGAGTCAAAGATCTTGTCCACCTTGGTGTCGGAGAGGCCCTTGACCGCAACCAGCTCCTGCGGTGGCGCGGGAGGGCGAGCGTGAGAGACGAGACGAGAGCAAGCTAGGCGTGCCGGCTGCGCGCGCCGGCTGGCGCGCTGGCGCTGAAACCCTCGCCCCGCGCGGCAACGGGAGATGGGGCGCGGAGGCGGTGGCGGGCGCGCGCAGGCGGGCGGGTGGCGCGCGGGGGCGGAGGGAGCGGGGCGAGGGCTGGCTTGACGCGCCTTGCGGGGGCGCATGAACAGGCTCTCGATAGTGTAGAAGCCAGCCTCCTTGAGCTTCTTGACGTCGGTGGCGGACACGCCCAGCTGCGGGCGAGCAGGTCGGTCCCGTGAGGGCAAGCGAAGGAGGCGGGCACGTGCGAGGCTGCGCCTGCGGCTCACTCGCTGCGCAGGGCAGAGAGTGCGCACCTCGGTGAGCTTCTCGACCATCTCGAAGGTGGCTTCCGCCTGCGCGCGCACGATCGCGCGGCAGGAGTGGGCAGCGTCAGGGCTGAGCTTTGCTCGCAGCTCAGCGCGTAGCCCCTCCTCCGCGCGCGTACCTCCACTCCGTACTCAATCTCCTGCTCCACCGCGGCGGGTTCCTGGGCAGCGGCGGCCATTGCGGACATCGGAGGGTGCAGGTAGGACAGGGGAAGGCAGGTGTCCCTTTGCAGTTTTCCGTCGCTCTTTGACGAAACGAGGGTCTCCTCCCGCCCGCCTCGCCCGCGACGTGCTCTGCCGCTGCGTGGCTGCGATCGCGCGCACCATGGCGCCCGCAGGCGAGGCGGACGACCGAACGCGCTTGTCCGAGTACCAGAAGCGCATCGCGTCTGAGCCTCACGCTGCGCCTTCCGCCTGTCCCTCCGCCTTCCTGGTCTCCCGCGAGGAGTTCGCCGCCACGCTGGCCGAGCTGGCACGTGGCGTGCGCGTGCTTAAGTGGAGCGACCGCGCCGGCTGTGCATCTGCCCTCTCCTTGCGCCTGCGAGTGCCGACGCACCCGCTGCCGCCCTCGGGGCTGCAGGAGGGCCCACCCCCAGCGTCGCTAACATGGTGGCGACCCGCCTATCTGTCGGGACTCTTCGTGGACGAGCGCCAAGGGGCCTTGCTCCTCGCGCGGGACATCGTGGGCGTGCACGCGCTGGCTGACGCGCCGCTGCCGCGCCTGCTGCCCGGCCTGGAGGAGCCGCACTTCACGCTGGCGCTATACTACGCGCAGCGCGCGCGGGGGGGAGCTCAACGCCGCAAGGCGCTCCTCTTGGTCTTTCCTGAGCCAGAAGCGCGCCGCTTCGAGCTGATCTCGCGCGCGCTGCTCTACGGCTGCCACGCCGGCGGCCTGGGGCTAAACTTCTTCGACGGCGCCTTCGCGCGCTTCCTGCTGACAAGCAGGCTGTCGTCTTGCGTGGAGGCGCTGGCGGAGGTGATGGCCGCTCGCGCAACCGCCGCCGGCGTGCTTGGCGGACTGGACGCGGTGTGGTGGGGCTGTGGGGTGGGAGGGCTGCCCCGCGGGTGGTCCCGCCCGCAGGAGGGACACCCGGGCACGCCGCTTGCCGACCTCTCCTCAAGCACTGACAAGGAGCTCAGTCCCGGCGCATCGGGCGCATTGAGCGCACCACAGGCGCATGCGGTGGTAATCTTCGTCAACGGCGTCGAGCTGGCGCTGCCGCAGGGCGAGGAGCTCTCTGCGCTGCTGCGCCGACTGGGCCCGACGACGCTGACGCAGCCTGCTGCGCTCTCGGAGCGGCCTGTCGCAGCGCAGAGCGCTCTGACGGCGGGGGAAGCGGCGCCATGCGAGCCTCTCGAGGCGCGCGCTCAGCCCCAAACGCCGCCGCCAAAACCGCCGCTGCCGCCGCCGCCGCCACCACCGCGGCGCCGCGCTCCCGCATTCCCACCTAAAGGAGGCCCCGGAGGCCCTACAGGTGTCTCCTCGCCGCCACCCACGCCGCCGCCGCCGCCGCCGCCGCCGCCGCCGCCGCCGCCGCCGCTGCCCCGTCGCGCTGGAGTGCGCGCCGCCTCCGTTGCTGCGCTGGAGGGCGACAGCGCGGTGCGGTACAGCAAGGACGCGGTGGCCGCCTTCCGCGAGTTCACGCGTCTGCAGAACCTGGCGCAGCGTCGCGCAGACGCCAGTGCCGCCTCAACGTCGCCCGAGGGTCGCACATCACAGTCCTCCGCATCCGCATCGGCGAGCGCGCCCGCGCCCAGCGACGGCGGCGATGTGCGAGGCGCCATCGAGCGCAGCAGCCCCTACCACGCAGCCATCCGGCGGGACATCGAGGCCACGGCGCACGTCGTGCCTCGGCTCGCAGCCGCTGCGCGCTCGGTGACCGCGCTGGATGGCGATTTGGCGCCCGTGCGCGCGTGCCTGAGTGAGCTGGACGCGGTGCTGGGCTGTCTGACGGACGAGCGCGCGGTGCTGCGGAGCTACACGGGGTGGCCGGAAGCAAAGGTTGACGTCCTGAGGGAGGCGGTGTCGCTCCAGGACGAGTGCGCCGCGCTGCGCGGCAGCCTGGCGGCATGGCGTCGTGACGGCGCTCCTGCGGCGCAGCTGCCGCGCGTGGGCAGCGCTGCGGCGCTATCGCCGTCGCCGGGCGCGACGCCGCCCTTGCCGCTGGTTTTGGCCGCAGCCACCAAAGCGCTCCAGAAGCTGCAGCCCCGCATCGAGCTGCTGGTTCGTGAACAGGAAGGTGCGACACGGACGACGGCCGTCAGGATGTCTGCGTGCTGCTGCTGGATCCTCGTCTGAAGTGCTGACGGATGAAGCGCCCAACTCTGTGCAGCGCTCAAGCGCCGTTTCGCCTCCTTCGACATCGCGTTCGATTTGGCGGCAGAGCTGCTGCGCGTGCGCCACGCGTCCACGTCACTGGCGTCCGCTGTGCTGTGCGCGTTGGGTGAGGAGAGTGGCGGCGTGGAGGACTTTGAGCGACTGCAAGGCGCCTTTCGCTTCGCTTTCAAGCTGCACCAGTTCAGTGGCGGCTTCGATGCCGACACGGAGCGGCAATTCAAGCAGTGCGCACAGAGGCTGCTGGCGCTAACGCAGGCCAGAGCGGAGGTGGGACAGGATGGCGCAAATTGAGCGAGAGTGCAGCGCGTCAGATACGCGCTGAGTAGATTCTGTCGAGAGCGCATCGCCCTCTCTCTCTCGCCCCCCCCCCTCTGATCTCTGCGGCTCTTCTTGCGCTCCATCATGGCGATGTCGGGTGCGAGAGCGAGGCGCTGCCTCGGTCTGCGACGCTCACGGTGACCCCTCTTGTGCGTGCAGGCAGCGACCACGACCACGATTTGGACATGGTGGTTGCAGGGAGCACCCTGGAGACCCTGCGCGGCGGCTGCCGTCAGGATGTGGTTGCCTTTGACACATACCACGTAGTCACTGCGGGCGAGGCAGGCAGCCGCACGCTGCTCATCTACCTGCGCCACAGCGAGTCGCGCGCCGAGGCGCTGGCGGTGACGGGCGTGGAGCAGGCGAACCGCTCCTACAAGTGTGCTGCAACAGCCTTGGCCGCGCAACTCGCCTCGGATTCCCTTCACCTGCTGGCAGGGTGCCCGCCGCGCACCCACGTCGCTGAGTTTGTGCGACGCTGCATCGCCGCATCGTCCGCGGATGACCGGACCGCGCCGCTGACGCCGTCGCGGCTGCATGCGGAGGCGCTGGCAAGCCTGATGGCGTCCTCGCCGCCGCAGCCAGCAGCAGGCGGCGGTGCCTTCTCGGAGCTGGCGGATGCAGAATCGCTCCTGGCTGAGGCCACGGAGCTGCTGCAGCAGCGCCTCTACTGGCAGTGGATGGCTCATGACGCGGCTGAAACTGCAGAGCAGAACGCGGCAGATGCGAAAGCAGCTGCCATCACGGCCGCGAGCGCTGCAATCAACGCGCGCCGACTGGCATGCTCCGACTTTGGAGTGCCGGATGCCGCGATGGCGCTGAAGAATGAAAAGGACACGGTGATACGCCTGCGCCAAACGCTGCGCCAATCGCTGGTGTTTCTGCGGGAGGCGCTCACCGAAGAGCAGAAGAGCGCCGAGGCAGCCAGCCGGAGCGAGCTCTGGCCCGCCGCGAAGGAGGGACAGGACATGGTGGAGTGAGCTGCAATTAATGTGCGCAGAACACATGGTCATCGCTCACGGCAGCCCGCATCTCCGTCGGTCCCGCATCAAAGTGCACGCCGCCACAGCGCCACCACGCACGCGGTACGCTCGGTTTCGATATTTCATTTGTTGAAACATATTTACCCCCCTACGCTGCACATCCCCTGCCTCAACGCTGTCGACTCGAAGCGAAGCTGCTTGCTGCACGCTGTGTCCTGTTAGAATAGTTGTGAGCCTACGCTGGGCGATGGCGCAGCGCGCAAACGTGTTGCGCGCCTACCGCGAAATGCTGGCCCTGGCGCGGCACATGCCCGCGGCTGAGCGGGGCAGCACAGTGGCCGAGGCGCGCAGCGCAATCAGAGGGAACGCAGGCGAGCGCGAGCCTGGCGCGGCCAGCGACCAGCTGAAGGCGCTCTGGGCGCGCATCTCCTTCCTGCGAGTGGTGCGCTGCCGCGAGCTGCGCGTGAGCAGCTTGAGTGAGAGCTGAGAGCTGCAGCACGTCCGCCACAGGTGACTCCCCGACGTGCTGGCGACCGGAGACGCGGCAGCGGCACGTTCGTGGTGCGCGACGGCGAGCTGGTGGAGGGGGAGGGTGCGTGTGGCGCGTCTGCCGCGCGTGGCGGCGCTGAGGTGCACTTGTGCAGGTGAGGCTCACGGCGAGCGAGTGGCGAGCAGCAAGCTGGACATGAACGACGCCAAAGCCTACCATTCCAAGCTGCTCAAGCGCCAGTTCTTCGGTGCGTGCGCCGCGTGGCCGCCCAGCAGAGCCTGCCCAGCACTGATGCAGAGCGTCCTCTAGGACGCACACCCTCACGTCTGGAGCCGTTCTAGTAAACTGGTTTGCAAGTCTGGCTCGCACTATTGGGTTTATTGGTTCGCGTGGGCTCGCCTGCGCGACGAGGATGGCGGCGATGCTTCGGTGGCGGCCGCCGCCTTGAGAAACAGGGCTCGCCTCCACGCCACACTGCCCTCCCTCGGCTCGTTCCCGCCACCGGAGTCCGGCGGCGATGCTGCTGGCGGTGACACCTCCTCCATGTGGGGTGACGATGCTGCTGCCGGTGGCACCTCGCGCGCGGCGCGCGACTTTTCTCGGGCCTTGTCCATGGCGGCCGCAGCTGCCGCCTGCGCGTGCAAGTCACGCTCAGCCTTGGCTCGCGCCTTGTCCTCGCGCACGCGAGTAGCCTCTATCTCCGCCTCCGCCTCCGCCTCAGCTTGCTGCGCGTGAGCCAGCGCCTGAGCTGCGGCTCGTGCCTCCTCCGCCGCTTCCCGCGCGACATGCTGCGCCGCCGCCGCCAGCGAAGCGCGCACCTCCTCGTCGGCGGCCCATTCAGCCGCCGCAGCAGCCGCCGCAGCTTCGGCAGCCACTCGCAGACTCTCCTCTTCCGCAGCCGCTCGCTCCGCCTCGAGCTCCTCGCCACCCTCCGTGCCCGCGTCCGTCTCCGTCTCGGTCTCCGTCTCGTCGCCGCCATCACACGCGGCGGCCACCAGCTGTGGCGCGGGCGCAGGCGGCGGCGCAGGTGCAAAGGTGGCATCCTCCTCCACCATGCGCCGCGCATATGCTTCAACGTCCGTCAGGTCGTCCGTCAGGTCGTGTCCATCGCCGCCCAGCGACACCTCCAGGCGCGACAGGTCCTCGAAATACAGCGCCATCAGCTCGCGCTGCCTGAGCGGCTGCGATGCTGACATTATGTGGATCTTGGAGGTTGTGCGCGCGTCCAGGAAGGGGCACACCGCCGCCCACAGCAGCGAGAAGAGCCGCGGCGGATTGAGCACCAGCGCCGTGCCCAGGCGCTCCGGGTAGTGTCGCGTGAGCAGCTTGAGGCACTTACGCACAGCCAAGCGGCCAGGGGCTGCCCGCAGAGACCAGTCCGTGCAATCAACCAGCAGCAGCACTTGCTCCGAGGAGAGATCTACGCCCGCGCCCCGCGCATCGCAGTCGGAGGTGTCCATACTGCGCACCATCGCCTCCATGGTGTAGCTCAGCAGCTGCACGGTGCGCGCATCCAGTTGCTGCACTCGCCCGGGGCGCAGGCACAGCACCGGGCGTCCGTGGCGGTCCCGCACATCCAGGCGCATGGCGGCGCCGCAGTCAACGCCCAGCGAGGAGACGTGCGCCCAGGTGAGCCCCTCCACGGCTGCGTTGAGACGCCACGCCAGCGTTCTGCTCACGGCTCTGGCAGCGGCATCGACGTGCCAGCGCTTGGCGCGAAGGTAGCGCGCCAGCATGGCATCAGAGCAGAAGCGCCGCAGCGGGCTGTGCGGGGGCTCTTGCGGCAGGCGCAGCACGATGCGCAGCTGGCCCAGCGCATCCGCCTCTTCCGGGCGCAGCAGGGAGACCGGCAGGCTCGGGGGGGATGCCTCAGGCGCAGGGGCCGGAGGCTGGGCTGCGTAGTGCGGGGTGCCCGGGGTGCGTACCACCGGCCGGGGCGAAAGGGAGCGCGACGAGAGCCTCCGTTCCAGCGGCGGCGACGGCGGCGGCGTGGCCCTCGGGCTGGGCATGCTCGCCGGCGGGGGCGATGCCACGCATCCGTCGCCGTCGGCGGCTTTGGCGGCGAGCGCCAGCTCGGTGAGCGAGGCGGCGCGGGAGCGGGTGGTAAAGGACTGACCGCCCTCGCTGCGAGGGGACGTCGAAGGAGTGGTCTGCGGCTGCGGAGTCGCCGGAGCGGACGGAGCTGCCGCCACGGGAAAGCTGAGCTTGGGCACGTCGGGACGCGCGGGCGGCGGTGACGTGGCGTCGCGGCTGCGCGCCCGCAGGAGCATGTCCGTGAGCCGCCGCCGGGGAGAGGGCGTGCGCGAAGCGGAGAAAGGCGGGCACGCAGCCGCCAGCGCCTCCTCCTCCTCGTGAGACTCGGGCGCGCGCTCATGCTCGGCGACGCCCCGCGGCGACTCCGCCGCCGCCTCTGGTGAGGGGGACGCGTCCCGGCGCAGGGAGTAGTACTGCAGCGTCCGAAGAGCCGCGGCGGCGACTTGAGCCGCAGCCTCGCACTGTTGCCGCGCAGGGCTCACCGGCAGGGCGCACGGCAGCGCGGCCAGCACGGGCGAAGGCGAGCGGCTCAGCGCAACAGGCTTGGGAGGCAGCGGCGGCGGGCGCTGGTGGGCCTCGAGGAGAGACGCTGGAAGAAGCTGCATGGGTTGCAGCGGCGAGTCGTCTCGGCGGGGCTTCCTGGCGCGCAGCGTGTCGGACCAAGCCTCCCGGCCAGCGTGTCGAGACAGCACGGTCGCGATGGCGCCGTACGTCACGCGTGTGCTGAGGGCCGCCACTTCGGTGTCGAACGCGGCAGTTGCAGCCGCGTCGAAGGCTCTCAGCGCGTCCGCGCGCTCGCACGCGGCCGCGATGGCATGCATCTCCGCCTGCTCTGGTGTGAGCGCAGGTGGTCCCGCCTGCGCAGGAGGGACCTCAGGTGGCCCCTCCTCGGGGAGAAAGGGCACCTCGGCGGCTAGAGCCGCTGCATGCGCTGCCGCAGCCGCATCATCCACGGCTGCCCTCGCAGCCTCTGCTGCCGCGGCCGCGCACTCTGCGGATGCAGCTGCGAGCGCCTCCTCTCTCTGTGCAAGCGCCAGCGCCTCTGCATCCGCAATCATTGCTGCGACGTGCGCGCCACGCAAAGCCTCCTCCTCCTCCGCGCGGCGGCGCTCTCGAAGCGCCGTCTGCGCATGCATTGCCTGTGCCGCTGCGCCGCGCTCAGCCTTCTCTTGGGCAAGCTCGGCGCGGAGTTCTTCCTCCCAGGAGGGCGCAGGGCCGTGCAGCGGCGAGGGCGGAAGGGAGGGGGCGCTCTTGCGCGCGGGCCACGGCGGGGAGCGTGGCGGCCGTGGCGCGGCGGGCGGCGAATCGGGAGCAAAGGCGACGTTCCTTCGCGCCCGTACGGCGGTGGGGCGCGCCCCGGGGGCATGCAGCTCGGGCGTGTCGCTGCGCTGCGGGCTAGAGGGGAAGCTGAAGCCGCCGTCGGGGGAGGGCGAGCGGAAGCCGCCCCGCGAGGAGGGGCGGGCCGGCGCGGCCGGTGGCGGAGGAGGAGGGGCGACGGGAGGGCGCACTGGGGGCGGTATTCGCGCCCCACTCGCGCCTCCCTCGCCGAACAGCGCCGCCGCGTTGCCCGCACGCGCGCGCAGCGCCTCCCGCGCGGCCGCGTCAGCAGCGCGCCCGGAAGTTGAGCCGCGAGAGGAAGCTGGTCTCGCCGACCGCTCTCCCCTTTCACGGGGCTTGCTGCCGCTTGGCCGCGCAGCAGCAGCCGTGACGCGACTGCTCGCAGCTGTAGGCGCCGGCTCCACAGGCAGCAAGCTTGCCAGCAGGCGCTGAAAGGCGGGCACCAGAACATAGAGCACTGTAGCAACGCAGGTCACCAGCGCCAGCAAAGGGTCGGGTATCACACGCTGCAGAACGCTGCCCTGGTAGAAGGCATCCCACGCCGCCAAGCTGCTGGACATAGGCGGCGAGGGCGCCTGCAGTGTGCCTTTTTTGGCAGCATACGTGCGACGAGCAATCTTCGATATTCCACTAATCGCGGCTCCTTGCAGGCGCCTATGACGCCGTGTGTGTGTGGGTGAGCCATGCGCCTTCGAGCGGAGGAACCTCTATTGGGATATGGCGCCTGGGCTTTGGCATTAGTTGCCGCACTGGCGCTACAGAACGGATATATCCACCCCGACGAGTGGCACCAGAGCGTGGAGGTGGCCGCGTCTGCAGTCACAGGGGTTCGCTCAGGCTGGCCGTGGGAGTTCCGCGAGGCCGCTGCACGAAGCGTCCTCGTGCCGGCTCTCTCCGCGGGCCCGCCGCTCCTCATCCTGTCCGCGCTGCGTTGCCTGTCAGCCGGCGCGCTGGTGGCTGCGATGAGGGCGTACCTGAGCCTGACGGCGGGCGTGCTGTGCCGCTGTGCGGCGGTGCGAGCCTCTGAGGCTATGGGCGCCGACGCTGCATGTTCGCGCCGGGCGGGCGCAGCGCTGGCCGGAAGCTGGCCGGCGCTGGTGCTGCTGTGCCGCCCGCTGAGCAACACGCTGGAAGCTGCGTCGGTGGCTGTGACCCTGCTGCTCGCACTCCCGGCGAAGAGCCCTGGTCCCCCCCCTCTGGCGATGTGGCGCTTCCTCTCGCTGGGAGGGGTGCTGGGTGTAGCCACCTTCTGCCGCTTCACGGCGCCGCTCTTCCTGGGCCCGCTGCTGGCTCTGGCGCTGGCCAGGGCGCAAGCCCAGAGCCTGTTCGGCGTGCGCCTCGCCTCCTGCGCCGCCGCGCTGGTGCTCGGAGCCGCCGCAGCAGCCGCGTGCTGCCTGGCGGCCGACACGGCGTTCTACGGCCGCACGGTGGTGACGCCACTCAACAGCCTTCGCTACAACTCGCGTGCGGCAAACCTGGCGCTCCACGGCACTCACCCGCGCCTCCTACACGCTGCCGTCAACCTGCCGCTGCTAGCGATGCCGCTGATGCCGCACGCGATGGCGAGCGTCGTCGCAGCCGCACGCGCGCTCCTCTCCGCACGTCGCGGGCGCGATGGGGCGCCCCTCTCGTCGTTGCTGCTTCGCGGAGAGGCCACCGCCTGTGCGCTGGCCCTCGCATGTGCGCTGCCGATGGCGTGTCTCTCGCTGGCCCCGCATCAAGAGGCGCGCTTCTTGTTGCCGATGTTGCTCCCGCTCGCCGCGCTGGGCGGCGGCGAGGCGCTGCGCACGCGCCGCCGCCGGGCGCTGTGGCTGTTGTTCAACGTCCCTTTGGCGCTCTTCTTCGGGGGTGCGCACCAAGGGGGGGTTGTGCCCGCCGCCGCCGCCGTGGGGGGACACCTGGGGTTGCGCACCCCTGCCCAGGTGCTGTGCGGGGCCACGGTGACCTGGTGGCGCTCATACATGCCCCCCAGGTCGCTCATGATGCTGCATGCGCACGCGCTCTCCACGCGGGTGGTGGATGTGGGCGACGCCCCCATGCAAGAGCTGCTGGCGGTGCTGGAGCGCGATGACGCAACGCCCGGGGCGCACTGCGGATGCTCTACGCGCTATCTGGTGATGCCCGGATGGGCGCACCCGCCGGACGGGTGGGAGCCGCTGGCGCCGCCTTTTGCGCCGCATTTCAGCGGCGAGGATGTGGGCCAGGCGCTGCAGGCGTGGAGGGGCGGACTGGACGCGCGGCACGCCTGGGGACTCGCCGCGTACACACGCCGCTGCGCAGTCCGCGAGGTAGGGTAAGGCGGAGATAAGGCGCTGGACAAAGGCTGTCTTTTCGCGAATTATTTGAGTGACTAGCGACCAGCGTCGGTGCACGTCTCGATAAAGTCAAACTGAGCTCTAGAGTTCTCTCCTTGCAGCAGCGGCGGCGGTGATGTCCGCCGCCTCTCTGTCCAGGCGGCTGAGCGCAGCCTTTTCGTGGTTGTAGGAGCGCACGGAGGAGGGCGTGCTGCTGAACGTGACCACCTGCGCACCGCATCCGCCGCCCAGCTCCCGGCGCCACTTGTAGTGCGCCCCCACGCCGCCGTGCGCGCCGCGAGTCACACGACGCCACCCGGCGGCGTGCAGCAACTGCACGCGCCTGCGGGGCTCGCGCCCCTGTTCCCAATCAGTGTCGAACACGCACACAGGGTGCTCTCTTCCCTCCTGGTCGTGGCTGAAGGGGCGCGCGATGCTTCGGCTGTACATGTCCCTGAACGTGGACGCGTCGGGAGGCTCCGACTGGGCGTGTTCGCGCACCGCCAGCGTCGCCGCGCGCGTGCGGCTGTCCACGTGCTGGAGCAGCGCAGCCTCCAGCTCTGGGTCACGGTAAAGGGGATGGAGGCCCGCCTCCTCCCAGCGCAGCCAAGCTTCAGTGCGTCTGAGCTCGTGCGCCTCCACAACCTCCGCGGCGGCGCGTAGGCGCAGGTGCACGTGCGCAGGGCAGGCCCGACGGGGGGAGCAGGCGGGGCAGCGGGAGGGCGTCGTCAGCAGCGGCTTTGCCTCGCCGCACACCGTACAGGTGTCCAGGCAGGTCTGGTTCTGCGTGCCGCACGCGCAGTTCCAGGAGGGCAGCACGCGCTCGCCCCATACGGTGGCTGACGGTGGCGGGTGTCCTGTGGTCCGTGAGCTGTTCACCTTCGGAGTACCGCACGCCTCGCACAGCCGCACAGCCGCGTCGTTGTCCAGCGTGCATGACCCGCAGCGCCAGACCACAGCCACAGCGGCCGCGCAGAGCAGCTCCCCGTCTGTTCGCAGGCTCTGGCACAGCGAGCACGCCTCCTCCGAGGCCCAGTTGTCGGCAAAGGTGCACACAGTGCAGGACCAGCAAACCTCTCTCTGCCAGCTGGTGCCCTCCTCCGCAGCGGGGCCCCCGGGGAGAGGTACTGCTGCCTCCTCAGCCTCCTCAACCCGCAGTGCACTGAAGGCATTGCGGTGTGTAGTCATGGCTCACGAGGCGGCATAGGCTGTAGCACCCACAGGCTGACGCGATACGCAGAAGGAGGAGGCGCAGGCGGTGGAGGCTTAACAGCGAGATGAGAGCGCTCTCAAGGCCTCACTCTGTGAACACAGGGGCGCTCGCAGGCACAGGTTGCGCAGAGCCAGCAGATGCCGCGAGACAGGCTTGCGGAGGGAGCGAGGCGCGAATGTAGTGGCATCGAAACGTACGACCGACAACGACGATGCTCGAAGCAGGCTATGCGCCGCTGTTGGTTGCACACGTTACCTAAGGTGGCGTAGGCAAGTTTGCCGTGTCGCAGATGGTGTTGCGACTGCGAGTCTTTTCCTCGTTGGCCGCCTGGATGCGCTGGCACTCCGCCTTGTGTGTGCCCGTGGTCCACGCCTGAGCCAGGCAGGCTGCGCTGCAGAAGGACGCGGCCCCACACGCCGAGCAGGCGCGGAGGCGCTTGTCGGAGGCGCCGCAGCCGGCGCAGAGGAGCGGCGCAGGGCCACCGCCACGGCACTCCAGCAACTCGATCAGCTCCTGGTTGCTCGGGTGGTCCTCCCTCGCAATATCCAGCGCCGTGCGCCCATCCAGTATGGCGGCAGCCGGATCAGCGCAGGCAGCGAGCAGCGCAGCACAGCAGTAGCGGTGACCTTTGAGCGCGGCCATAAAGAGCGGGGTCTGCCCCTTGGGTGCCCGGGCGTCAATCTCCGCGACGCTCATCTTCTGGTTGTCAGGGCGCCCGATGAGCAGCGTCACACACGCCAGATGTCCGTTCTGAGCGGCGAAATGGAGGCAGGAGAACGAATCAGTGTCGTGCGCTGTCCGCGAGGCCCCCGCAGCCAAGAGAGCCTTCACCATTGCGTGATGCCCACCCTGACATGCGAAGTGTAGTGGCGTGTTGTCGTACGGACCGTCAGGGTCAGCGGGGGCGCGTGGCTTGATGGTGCGCACGTCGACGTTGTCCGCAAAGTGGGGCAGCAGCAGCTTGAAGATCTCCGGCTGGTTGGTGTTGATGCTGGAATGCAGCACGTTGCTGCCAGATGCACTGTAGTTGCGCAGATTCGTGTGCGGAATGAGCTCACGTACACACTCGGTGTGGCCCCGGCCGACTGCAAGTGACAGCGGCGTGTGGCCCAGAGGTTCACAGCTATTGGTGTCAGCACCAGCCTCCAGCAAAAGGCGCAACACGTCGATCGCGCCATGCCCTGCGGCCAGGTGCAACAGCGAGAGAGAGCCTTGTGGGTGGATGGTGTTGGGAGAGAGGCCGTCGGCCAGCAACAGTCGCACCAGCGCCGCGTGATTGTTGCAAACGCTGTTGCAGAGCCACTTCACTTTGTCTGCGTGTGTGATGGTGCGCAGAAAGGCTGTAAAGATGGCCGCCTCGCGAGGAGAGGCGGCGCAGCGAGCGTTGAGTGCGGCGAACTGGGCATCCTGAGCCGCCAGGGCAGCCTCGGACATCCTTGTTGAGCGGTGCGTGTCTCCCACAGGCGTCGAGGGTCAGCGCAGCAGGGCGCGAGGGCGTGCGCGAGGCGGAGAGAGCGGACAAGGGTTGGCGCTCAGTTCAGCCCCTGCGCCCACAGCGAAGCGCAGCGAGCACCCGGGCGAGACTGTAGCACCCACAGGCTGCAGCTGGAGACCGCGGACAGAGGCGTGGGCGGTGGAGGCGTAACAGCGAGAGAGCGCTCGCACAGCCTCGCTCTGTGAACACAGGGGTGCGCGCAGGTGCACAGAGCCAGCAGCAGATGCCGTGAGACAGGCTTGCGGAGGGAGCGAGCAGCGAATGACGTGGCACAAGCGCACTATTTGTCGGCGGTGCGTTCTTGGGACCGCTTCCCTCGGCCTTAGCCAAATCCTTGTCAGCAAGGTAAGCAGCCTGCGGTCTGGGACATCCTCTCTCTCCCCGTGTGCTCCGCGACGATGGCCGTTACGATGCGCGGCAGCCTGGGGCTCCTCGTGCTGCTGCTGAGCCAGGGCACATTTGCCACGTACGACATCGGCCAGTTCTCGCAGCAGATCGCGCAGCAGACGGTGCGAGTGGCCGCACGCGGCTGCATGCGCGCAGATGCGCGATGGACGAGCCAGCTGTCAGCTGACATCGCGAATGCTCACAGTCGGTGACGACGGTGCAGTCCTACACGTGTGAGTTCGTTCAAGTGTTCGCCGTCAGCGTGAGCTCCTTCGACCGCTTTGCGTTCCGACAGGCGTGCGCCAGCTACGCCAGCATCAGCGTGCAGTACGTAGAGATCATCAGCGTCCAGTCCACGACGTTCAGCAGCACAACAACCTCAAGCTCCTTTGTCGGTCGCAAGATGCTTCAGGGCGGCGAAGGGACGGAGGTGAAGAGCCGTATCCTGTTTCCTGAGGGGCAGGTGTCTGACCCGCAGGGCGCCGCCGGTCGCTTCCGCAACACGCTGCAGAGCAACCCTCAGCAGGTCTTCTCCGGCGCCCCCTTCGGCGAGCAGGTGCAGACGCGCAGCGTGGGCGGGCCCAGCCAGCAGGGCGTGGACTTCAGGCGCACTCCAAATGGTAACCTCTTTCCGACGTCGCTGTTGCGCAACCCGGACCAGAACGGCATCGACCCAATCTCCAGCCTGCGAAGCGCAGGCGTCACGCTGCCCAGCGACGCGCAGAGCAGCCTGGACCGAGGCGCAGTGCGCGACGTGCTGGCCGGGCGTGGAGCGGGCGGCACCGGCGGCATCGGCCCAGGAGGACCTGGCGGCGGCACCGGCATCGGCCCCGGCGGCGGCGGCGGCGGCGGCGGCGGCGGTGCAGGGTTCCAGAGCGGTGGGCAGACGGGCCCGACGCTGCCTGGCCGCGGGGCGCCCATCAACATCCCCGGGGGCGGCGGCGGAGGTGGGCGCGGCGGGCCCGGCAGTTTTCCGTGAGCCCGCGCCGCTAGTGTGGGGAAGAGCTGCGCAGCGCCAGGCGCCCGCGAGACGCAAAAAAGATACGCACTGACCCCTCTCAAGAGACCTCACCACTCACCACTCCGCTGCCGGCTCATCCTCCCATCTGCGCCTCTTCGTCCGTCAACTCGTCGTCCGTGGGATGAGGAGCAGCCGGAGCCTGGTCTCTGGCGGGCGCATCCTCTTCGATCCACTCCATCTCCTCCATCTCTTCCATCTCCTCCTCGCTGGCCGAGCCAAATCCAAAGTCGCTGCCCGTGCGGCTGTTGCGCCTGTTGAGGTCCACGCCCGCGTAGATGGCCATGCTCTCTCGGCGCGTGGGCGCGTAGGGGTCGTCGGTGGAGCCCGAGGCGAGCAAAGAGGGGCGCGAGGAGCGGCTCTCGCGTGCCGTCGTCGTGGTCGACGACGCACGACTGAAGCGGGCCGTGCCCGTGGAGGAGGCGCGACTGTAGCGGATCGACCGGCGTGGCGGTGAATCGGCCACCGAGAAGGAGGTTCGGATCCTGCGCGCACGTGGAAGATCCCCGCCCTCCACTTCGTCGAACCGCACAGCCGCCGCATGCGACTCTGCAACCGAAAAGGAGGTTCGAATCCTGCGAACGGGCGCAAGCGGAGGATCCCCGCCATCCGTTTGGTCGCACCGCACAGCGGCCGCGTGGGCCTCCACTGCGGCGTTGAGCTCTACGGAAGAGAGGCGGCGCATGGATGGATGGCTGAGGATCTGGGCCAAAGGCGTGCCGCGCACCAAGCCTTCGTGGAGCACTTTCGAGCGCACCACCGCGATGGTCGCCTCGGCGGCGGCTGCGTGTGCTCTTCGTCGCGCGCGCGCGGCGAGCAGCAGCGCGAGGGCTGCGCACAGCACAAAGGCGGCGCCGGCTCCGAGCCCCACGGCCATGGCGAGGAGCCCCGCGTTTGCGGGTCGGGTGCGCACCACGACCGTAGGCGGTGCTGCAGCGGCTGGGAACGTCAGGAGCGCAGTTCCGGCGGCGAAGGCGAAAGAGGGGGAGAGGCTGCCGGTGGCTGCGGCTGCGCTGAGCGCCGCCGCCGCCGCCGCGGCGCCGGAGGCGTTCACCCCGGGGGGCAGAAAGGCGGTGAGCAGCAGCGTGAGCGAGATGAGCGGCGCGCGAGCCAGCGAGGGCGCCGCCGCGGACAGCAGCGGCTGCGGCGCTGCGGGCGACAGGCGCAGGGCGCTCGCCAGCGCGCCCCTGGCGCCGCTCAGAGCCAGCGCGCCCGCCTGCAGCGCCTGTGCCAGCGCCGCGGCGGGGGCGGGGTCGGCGCCCAGGCTGCCCAGGGAGAAGGTGACGAGCACCGTCGAGCCGTCAGAGCCGTTGACCAGCAGCCTGCGCCGCGCCCCAGCCGGCTGCACGTTGCTGCTAGCGGCGACCAGCGCGCAGGCGACGCTCAGGCCTCCGGGACGGGCCGCCACGTCAGCAGCCAGCCCCGCCTGAAAGGCGGACAGCACTCCGGGCGTCCACAGGCTCAGGTTCACGTTGCGCACCGCCAACGTGGCGCTGAGCGACGCATCTACGGGGATGACGCCGATGCGGGAGGGCGGTACACCCCAGGGAGCCAACAGAGCGGCGGCGGCGGCGACGAGCGCCGAGCGCACCTGCGCGCCGCTGGACGCGCCCACGCCGTCGCAGCGCACGCCCAGCTGCACCTCGGCGGCGGGCGCCTGGACGGTGGCGTTGGCGGCGCTCAAAGCGGATGCCAGGGAAGCCACGCTGGGGGGTGCCGCCACGAGGCTGGGTACCCGCTGCTGCAGCCACGGCAGGAAGCAGGCGACGCGCGTGTACACCGCATAGAAGTTGGCCTGCGCACAGCCGTACCCGTAGCTGCGGCAGAGCAGAGAGCGGGGGGTGTGAGAAGGGATGTGGAGGGTGAGTGTCAGCGCCAACCACGCGCGGCTGGTCAACGCGCCTCACGATGGCGAGCTGCGAGCCTGGTGCCCAGGGGTCACTCCCCTCCGCGATGGACAGCAGCGGACCTCCAGAATCCCCCTGTGCGAGTGGGCAGAGCAGCAAGGGGGCGTGAGTGCACGAGCGGGTGCAAGTGTCTCCCCGTGCGAGCGCAGACGCACGTAGCAAGTATCCACTCCCCCGTCGGTGGCGCCGCAGAGCTGTCTGGCGCCGTCGAATGCCGCCGAAAAGGTTGTCGCCTGGGTGGCGCAGTAGTTCGGAGGCACCAGGGGCAGCAGCACGCGCTGCATGCGCGTGGGCAGCGAGCCGCTGGCGCTCTGGCTCACGCTCAGATTGGCCGTCAGGCCCCATCCCAAAGCCAGCGCGCGTCCAGAGCTTGACGGCGCGCCTGGCAAAAAGTCCAGCGACACCGGCCGCGCGTGCTGTGCAGACCGGGAGAGCCACACCACCGCCAGGTCGTTGCCGTTCAACATGTCGGTGTCGAAGGCGCCGTGCCATTCCCAGCGAGACGCAGGCACAACTTCTGCCAGAGGCTCATTGGGCCACGCAGCGCCCGCGGCTGGCGGGTTGCGCGCGTCGTAGTGCGCCATGTCAAGCCATCCCAAAAAAACTGTGACGGAGCGCGCGCTGAGCACGCTGGCGTTTGGCGGGGCGGGGTCGGCAGCAAGGCAGTGCGCTGCGGTGAGGACCACGTTTGGCGCCACGAGCGACCCGCCGCACTGGTACGGCACGCCGCTGAAGGTGACACGCAACAACACCGCGAAGCTGTAGCGTGCACGCAGTGTAGCGTTGGTCACGGGTTGACCGCCCACTACGCGACTCTGCACGGCTGCCCTTCCCGCCGCGGAGGCGGAGGCGAGTGCTGCACAGGCAGGGCACACGGGCGTGGCGTTGTCAGCGAAGGGTGAGAGCGGGGATGCTTGCGAGGTCTCGCTCACCCGCCGGCTCGTCGAATGTCCACGGCGACAGGGACGACGCGCAGCAACTAGCAACAACACCGAGCAAGAGCGCCAGACACAAGCAGCGACCAGCCATGCAGGCGAGGCGCTTGGGTCGACGTCCGCTCACCCGCGTGGTCTCGGGCGCGTTGCCATCGCTGCTTGCAACGCTGCGTGGACAGGCCACGCGAGCACGAGAGCCGACGGCCGCAGCGCCGCGCAAAGAACGGCACGAGAGGAGGAGAGAATGGAAGGACTCTAGCGGCGTACGACAACCACCAAACTCGGATATGCGCGGCGCTTCTCGACGCTCGCGCCGTAAAGACACCGGCATTGGCTCTCAGCGGCTCTGATGAGGACGCCAGGCTGTGAATCTCTTTACAGCAGGGAGGGTCCATCGTGTTGGTCGTTTCGCACTCACGCGCTGGTGGGCGCGGGCACTTCCGAGCGCGGCCACTTGGCGGGCGCATCCCATTCCCTGGGCGTGAGCGCCGCCGCCGCCGCCGCGTCCAACATCCAGCGCACTTCGCCCGCCATGGGACGCACCGCCTGCGCCGGCAGCGCCCCCGGCAGTGCCTGCACCTCCAGGCAGCGCTGCACCACCTCCGCTTTGTCTGCGCCGCCAACCACAAACGCAACCGCGCTCGCCGCGTTGATCGCGCTCAGCGACAGCGTCACGCGCTGCAAGGGGGCCTTGGGCGAGTCGCTCACGGGCAACACAACCTGCTTGGTCGCCTTGAGCGTGGTGCGGTTCGGAAACAGGGAAGCTGTGTGGCCGTCGGGGCCAATACCGAGCAGCACCAGGTCCAGCACCGGCAGCCCCTCCGCGTTGCGGGGCAGCGCCTGCGCCGGGATCGCCGAGATGACCGCCTCGTAAGCCGCCGCCTGGGCTACGGGGCCCGACGCGCTGGGCACAGCTAGCAGGTGAGCCTTAGGCACGGCGTCAGCAAAAGCTTCCTTCAGTGCCTTCAAGCTGCTCAGCGGGTCTTCGGGGCCCACGCAGCGCTCGTCGGCCAGCAGGATGGTCACCTTGGACCAGTCCAGGCCCTGCGCCCCAGCCACTCCGGCCAGCCGCGCAGGCAGCGACCCTCCAGACAGCGCAACCACAGCGGCGCCCTTGCGCGCCACCGCCGCCTGACACACCTCCACGAACAGGCGCGCGGCCGCGGCGCTCAAGGAATCCCCGCTGGCGTGAACCTGCGTGAGGCAGCAGCGTCAGTGAGCGGGTGGGCCCTTGCGCATGGTGGCTGCGTTCTCGAGACGCTGCGTGCGTGCCTCCACAGTCACGGCGGTCTCACTGCCGTGGTACTGGAACAGGTGGGGCAGCCCCGTGCCGCTGGTGGTGCTGGTACTAGGGGGGGCAGTGCGTCCGCTGGGCATCAAGTGCTCGCCCATCCTTGGAGGCACGCCCGTGGGCCACTGGCTGTTGGGGTGCCGCCGACCGGGCACAGCGGCCACACAGCTGGGGCGGCGCACGCGCAGCCGGCAGGCGGGCGCGGGCGAGGACAGGCGCACAGGCTGCAGATGCGCGACGAGCATCTCGGCGGGCCTCAAGCGCGCGCTCAACGCTCAACGTGGGACCCAGGGAGCGCCTAGGAGAGGCACCACGCAACGTCATCATCAAAAGACTGAAAGAAAGAAAACGTGGCCCGGGGCAGAGCCGCAGCACACACGGTCGTGTCGAACGTGGTGTCGAACACTGGCCACCCAACGTGCGCGTCCTCGCGCGCCCAATCGACCTTGTGCCTGCCCGCCTCGTCGCATGGCCGCCTAATCTGCCAAGTCCTCGCGCCATCAGCAGCATGGATCTGCACAGCCCAGCTGCGCGCCCGCACCTTCTGCGCTCGCTGCTGCCGCAACTTCCCGCGTCGCTGGAGCACGTGCTGGAGTGCTGTGAGTGGCAGCAGCTGCTGGTTGAGCTCTGCGGTGATTCGTCTTCGGCTTTGGACGCATTCGTGGAGTGCGCCTTGGCCTTGGCTTCCTCCGACCAGGTGCGTTTTTGCGTGTGCGCGTGTCTGGGAGAGGCCTGCTGACGCGCTGGGTGCGGCAGGATGAGGGGAAGTGTGCGGGCGCAGCGCTTCTTGCCGCCGCCTGCACGCGCGTGTCTCTGCGCCGCTTCGCAGCAAGCGCTGACGGCTGGGCCGCGCGCCTGCATCCTCTTCTGCGCGCCAGCGAGTCGGAGCGGGTGCGCTGTGCTGCGTGCGCGTGCGCCACGGCACTGGTACTCCGCGCAGCCGCCGCGCTGGAGGCTGCCCCTTCCCTGCGCCGCGACGTGTCCGCGCTGCTCTCCAAGGCGACGCAGCTGCTGCTGCCGCAGTTGCGGCCCGCCTGCGTCTCCGCTGCGGGCCCGCTGAGCGCGGCGTCCCTGCGGCTGTTTGCCGCGGCGGCTTCGGGCGCCTGTGCCGGCGCGCTGCGCTCCCAGGTGGACCGGGTGGAGGCGGCCGCCTGCGCTGCGCTGCACGAGGAGGCTGACTGGGACGGCTGCTGCGCCGCCGCGGAGCTGCTGGCCGCGCTGCCCCGAGTGCAGGGCGACGCTGCAGCCTGGAGCTCGCACGCGCGCCGCCTGCTGCTGGCCGCGCATGCGCACCTGGACGCATGCCTGCGCGGCTGCGAGGCGGCGGGCGCCTCTGACGCTGGGCGGGGCTGTCTGGAGGCTCCTGGAGAGGCGCCGCCACGACCGCTGGACCCTCCGCACGCGGACACCGCCAGGCCGCTGCCGCTGCCTCAGGCCGCAAAAAGGGCGCAAGCGTGGATACGCGTTGCGGCGGCGCTGCTGGAGTCGCCATATCCTGTGCCAGTGCCCTTTCCCGCTATCGCGCTCTGGCGCACCGCACAGCGCGTCCTTCAAGCGGATGGACGACCCACATCGCACCAGCCAGCATCGCCGGCGCTATTGATGGCGCTTCCGGGAATGCACGTGGACGCGTTGAGGCTGATGGCGGCGTGCATGCGCTCCGGCGGCTCTGCAGGCACCCATGACGTGGCTGTGCCCTTCGCGGCACTGCTCAAGGCTGCACTGCGCTCCGGAGTGGCCATGCCGCTGACCGGGCAGCCGGGTGGGCCGTCCGTGGGCACCTGCGCGGTGCTGCGGTGCAAGCTGTACGACACGTGCTGCCTGTACGCGCACACTTACGGGGGCAGCTTTGCGCTCGCCTTGGGCGCCGACCTGCTGGCTGCGGCGGTGCGCGATCTGGCGGTGCCACGTCACTCCGGCGCCGCGACTCCAGGCTGCGATGCGCCAAAGGGCAAAAAGCGTAAGAAGGAGGCTTTGGGGGGCGTCCACGCGCATGAGGCGGCCGCCAAGGGACTCCTCTCCCCAGTCACCCCATCCAGCCTGGCGGCGCTGGGCGGCGGCGTCGCCTCCCGCGTGCGCTGCGCTGCGCTGCGTGCGCTGGAAGCGCTGTGCGTCGTCGCCGGCGGGGTGCTGCCCGAGCGCACCCGCGCCGACCTGGACGCCGCGGTTGCCCGCGCCGCCGTGCAAGCGTGCCAGGCGGCATCCAGCCCCGGAGCGTGGGATGCGCGCTGCACCGATGCGGTCAATGAACGCAACGCCGCGCTCGCTGCCCTCCTCGCTACCGTGTTGGCGCCACGGCCGCGCCGCGCGCCCAACCTGCCCCTGGCGATGTCCCTCTTCCGGCAGGGATGCGGCGACCCGCAGACGGCGCAGCTCTGCGGCTACGCTGTGCTGTCGCTGGAGGCGCTCCTGCACCCAGTTGCCCCTCCACAAGCACCCCCGCGTGACATGCTGCACCCCAGCCCCGCGCAACAGGAGACGCACATGCAGCTGGGTCAGAAGCCGCCGGGAGAGTGGACACCCTTCGCCGCAGGATGGGGGGCGCCGCAGCTGCCACAGAGCGCGGCACCTCCGGCACCCGTTGTGGCACCCGCGGTGATGCCATCGGCGCCGACGGCGATGCCCCCGCTGCGTCCTGCGCAGCCGCCGCCGGTGGTGCGTGCGCCGCCGGCGGCGCCGCAGCCTGTGGCAGCGCAGCCTGTGCCGGCACGACCAGCCGTCGCGCCAGCCGCTGCTGCCGCTCAGCAGCCCCCGGCGGTGGAGATTGGGGAGAGTGACAGCGAGGGGCCGCTGCCGGACATCGTGGATGCGGAGGGGAGCAGCGATGACGAGGCGTGAGCACACGCCTTGTTCAACTCATGCCGTGGTGTGCGTTCTCTATGGGGTCAAATCTTCGCCCCTTGCCGTTCGCTGCTCCTCTCCGCCGGTCTCACAATCACTGCGCTGCAACGGGTCGTGGCCCGTGGCAGTGCGTAGCTATACGTGTTAAACGACAGCATGCTTGACAGCCTCAGTGAAAACATCGAGTTCCTCAAAGTACCAGTGCGTTTCGACCGCCTGACGCCGGACGCAAAGTTCGCGCTGAAGGAATACGAGGACTGGGCTTGCGAACGGATCTGGGAGAGCAAAGCAGCGCTTGCCTACG
>Ga0208951_1000244_pt1 | contig 24471 bp, 31 predicted proteins | sample GreLakmeMI27MSRF_FD_187702 | JGI IMG/M metagenome (GOLD analysis project Ga0208951, IMG submission 187702) | Freshwater lentic microbial communities from great Laurentian Lakes, MI, USA - Great Lakes metaG MI27MSRF (SPAdes) | ecosystem: Environmental > Aquatic > Freshwater > Lake | place: Great...
CAGGCTCGGGCGTGCGGCATCAGCTCAACGGTGTTCTTTACAGAAAAAGAAGGCCCAGAGCCCTCTGGTGGTGAAGGTGGGGCTTGGAAAGCTCATTGACGGGGTGCGGACGTGCGGTTGGCCCGCCGGTCAGCACGCAAGTCGCTCACGGTTGCACTTTCCACGTTGCACAGCTCGACGCTGCGCTGCTGGAGATGAGCGTCGGCGAACAGGCGGTCATCACCGTGCCGCCAGAGTTTGCATACGGAGCAAAAGGAGAGTGCCTGAGCGCTCTCGTTTCGCTTCTGCTCTGCACTGACCTCCTCGTGCAGGAAAGCCTCCCCACATTCCGCCCAATTCCACGCTAGTCTTCACGGTGGATCTGCTGAACATCATGGACTGAGTGCTAGCCAGCCGTGAAATCAAGCGAAGTCAGCGAGAGTGCCTTTGAGCTAAGGTTTGGCTCAGCCTCCAGCAGTCTCTGCACCTCCTCAAGCACGCGCTCCGGCGCGCTCAGTCCCACCGCGCCCACCAGTGCCGACTTGAGCACCAGCTCGTCGCGGTGCATGCGCGCCAGGTCCTGGAGAGCCTTTCAGAAGGTCAGCTCACGCCGCGGCGCTGCCACAGCAATGCCACACCTCCACGCCGCTCGGCTCCGCAGCTGAAAAGCGCCGCGTCTCCTGCGAGAAGGCCGCCTGTGCGTCGCCGGCCAGCTTTTCCAGGCTCTGAACCACCAGTGCCAGCGAGACCAGCTAATTCCAGAGGCTCAAAGGCTCAGCGACAGCAGCTGCGACGTGGCAACAAGCGCATTCGCACCTCTTCGGTCGCCCCCTGCAGCGCGGCGTCCAGCGCCTCAACCTGCCGCAGTTTTGCCTGTTCCCGCAACAGTGCGTCCTCGCACAGCGTGGCGTCCTGCAGGAGCGGCAGGCCGCGCAGCGCCTCGCACGCGCCGTCCACGTGCGCGCGCAGGGACGCTTCCAGCGCCGTCCACCTCGTCAGAGCCTGTTGAGCTCGGTGGCCGATCCGCTTCAGCGCAGAAACCTGCATCCTCTTGCCAGGAGCATGGAGCGCTACGGAAACGCGCGTGCTACAGCGGAGGCCAATACGATGCTGGGATGCTGGGATGTTCGCGTGTGTTCGATCGAGGAGAAGAGTGTAGTTCGACTTTGTCGTCGAACGCACTGACCTGCGAACGCTGACTCGCTCTTTCTTGTTGACACGCATGCAGCCGCACGCTGCACACACCCAGGCGCCTCCCATGCGTATGCCCAGCCCCGCTTCAGCGTCTGCTGGCCTCGTTGAAGGTCTTCTTATCAAGAGTCTTGCCCTTGGCTTTGGCGCGCGCCTTGGCCTCCGCCTCGGCGAGCGCAGTGGCGGCGCCGCTGCTCTTGGGCTTCGCCTTGGCCTTTGCGATGCGCTTCCCCTGCTCGTCTGCGGGCGCATCCACAGGCGTATCGCCCACCAGGATGCCCAGCTCCGCCAACACCGCGTCCATGTCCTCCAGCTCCTTCTTCTTAAGCTCCTTCTTGGATAGCTGACGCTCAGGCTCTGCGGGCTTGACAACGTTGATAGCCGCCACCGGCTCCTCCGGCTCCTCCTCCAGCTCCTCCTCCGGCGGAGCCTCTGCCTCAGCCTCCTCGTCGCTCTCAGCAGCCGCCTTGGCAGCAGCGGTGTCGTCTGGAGCCGGCTGGCGTCAGCGGGGCAGGAGCGCACAACAGGTGCAGGAGCAACGCACGGCCGCGTGCGTGCCTGCGGTAGCAGCGGGAGGCGCGTCGTCGTCCTCGTCGTCGCAGTCGGCCCACGAGGCTATGGGCGTGATCTGCGCGGCAGACCACAGCTTTTCGTCGAGCTCTGTGCTGCTCTTCTTGCTGCTCTTCTTGCTAGCCTTCTCTCCAGCCTCCTGAGGCGCGCGTGAGGCGGCAGGTGAGAGATCGGTGAACAGCGGTGAGCCAACCGATAAAGTGTGAGCGTGAAGCAGGGTGCGCACGCAGCGAGCGACGGCTGTGAGGTCCTGAGACAGAGCCCACAAGATCGACTCGGGCTTACACGGGGCGCACCTTCTTGCTCTTCTTCTTGCCGCTGTCCAGCAGCGCAAAGCCGTTGCCCAGCTGCAGGTTCAACGTTCCTCGCTCGGCCATTTTTTGCCCCTAGGCGATGCAACGGTGCTCGCGTCCACTCAGCTGGTCTACGTTCTGGAGAGACAGGCGCAAATAGGCCAGACTAGGGCGTGGAAGACTTTGAAAGGGGGGGGTACGGGGCTTGCTGGGCGGTTTGCAGGACGCAGCGTCGCAGCCTCTAGAAGGGGGGGGCTTGCATGCGGCTCCACCTGAGACTTTACCCCCAGAGTACCCCTCGCTCCGTCGCCTCTCCTGACGCGTGCGTGCTGCGTGCGTGCGCGCTGTGCTTCTTCAAGAGCAGCACGCCAGCTCCTCGGCGCTGCAGCCACTCGCGACTGCCCGGTCTCATTTCACCTTTCTCACGCTGAGGCTGATTCTGCAATGAAGACTCGTAGCGCGGCGGCACGCCTGGAGGGCACGCCGACGTACCACCTGGCTTCCTTCACCGTCCCTGTTCCTCACGAAGGCCAGCAGTCGCACGCCACGGACTTGCCCCATGTACGCCAGTCCTTCAACTGGGACTGCGGCCTTGCCTGCGTGCTCATGATACTGCGCGGTATGGGCGCCACGCGCTGCGACCTGCCAGCCATGCGCCTGCTGTGCCCTACCACCAGCATCTGGACGGTGGACCTCGCACACCTCCTCTGCCGCTTCGGCCTGGACGTCACCTTCTGCACGGTGACACTGGGCGCCAACCCGGACTTTGTCAGCGAGGCGCGTCGAGCCACGCGCACTCACGCCGTCTGAGCTGACGCGTCGACGGGCAGTTGTTCTACGTTGACAACATGGAGGAGGACGGGCTGCGCGTGGAGCGGCTGTTCAGGGACGCAGAGGCGCTGGGCATCTCAATACAGGCTCGAACGCTCTAAACGGGATACTGGCTGCACACTGACCTCACACTTCTCGCAGCGGAGGTCGGTGAGCCTGGATGAGATGCGCTGCTGCGTGCTGTCTGGGCTCTACATCGCTATCGTGCTGGTCGACAAGCGCAAGGTGAGCGCGCTGCGCCCATCTTTGTGAGGTGAGCTCAAGATGCTGACCACCCCTCTCAGCTTACCCCTCCGCGCTCCACGCGCGTCGAAGAGGCGTGCCAGTCCAGCGGCAGCGGGTACACGGGGCATTATGTGCTTGTTTGTGGCTACGATGGCCGTCAGCAGTGCTTTCTGGTTCGTGACCCGGCAAGCAGCAGGCCCACGCTGCAGGTCTCGCATGCGGTGCTGGAGGAGGCACGCAAGTCGTTTGGTACGGACGAGGACCTATTGCTCATCGGCGTGAGGCAGCTGGCGCAGGGGGCGGAGGCAGGCGTGATGGCAGCGCTTGATTGAAACTGAAATGCACGCCTGAGTGCTTGCGGACAGCGACGAATATAGTGCACTATGCACATTGCAGCGGTCACGCCGGCTCGCTGGACACCCGCCTGCCCCGCACTAGGCGCAGCGGTAGGCGTACGCTGGCAGTTGCGAAGCCGCCCGGCCCCTCCACCACCGCCGAGACGGCCAGTTCGAACTCGACGCCCCAGGTCTCCGTGTTTGCGCTGGGACAGGTGTAGAGGCGCGGCAGGACGAGGTGGATGGGGAGCTCCACGCCACGAGCAACGTCACCATCTGCTACCTGCGTGCACTGAATGTCCGTAGCCTCGCGCGCCACGCTGTTGCTATGGTCGCCCACCGTGCACCACTCTACACGCCCGAGCGTCAGCTCGATGCTCTTTAGTGGCAGCTCGCAGTGCTCCACCTGGGGGGTACGTCAGCGGCCCAGTCGGCAGCCAGTAGCCACATGTGCGCACCCTCATTGTGCCCGACACAGGCCGCTGAATGGACACCGTGCCGTGGTCCAGGCGTCCCGTTATTCTCAGCGCAGTGGAGCTCAACCTGGCACCCTCGTATTGCTGCGACTGTGTGAAGCGTGAGATGGCACGGCCCTTGCGGTCACTGCCGCGCGCACCTCCTCGTCGGGCAGCAACGAGAACTCGATGGGCTTGGAGGCTGAGCAGGCCTGGTCCTCTCGCGCGCCACCCCTTTCCTCGATGATGAACTCGATGAGCCCCTGCGCATGCGTCAGCCACCTGCGCACCAGGGCGCCATATAATGCGCACCGTCGACAGCTTGCCGCCGCGTACGAGGGAGCGCTCCAGCTCAGCCGCGACGCCGTACTGGTGCGAGTTGTCAGCACGGCGCTCACATTGAAGCGTGGCACGCGCCTGCACGTTGACGTTGATGCCGTGGTAGGTCTCGAACAGAGGCGTGGCGGGATTTTCGGGATGCGGTCTGAGCGGCAGCGAAAACGGGAAGCGTGTGACACCCTCCGGGCACACCCCTGGCGCCACCACCTGCACAGGGCACACAGGGCAGGCGACTCAGGTGCTGGTGGGTCAGGCACGGCCTGCAGGTGTGTAGACGGCTCACGACACACACCTCTAGCGTCTCGCTCAGCAGAGGCACTGGCCGCACGTTCAGGAAGAAGGCTTCGAAAACGCCCACCGCTCGCTCGCTGACGCGCATCTGCACGCTGCCAGAGGCTGTTACGCGCAGGCCGTTGTGGTGCACAGGGCCGGAGCTGGAGGTGAGCACCACTTCACCGACCAGCGCTTCCCCAGCGTGGAACACGCGGTCGGAGCGAGCCAGCTTGATGTCGACGGTCACCCCACCGGGAGCGAGTGGATTCATGCGCAAACAGCCGCCGAGGGCGCCAGATGATGCGATTGTCATTGCGGAATCTGTGCGTCGTGTTGCGTGTGGGCCTGCGTCGTCGGTCGATGCCTTGTCATGCCTGTCGTACGTCCATTCCGGCTCACCCGCCATTCGCTAAGGTGCTAAGAAGACAATGGCAAAAAGCTGCAGATGACCAGACGACGCGCATCTGCTCGCGACCTTGAGACAGTGCGCATCGTCAATGTCGCGCTCAGCAAGGACCCGGTGGACGCAACCACCCTGCGCAAGGTGGCCGCTGTGCGTGGCCTCGTGTCGGACACCGTGCGTGCGCGCGTGTGGCCGACGCTGCTGGGAGTGCAGGGCACGGACAAGGTCGACTGGGCGCTGCACGTGGCGCAGCGACACAAGGACTCGGCCACGGTCGCCTGCGACGTCGAGCGCTCGCTCTGGTGCGTCGCGGACGCGGGTGAGCGGGCTGTGAGGCGTGCGGCATTGGCGCGCATCCTGAACGGGGTGGTCTCTTGCCACACGGACGTGCACTACTATCAAGGGATGCATGATGTTGCCGCCGTGCTGCTGCTGGTGGCTGGCGAGGCTTCCGCGTGCCGCATGCTTTTGCAGCTGGCGCGGAGTCACCTCCGCGACTGCACACGGGAGACTCTAGAGCCCGTGACACAGCTCCTGGACCTCCTCTTCCCCCTTCTGGAGGCGGCGGACCCGGAGCTGCATGCCTTCCTGCAGCGCAGCGGCGTGAGGCCGTTCTTCGCGTTGAGCTGGGTGCTCACCTGGCACGCGCACGTGGCTGACTTTTCCTCTGCGGTGCGACTCTTTGACCTCTTTCTCTCCAGCTCGCCGCTTATGCCCCTGTACGTGGGTGTAGCCGCGCTGCTGGCGGAGCGGGCGCGCGTGCTTGCGCTACCCTGCGACGGCGCAGAGTTGCACCGCCATCTGACAAGCCTGGACGTGCTGGGCGTCCTCTCCGCAGACCAGTTGGCTGCAAAGGCTTTACACATGCACCGAGCGCACCCGCCCGCGGCGCTGTGCAGACGAGCATCCGTGCGTCTGCCCCCGGACGGCTCGGTGTTAAGCTGGCCATTCACTTTCGTCACTGCGCCGCAGCGCCCGGCCCGCATGCTCCCTCGAGGGCTGCCCGCGCCGCAAGTGGAGGCGCGCCCAAGGAAGCGCAGGCCACGAGCCAGCGCGCTGGCGGTGGCGGTGGGTGTGGCGGCACTGGTCTTGAGCCCACTGCTCGGAGGTGGCCTTGTGCTGCGCACGCTCACAGCCGCGGATTGAGGAGGACGCAAACGAACCTCATAAAACCGGCTATGCTCAAAACTCAGCATAGCGCCACGCGCCTCACTGCCGCGTCGCCGTCCAGGCGCACCGCGTCGGCCGCACTGGTCGCCCCAAAGGTACCCGCCCGCTGTTCCCCGCCCAGCAGGATGCGCTGCAGCAGCGAGGCGCTCACCTCGTACCCCGCCAGGTCCGCCTCGTCCAGGCAGCGCAGCGCAGAGGTGCGGTCGTCGCAAGCCACGCACGCCTCTGCGGCGAGCACGTACAGCTGCACGCACGCCCCGCCCGGCGCGGCGGCGGCGGAGCGCAGCAGGCGCAGCGCGGAGGGGGCATCCGCCGCCGCAGGCGCCTCCCTGGCGATGCAGATGAGGTCCGCCTGGGTTGGTGCAGCGCCGAGTCGCTGCAGCACCTCGCAGAGGGCCACGCCCAGCGCCAGCGCGCCCGCAGCCGGCAGCAGCGCGTCGCGCCAGGCTGAGCGGGCCTGCAGCGGGGTGCTGGAGGAGCTGAAGCGCGCGGCACCTGGCGTGCGCACAGGGCCAACCTCCCCACCCCCCCGCACCGACTCCACCAGCTCGCCGTCCTCCATCGCAACCTCCACCGTGCTGCCCACGCGCCGCGCCTGCGGCTGCTCCGGCTCGGCCTCGAACAGCTTGCTGGCGGCGGCCAACAGCTCCGCCGAGGCGGTGCCGTCCTTCACCTCCTGGCGCGCCAGGCGCACGCGCTCGTACAGCTCCTTGCGCGCGCCGCTGTCGGAGAGGCCCAGCTGGGCAGCCTCGGTGCGCAGGTCGCCGATCTTCATCTTGGAGAGCGAGGGGAAAATAAAGCGGGGCCCCCCTCGCCACACGCGCTCCTCCCGCGCCTCCCGAGACGCAGCCGTACGCGCCGAGCGGTCATCCCGCTCCTTGCGCATGTTGATCATGCCCAAGTCCAGCGACAGGCCGCGCTCCACGGCCAGCCAGCGGCTGGCCAGGGTGCGGCCGTTGACGTCCATGTCCGCCAGCGGGGTTGGCAGGGGCAGCCCGTCCGCGTGCAGGGCGTGCAGCACGGCCAACAGCTGTTCGCCGCGACCCTGGCTTGCGAGGCGGGTGAGGAGCACGGCCACCTGGGCGGCGGAGAGGAGAGAGGCGCCGGAAGAACCAGCAGCCTCCGGCGTCTCCGCCAGGCGGCAGAAGTGGTGCATGGCCAGCTCCATCTCGCCCATCTTGGAGGCAACGTCCACGGCAAGCACATGCGTCAGCGCGTCCGGACTGCACCCCTGCTTCGCCAGGTTCGCCTCCATAAAGCGGAGCAAGCCGGAGGGGTTCCAGGCCTCCCCGGTGTCGCCCAGCTGAGTGGGGTGGTCGCGCATCGCCGCCAGTGACTGGTTCACACCAGCCGTGTCCATGTCAGGGAAGGCGGCGCCCAGGATCTGCATCTGCAGCGTGTCGCGCTTGCCAAATGTGTAGGTCATGGCATCCATGAACGCGTTGTGATGCTCCCGCGTCAGATTCAGGCCCCAGGTCTGAAACTGCTCCCACAGCTTTGTGGCCTCGGGCTGCAGCCCCAGCTCGCCCACAAAGCGCAGCATGTGCAGCGCGGTGTCCTCGCCGGGCACCAGTCCACGCGCCTTGCCCTGGTCCACCGCCTGGAAGGCCTCAACGGCGGCGCGGGCGGCAAAGAGGCAATTGCAGAGCAGCCGCCAGCTATCGTAGTCGTCGTAGCCGGCGCGCCTTGCAGCTGCGCGGGCGAATGTGAGGTGGGGCAGGGCGTGATGCAGCAGTGCGGCGCGTACCGTCCTGGGCCTCAATTGCCAGCGACGGCTGGGCAACTCCTGCGCTCGCCCGGATGAGCGCCTTGTACCTGTGCGGCCCGCAGTTAGCAGCTACGGCGGTGTGTGCGCCACCGCGACGCACGTTTCAAGGAGCGCCCGCCCGCCGCGTGCTTGCTGCTCGTGCATCACCGCCAGCACGTTATCAACCTCCCCGACCAGCGCGTAGGCAGCCACCACGCAGTGGTACTCGCGCGGCCCCGGCGGGCAGTTGGCGTCGGACATCTCGGCCAGCAAGGCGCGGGCGGACTCAGCATTGCGCGCCTTGGCTGCCAGCGTCAGCTTCAGCTGCCATGCCTGTCGCTCCTGCGTCTCCGCGTGGCTGCCGCCCGCGGCAGAGAGGCGGGAGCGCCAGGGCACGCGCGCGTCCACGCGGCTGGAGCTCTGTTCGTCGCCTGCGCACACACGAGGGGGCGGCGGCTGAGTCGCGCGCGTGCTGGGAACACGCGAGCGCGGGGCGCACCAAGGCCACCCAAGGGCTGCTCGCTCAGCTGCTTCTTGCGGAAGCGCGCCGCCTGCATCAGCCGGTCCAGTCCGCGAGCAGGGGGGTGCGAGGCATCGAGGGATGCTGCTGACGCAGGCAAGGCCCTTGACGTCAGGAGCAGCGCCACGAAAGTCGCGCGCCCGCACACACCTCCCGCCTCCTCCGCCGCAGACGCGCGGCCCGCGGGCGACTCCAGCTTGTCTGTGTACAAAGCGCCGTCAGACCTGGTTGCCAAAGCGCCACACGCACACACGCGCCGCTCAAGTCTCGAAGCCGGTTGAGCCGCCGGAAGTCGGTGGGTGGCAGGCGCGACGTTTCGTCCAGCGGCGACGCGTCAGCTGCGGCTGCAAGGGGCCGCTCGCGGCGCGGTCGACGCGTCCGCCTGCTCAGAGGGCAGCCCAGGCTGCACGTGGCGAGCATGGTAGCAATGGTAATACGCGCAGGGAAGCGCAAATGTCCATGTTCAACTAGTTCAACATATATGTATGATCGAGTGAACGCAGGCAACTGAGGGTCGCTCCGCCACCTTTATCTCGCACCATCACCATGGCGTCTCTGGCGCTGTCCTGCCCAGCCCGCCTGTTCGCCCAAACTCCTCGCCGCGCGGCGCCGCACCGGTCGGTGGCTGTGCGAGCGAGTGGGGGCCGTGAGCGCGAGGCCGCTGTCATTGGCACAGCCACGCTCCTTTTCGCGCAGCCCGCCTTCGCCAGCTCGTCGGAGGAAGTAGCCGCCACGGTGCAGCGCACGCTGGACACCGCCTCGGGACTGGCCTCTCAGGCGCGCACTGCTGCGCTGTGCTGGTGGCAATTAGAGCGGCAGTATCGGTTGGACCGCTCCTAACCCGCTCCTCCTGCAGGCTGCTGGCGTGGCTGACGAGGTGGTAGGCGGCGCGCGCGTGGCCGCCGAGTTCATCAAGCCGTACGTGGATGCCGCCACGCCAGTGGTCGCATCTGCGGCCAAGGAAAGCGTGCGAATTGCCACGCCGCTTGTGGAGGGCGGCCTCCGCAGCGCGGCCAAGCAGCTCCAGGGCTCCGGGGTGGACGTGGACGGCGCCCTGAAGAGCGCCGCGGCGGCGGCTAAGGCTACGGCGCCGGTGGCGCAGGAGGCTGCGAGCGCCGTGAGCGGGGCGGTTAGTTCACTCCTTCAGGGCGACCCGGCCACGCTGTCCAGCGCCGTGGGCGCCGCCGCGCTGGCGCTGCTCCTCACGCCGCTGCTCGTGCCGCTTCTGGCGGGGCTGCTGCGCGGCTACGCGGCTGATCTGACACCGGCGCAAACGCTGGACCTGCTGTCCCAGGGCGACGCGCTGCTGGTGGACATCCGCAAGACGTCGGAGCTGGAGGCCAAGGGCGTGCCCGTGCTGCCCAGGGGGCAGGCCGGCAAGCTGGCGCGCGTGGAGTTCGACAGCATCTCTGACCGCGCGCTGCGCTCAGCCATGAGCGACCCGCAGGCTGTGGAGGCTGACTCCACGGCGCGCATCATCGCGGACCTGAAAAAGGCGAGCAAGGGCAAGCCCCTCATCCTGATGGACGCCAGCGCCAGCCTGGCCAAGCTGGTTGCACGCAAGCTTGCAGCGCTGGGCTTCCGCAAGGTGTACGTCATTGAAGGCGGGTTCGAGGGCCGGGGCGGTTGGGTATCAGCCGGCCTGGCGTCGCAGGCCGTTGCCAGCGTCGCAGCGCGCCCCGCCAGCTCCTTCTCCATCCCCGGCACCACATCTATGCGCAAGCAGTAGACTAGACTAGATTCTAGAGCATGGTAGAGTCAGTAGAGCCTCTCTACCGGTAAAAAATTGCAATCTAACGGCTCGCCGCGAGCTCCGCCTTCAGCAGGCTCTGACTGCGTGTGATCCAGTGCGCCAGTACGTCACCAGCTTTGCCGCTGCGCTGTGCCTCCTGCGCCATGGCCACACCCTCGGCGGGCGTGCTCGCAACGCCCGCCGCCGCCAGGGCGACGCCCGCGTTGAGGCAGAGCGCGTCGGCCACGGGGCCCTGCCGTCCGCCAAAAGCGTCGCGCAGGATCTGTGCGTTCAGGGCTGCGTCCCCGCCCTTTAAATCCTCCAGCGTGCACGCTTTCAGCCCCAACTGAGAGGGATGCAGCGTGTAGCGCCGCAGGCTCTGTTGGGTCACCTCCACAATCTCCGCGGGGGCACAGGGCGTGAGCTCATCGATGCCCATGCTGTTCACCACCAGCGCGCGCTGCATGCCCAGCTTCTGCAGCGACTCGGCCATGAGCATCAGCAGGTCGGGGGAGTAGACCCCCACCAGTGCGCGCGACGCATTCTGCGCGGCGCGGCATGTTAGTTAGCGAGGCGCGAGCAAGCGAGTGACGGGGCACGCACCGCCGGGTTGAGCATCGGCCCCAGGATGTTGAACGCCGTGCGCACGCCCAGCGCCTTGCGCACGGGCGCCACGTGCTTCATGGCGGGGTGGTAGCGGGGTGCAAACATGAAGCCAACGCCAACCTCCTTGACGCAGGCGGCCACGCCCTCCGGACCCAGCTCAATCGCGATGCCCAGCTTCTCCACGACGTCGCCGCTGCCACACATGCTGGACACGGAGCGGTTGCCGTGCTTCGCAACTTTGGCGCCAGCTGCTGCGGCCACAACGCAGGCGCCTGTCGAGATGTTCACCGTGCCGGCGCTGTGGGCGAGTGTCAGCTTGGCGTAGCTGCGCAGACTGCGGTGTTAGACACGCGCCTGTCGCCGCCCGTGCCCACAATGTCCAGGACGTCTGGCCCGGCATCAACGGGGATCCCGCTGCTGCGCATGGCACGCGCCAGGCCCGCGATTTCGCCGGGAGTCTCCCCCTTGGCGCGCAGGAGCACCAGGAAGGCAGCCGTCTGCGCCGCGTCAGCGGTGCGCAGGAGCGCCTGGGGGGCGTGCGTGAGCGACTGCATGCTGCAAACACACTCTCACCCTCTCCCAGTACTCACCCCCAGAGCCTGCTCAGCCTGCAGATCAGACAAGTCCTTGCGTGCCATCAGCGTCTCGATCACCTGCGTGCGCGCGCCGAGGCTCTGTAAATGGCACGTCAGACGCAGATGTTGAGCAGCCTGGCGGACCTCTCGCATGCTTATGCCGGACGCTGCTGCTGCCAGTACCACGGGCGCGGAACGCCGGCTGGCGCTGTGCAGGTGCGGCGGCTGTGGCGAACACACACTGGAGTCAGGCTCGCGGCGGAACACAGGAGGCGCGAGGGCGCCACACACCCGCACGCCGCGTCTGCTGCCGCTGGCGTGGCGACCCGCTGAAAAGCAGCAGCTCTGGGGTCGGTGCAGCTGCATGCTGCGCGCGCTCATCAACATTATTGTGGCGCGAGGCTTGCAACCGATAGCGCGCCGAACAGGACACACGCAACCTGGACGGCGCGAGCAATGGCGAGTGCGCGAGTCTGCCGGTCTCCCGGTCAATGACAACGTACGAACTCCAGAAAGCTGTTCGGGAGTACGGGAAAGTCGAACGTACGTAACGAACGAACGCTGCTCCACCCCTCAGCCCACACCCCGTCCACTTCGCTGGTGGGCTCGTGTCGAAGCGGCTGACATGAGCGCGCTCACGTTCAAGGGCTGGTCCTGCTCCACGTGCGGCAAGGTGTGCGTCGCTTGCTCGTGCTTGCTCTAAGCTCTGACAAGTGAGCTTGCGGCAGCTGCACTCCCGCGTAGATGCGGCGGCGCAGAGCAAGGCTGAAGCTTCGGCCAGACAAGAGCCGCCGCCTCGCGGGCTCATAGTGTTTGCAGAGCGCGTTTGCGAGGCGCTGGAGCTGGACAAAGGAGGGGTGCGGCCACGTGTGGCTCTGTCCACCGCTGGCTCCAACCGCTGACGCGCTCGTGCAGCGGCTCTTTGACAGCGTGCACGCCGCCGCCCGTGACGGCAGCTGCGGCTTCGTGGCTCTGCGCGAGGACGCGGCAGCGGCAGGTGAGGAGGAGACGTCTGCTAGGCACGTTTCGCAGCTCCTGGGCGCTGTCGCAGACGCCTCGCCCGTCGCGCTGCGCTTCCAGGGCATGCGGTGCGTGCCCGGCCGAGCCTCGCTTGCGCGCGTGCTGAGCCAGAGAGCGCAGGGTGGTGGTGCTGTCTGACACAGTGGCTGTGCGGAGAGTCGCGGAGCAGGCTGGCGCGACCGCCACTGCGCTCGCGGCGCCGGCGGAGCTGGCAGCACATGTGTGCGGACTGCTGGGCCTGCCGGGCGCAGCAGGGGTAGAGCCGGGGAGTGCAGACCTTGCGCTGGTACACTTGAGCGGAAGACCGCAGGCGACGGCGGAGCAGCTGCAAGCGCTGCTGAAGCAGCTGGATGCGCATCCCGATGTGGCGCCGCAGCTCTATCTGCTGCTGCTGCTGGGCAGAGCCGACCCCGGCCGGGCCGCCTGCTGCGAGACGCCAGGGCTGCCGCCGCCCCTGACGCACCTGAGGCCCAGGCAGAGCTTTGAGCTTGCGGGCGAGGCAGTGCGGCAGCGGGCGCTGCTCTGCATCCACCGACTGGGGGCTGTTGTTCGCCGCGACGACGCCAGGCGCGCATGTGCCGCCGAATTCGAGGCGCTCGGCGCACGGGGAAGCATCCTCGCGGACGATGTGCTTGCCGAGGTGGCCTACAAGCTGGGGAGGGCGCCCAAATTCGGGGCGTGACAGCTGGCTGTCGCGCGGCAGCACAATGCTGTCTCCGTGAGACACGCTCACGATGCTGCTATGCAGCGAGCGCACAATAAATAGATGCTCTTTTCTCACCCTGCCTGCTACCTCGCTCCTGGTTCACCTGCTTTGCGTAAAATTTCTCCCTCCGCAGGCTTGATGGAGGCGAGCAGCTCTCTGGCGCAGTTGGAGAGCTTGCGGTGCGCGCTGGGGAACGGGTTGCCTCTGCGTTGCCAACGTTGCGCTCACACCCTCGCAGGTGGCGCGTGGACGTGGTACTCTCCACCAACAGTGTCTCGCGTGTGCTCCGCCCCTGCCTCCTGTTGCGGACGCGGTTGACGGACGGTCGCGTGCACACCTTCGAGGTCAGCGTCGCACGCTTCCACGAACTGCGACACGCAGTCGCGGAGGCACTGCACACGGCTGACGCTGCGAGTGAGCGCCTCCAGCCCGCTGCGAAGGGCCAACGGCCACGGTGACACCGAGCTCTCCTGCCACAAGCAACACTACACGCTGACCTCCTCCACGGAACCCAGCTCTGCGCTCTCTGCATGCGCTGGACGGCGCTGCTTCGGCTGACCTCGGGTCCGCCTCTTGCCGCTCGAGGCGACCGGATAATGTATACCCGCGCAGCGCAACGGCGGTGTGCACGTTGTGTGGGTCGTCTGCTGAGCTGCTGACAAAGCAGAAAGGTGACAGTGTGACAAGGGACGACACCATGACTCCATCTCTCCATGAGTTGTGAAACTTGCAACGCTCGCCTACCGTGTGTGTCGTGTCCCTCCTGTCGCCTGCAGGACCGCAAACTTACGCGCATTGCCGGCGGGGCATGGGCGACGCAGCCGCGAAGAAGAAGGGCAGCAAGAAGGCGACAGCAAAGGTGTGGATAGGTGGCCTCTCTCGCTGCTCCACTGATACTTGTCGCTGCAGCTGACGCCGGACGAGGTGCACGCCCTGTTCGTGTCGCTCTCGGGCGGTGCCTTGCGCATCGACGTTCACGCGCTGTCTAGCTCGTGCCTCAGCCTGGGCCTGAACGACATCACACGAGAACAGCTCGCCGAGATGCTCATGCTCTTCAGTAGTACCTCGCGTGGGAACAGTCTGACGGAGGAAGACTTCATGAAGCTCGTCGCTGAAGCCAAGCTCTAGAAGAGCCAGTCGCAGACAGCTCCTGCGATGCCACTCCAGAGGGCTCAACCGTCGACGCCTCGCGGGGCTAGACCGGACAGACAGACTCTGCCGTTGACAACACGAGAACACGTCGCAAGCTAGCGCACATGAGCTATCCCCGAAAAACGGCTCAACCTTGCTGCACGGGCGCGGGCGCTGGCGGCGCCTGGTACGTTTCCTTGAGACGCACAGCGTCGGGTGTGTCGTTGGGCCCGTCTGTGAAGAGCACGCGTGAGAGCGTGGACTACAGCCTTGCGCACACCACGCACCCGTCACCGGGCGAGCCCACTTGCGCTCCGTCAGCAGCGCGGGCCGCTCCACGACCGAGCCGGAGGCAAGCTTGCCTCGTGTTACTCGCACCTAGGTGAGCGAGTGTCAGTTGTGCACGGCAAAGCTCGTCTGTGCAGGCTGCCTTTGCGGAGGCAGCGGCGTCTCTCGCGCGCTTCGCCTTTGAAAGCCTGTTGGTGTCTATTCTGCGTTCCGTGCGGGGCAGCAGCGCGGGAGGTGGGCGCGCTGCTGCTCTCCAAGGCGGACGGAATGCATGAAGCAGCGCCGGCTGCTCTGTGGGGCGCGCGCCTTCGTGCCATCCTCCAGGAAGCGGAAGGCTGCGCGCACAGCGCCCCTGCAGATGGGCGCAGCGCGCGCTCGTCAGGGGTGGTAGTGAGAAGAGCAGGTCGGCGACGCTGCGCACCCAGTCACGGGGTCGACGAGCTGCACATTGGACACGTGCAGCGGCGCCTCGATGGAGACTATGCCGCCCTCCTGCTCCTTGCTGCGCTTTATGTGCTTCTTCACCTGATCCGCCGTACTCAGCCATACGCGCCTGTGCTGGCGAGCGCCAGCGCGCACCAGGTTGTAGCCCTCAACCACCACTCTGTTCTGGTCGCGTAGCACGCGCGCAATGGTGCCCACCTGGCCCTTGTCCTTGCCCGTCGTGATTTTCACCTGCGTGCACGTTCAGCGCCCGGGACGGCCTAACACACCGGGTGAGCGCTCCTTATCACCGCGCAGGATCTTCCAGGACTTGAAGAGCTCGCCAAAACGCCGAGTCGCCATAAGCAAGACCTCCTGGGCGAGCGCACCCCGCCCTGGCGGCTGCGGGCTGCAGCCTCGCGCAAGGGTGCAGTGCAGTACAGGCGTGTCTGTGAGACTCAGAGCCACGAGACACACCACGAGACGCGCGGGAGGAGCAGTTTCCCGGCCAGGTTCGCACGTTCGCAGGTGGCCCGCTGCTGGCCTCCTGTGCGGTCGTACGACTCGTTCTCTCGTTGAACGCGCGCCTCGTCTTCTCTGTGCCATCCTAAGGCTTGGCGTGAGGTTTGTCGCACCAGCTTGTAGCGCAGGCTTTGTCGCCAATTCCTGTGCTCTGCGCACACTCTGCTCACGCTTGCAGCGCGCTGGGCGACAGCATGTACGCGTCACCGCAACGGCCGGCGTCGCACGCGACGCCGCTCTTCTACCTGCGCCGCGTGACGAAGGTGTGCTCCTGCTGTCGCTATTCGCACACGCGCGGACTGGACACGCACGCCTAACGCGCCTGGTTATCAATGGCCGCTCAGTGGCGACAAATGGACCTGGAGTTGACGCTGTGGCAGATGCTGTACCTGTGTTTCGCGCCCAGTATTGTGTGCGTGAGCGCGTGAGTTGTTCGTGCTGCACAGTGCGCTGACAGCTCTCGCACCACTGGCCTGCGCAGGTATAGGCACACGACTTACCATAAACGTGCGCTCGCCGCCCCTCCATTTCCCCCCCGGCAGCTGAATCTCAGTGCATCGCAGAGACGAAGAACCAGTGGGCTCGCGACGACCCTGCCTTCGTGGTCGTCACCTGCGTGCTCGTCGCAGTAGCAGCCTGCGCTTATTGCGCCACGTGCGTGCGGCACGCGTGCTCTGTGCGTGTGTGCACGCTCACGCGTCGCCAGGTTTGCGAACTCGCTTGGCCACGCCTTTCTGACCATCCTTTCCGCCGTCTTCGTGGACTACCTGATGCTCGGAGTCGTGCTTGCCACGTCTGGCTGGTGCGCCAGACCTGTGCCAGACCTGCGTGTGTGCTCACTGAGACGCATCAGGCTGCTCTCCAACCGGTACTTGCGAACTCTGGGGACGCTGAGCCATGCGGTTGAACAGCGAGTTGAATGGTGCGCCGCATGCGCGGCATGCGCAGGGCATGCTTGGCTCACGGTGTCGTTTGCCCAGGATGTACGCTTTTGACGTCCACTGCAACTCCTATTTTCCGCTCTTCATCGCGCTCTACGTGCTCCAGTTCCTGCTCAGCCCGCTGCTGCTGGCGCCCGGCTTCCTGCCCTGCGCGCTGTCGAACTGCCTGTATGCGGCGTCCCTCTCGTACTACCACTACCTCCAGTTCCTGGGCTACAACGCGCTCCCCTTCCTCGAGCGGACGGAGCTGTTCCTGTACCCGGTGGGCGGCATTGCGATCATGACGCCGCTAGCTATCATCGCGGGATTCAACCCCACGCGAGCCGTTCTGGGCTTGTATTTCGGTGGTGTGTAGATCCTTAACGCTAATACTCAGAATGCGCGGTCCCAGCTGCCGAACAGCTCCTCCTCCGACAGCGCCGCGTCTCTGGGCGCTTGGTCGTCGTCGTCATTCTCACGCGTGTCGTTCATGGCCACCGCGTTGTCCGGGAAGCTGTCGAAGTTGCGCGTGTCCAGCGCCCCCGACAGCTGCGGTAGGATGGGCGGGGGCAGCTGGCGCTGCTCCAGCGCCTCCCAATCCAGCTCGCCAAACCAGGGGTGCTCTTTCACAGCCCCCCACCCCTGCGCGCCCACGCGCCCGTCCGGCTCAGCCACCAGCAGCGCGTCCACCAAGGCGCTGAAGTACGCGGAGGCAGAGGGCACGCGTGGCAAAGGCGCGTGCGCCAGCACGGCAGCGTAGATTGCAGTGGGTGCGGCGCCCCGCTCCCCAAAAGGCGGTCGCCCAGCCACCAGCTCGTAGATGAGCACCCCGAGGCTCCACACATCCGCCATGCGCCCGTGGCCGGTGCCGCGGATGACCTCGGGCGCCATGAAGTCAGGCGTGCCGCAGACGGTGTGCGAGGCGCCGCCGGGGCCCACCCGCTTGGCGAAGCCAAAGTCGCAGAGCTTCAGGTACCCCTGGCCATCCAGCAGGCAGTTCTCGGGTTTCACGTCCCGGTACAACACCCCGTGTGCGTGTAGGTGCTCCAGCGCCAGCGCGACACATGAGGCGAAGAAGCGGGCATGCGCTTCGGGCAGTCCCTCCCCCTGGGCGCGCGGCAGGTAGCGCAGCAGCTCCCCCCCCGGGCACCACTCTAGGAGGAGGTATACGGCGTGTGCATCCTTGAACGATCCCACCAGCCTCGCACAGAAGGGGTGCGATACCACCGCCATCACCGCCCGCTCGCGCGCCACGGCGCGCTGCTGCCCGTGGGTCACCACCAGGCGGCGGTTGAGGCACTTGAGCGCAAACGGCGTGCCCGAGGAGGAGTGGCGCACCAGCATAACTTTCCCGTAGCTGCCCAGCCCCACCGTGCGCCCGCGCTCCAGCTGCTCGAACGCGACCCCGGCGCCGATGCCCGTGCGCAGGCGCTCCAGCTCGGCCGAGTAGTCGGAGTTGCGGGGGTTAGCGGCCGTGGCGCGCCCCGCAGAGGCTGCGGGTGCGGGGGCGCCAGCCTCGGCGGCGCCATCGGAGGAGAGAAAGCGCGGCGCATGCTGGGGGCGGGGCGAGGACACGCCGCCGTCGCGCAGCACGCCAGACAGAAGGACTGACGCCTGGGCCACCCACTGCTTGGGCAGGGCGCCGCCAAGCAGCAGCGCCAGGCTGCCAGCAACAAAGAAGAGCGCGGGCATGGTGGTGAAGGCCACGAGGGCGACTGCAGGCAAAACCGCCCACGCCAGCGCAACCGGCTCCGCCGCACCAGCCCCACAAACGCGCTCCCCTCGCAGCGGATGCAGCCCCGTCTGCCAGAGCACCAACGTCGCGCAGCCGGCGGCGAGCAGCCACCAGCGCAGCGAGGGGTGGCCTGCCGCCCCCGCTGCCCACGCTGCGGTCGCACTACACCAGCCCAACAGCGTCAGGGCGCGCGCATGCCGCAGCTGTGTGCGGCCCCCCAAGTAGCGGACCAGGGCATCTATGCTGGGGTGCGCCACAAACAAAGTGTGGGCTGCAAACGAGGGTGGGGCGAGGCCGCGTTAGTGGCTCCACTCCAACTCCTGCGCCGCTACGCGCGTGCTTGCCTGGCAGCTCGATACGGCCCAGCTTGGACAGCTCCGCCAGCAGCTCTTCCGCGCCCAGCGAGTCCAGGCCCGCAGCCATCAAGATTGCGTCGTGCGCCACACTCGCTCCCAGCACCCGCTCCACGGCCTGCTGCACCAACTCATGCAGCGCCGCCTGTGAGGGTGCCATGCGGGCGTGCAGGCACAAGCACGCCCTAGAGCTTGTTTCGTCTGCACGGGACAGAAGGCTCAGGCAGCACAAGGACCTGAGTAGTCACGGCAGATCAGTTGCCTGGCCATAGGATAGCGAACGGTAGGGCGGTGCAGTAAAACACATTGACCCCGTGACCCGGATTGACCGACCGACGCAACGAGAAGGCGAGACCGCGCTGTCCGTCGACGTCAGCGCGTCAGTGGTAAGACGAAACGCCGTCAAGCCGCCTTAAGGATTGCTTGGATTCGAAGTTTCGAACGAACAACGTACGGTGTGTCGCAGGAAATACTCGCTCCCTTCGCGTGCAGAATCTTTGTGCTGCGGTGCTCAGCGCTGCGCACTCTCCAGCAGTGCCATCATGTTGCAGCTAAGGCCGCCTCGCGCCTCCCTGCGCGTGCCTGGCTTGCGCCGCGCAGGCGGTCGCTCCGGCTCTGCGGTTGTGCATGCTGAGACGAAGCTCTTCGTGGCGCGCAGCTTCGCTGTGGACGTGGGCGTGGACGGCCCAAAGGGACGCACCCTGCGCGACTATGTCCGCCTGCCCGCCGAGCGCTACAACGTACTCGACAGCAGAGCTGTCACCCGCGTGCCCGGCGAGGAGGGCACGTTCCGCGTGAGCACTGGCTTGCAGCGCATGGTGATGTTCGAAGCCGAGCCGGTGGGATACGTCCAGATAGAGGTGTTGCCGAACGGGGTGGAGCAGCGGCTCACGCGAGCGGAGCTGGTCCCCGCCGCCGGCAAGGCCTCCAAGGTAGTGGACGAGATCAACGCGACACTTGGCAACGTCCGCCTCACAAATACCGTGACTGCGCGTGCGGGCCCGGGTGGCACAGTGCAGCTCTGCTGTCAGCTTATCCTTTCCGGCGCCTTCACCCGCGGCGTACTGGCCAGCGTGCCCGAAGAGCGCCTCAATGGGCTGATGAGCTGGGCTTTGGGCGTCGCCATGCCCTGGTTTCTTACCAAGCTGCGCACTGACTACAGACAGTGGGAGCGGGGTGAGGAACGACGCGCGTCGCTGGGAGCGGGCGAGATGGCGGCGCTGGCAAAATCACTCATGTCGTCACGGGGGCCGCTGCCGGAGGGCGTGACTGAGCTGGAGGTGGAGGGCAAGGCCCTGCGAGTGGCACCGCAGACACCCACCGCTGAAGAGTCGGGTGCGCAGGGCGCCGAGGCCGTCAAACGAGAGTCCACTGCCGGCAAGGGGTTTGGACGACCTAAGTGATGGTTTACGCTCTAGCAGCTCTATTGAGGGCCTTGTGTGCGGCTGTGTCACGCCTTGTTAGCGAACGCGATGCCCTTCTCGATGCTAGCCTTGAGCTCCGGGAGCATCTTTGCCATGGCTGCCCGCTCAAACGGGCTCAGCGGACCCAGCGGCAGCACGCCCTCTGTGCCGTTGCGACCCAGGAGCACCTTTGAAGCAAAGTAAGGCAGGTCTGTGAGGCTGGAGGAGACGTAGGCGCAGACGAAAACGCCTGGCTCGCCCAGCAGGCCGCGCAGGCACGCCTCTGCAAACTCGGCAGCCGCCGCCGCCATGCTAAGCGTGGCGCTGCCGGCGCCCGCCTTGGCCTCCACCACTTCCGTGCCCGCGTTTTGGATGCGGGTGGTCAGCGCCGCTACTTCGGAGGCTGTGAATGCAAACGGTGGCGTCGCCTGGCTGAGCAGCGGCAGGATGGTCTCCCCCGCGTGCCCGCCAATGACGGGCACGTCCACGCCGTGCGGATCCAACGCCATGACCTCCGCCACGAACGTGCGCGCGCGCATAACATCCAGGTGGGTCACGCCTGCGGCGCCGCAGGAGAGCTCAGTGCCGCCTCGGCCGGACTGCTGCTCGCCGCACCGAACAAGCGACGCGGGTCGAAGGTGCCGGCCTTCTTGAACACCTCGGCGGCGATGGGCACGGTGGAGTTGACGGGGTTGCTGATTACGTTGACGAGAGCGCACGGACACGCCTTGACGATACCCTGCGCGCGTGTTACGCTCAACGGCGGCAGCGGGCGCGGCATGCGCACGCAACGCACCTCGCAGACGGACTTGACGATGCCGGCGTTGATGTTGAACAGGTCGTCGCGCTGACAGCAATCGTCAGGAAGGCGGTGCTCGAGGCGTGCAGCCACGCGCACCGTCATGCCCGGCTTGCGGGGCACTCCTGCGGGTATAACGACCAGGTCGCAGCCGGAGAGCGCGTCCAGCAGCTGCGCAACGCCCGTGAATGCACGGACCTGTGAGCCCGCTTGTCAGTTTTCAGTCGCTGCGAGTCCCAACAGCAGACGGTGGCGCGCAGCACGCGCACAGTGTCACCGCACCTTAGCGCCCGTGTTGATGTGGCTGAGGTCAGCCTTCACGCCAGCCGTGCTGGCCACGTCGTAGAGGTGCAGCGTGGCAATGCGAGCAGACTGCTTCAGCAGCAGCGCCAGTGGCTGCCCGATACCGCCCGCAGCGCCCACTACGCAGACGCGCAGCCCGGTGCCGGCGGAGGTGTCAGCGCGCGAGAGCAGAGGTGCCAGGTGCGAGGCCACCTGCGCTAGCCTGCGCGTCTGTGCGTCCTGCATCTTCGCTCCGCGTAAGGCAGACGGAGTGTCCGCTAAACAAGTGCGAGGGTACCGAGCGGGCAGCTCGGATGGGCTCGCTCCGAGGGAGGGAGAGAGAGCGCACCAGACGAGGGAAGAAAACTAGAAAAGTGCGCACGTGGCGCTGCCCGAGCCCTGAGGCAGCAAGAACGCATGCCTCGAAGACTGCGCGAAGTACGGAGCTGGGCTATGAGTACTGATTCAGCCAAACAGATCGTCCGGGTTGCGGCTCGCTGTGGACATGAAAGCGTCCACGTCCGCGTCGGTGACGGCTGCGCGGCGCTCCTGGTGAAGGCGCGTGAGCTCAGAGAGCACTGCGATCAGCTCCGCCTTGATCTCCCCGGACAGCATTCGCCCCGCCGCGTACTCAACCCCGATAGCGGCAAGCTTCTCGTCATCCTCCATAAAGAAGTTGAGCCACTTCCAGGCAATGTCCACCGACAGGTTGGCGCCCATCGCCCGGTGCTCCTCCACCGTGTCCCGACCGCCGCTGAAGGCGTACTTGTTGATCTTGGTCTTGATTTGCTTTGGCGTGTCTGTCACGTACACCGCGCTGGTCTCGTCCGAGGCGCTCATCTTGCCCGTGTCACCCTTGAGCGAGGGGAAGAAGCGGCTTTCAATAAGCGCGGGCTTGTGGCCCTTGATGCGCGGCGCAATGTCGCGCGTCATACGGAAGTAGGGGTCCTGGGGAGACACTGGCGTCAGCCTGGAGCGCGCAGGCCGGCGCGGACTGCTGGGTCTGCGCGTGCCTGGTCAATGGCACAGGGGATGAGGCAGCGCAGCTTCTTGCCTGCCCCGAACAAGTGGGGGAATGAGTCGGGGAAAGAGGGCGCAGCCTGGGGGCGCACACGGGTCAGCACAGCCATCCCGGCGCCAACACAGCGTGGCGCGCCTGGATAGGGGGAAAGCCAACTTGGCCGATGCTGGACTCGCCTGTGAAGCCAAAGATGCCGCGTGCTTGGTTGTAGGTGCAGCACTGAGAGGCGGGTCAGCAGCCAGCAACGCGTGCCAGGCGTGCCTCGCGCGCCTTTGCGATGCGCATGCAGTTCTTGTAGAACTCGCCTCCCTGGAGACAATGGTGAGCCCGTGCAGAACGGGCTGGGCCAGCAGCACTGCACAGCACGCGCACCACGCGGGTGCAGTGCGCTGTGCAGCTGCAGCCTGCGCTGCGCTGCGCTGTGGGCAGCGCACCATATACCCAAAATCGCTGAAGATGAAAGTGCGCTTCGGGTCAAAGCCTAGGGGCGGCGCGTCAGCGCAGCCCGCTGGGGCTAGGATAGCTCATGCGCGTGCACGCACGACATGCGATGATGTCCTTTGCGTTCTCACGCGACAGGCGGCACGTCTCCTCAATGGTGAGCGACTGGGACCGAGTGTCAGGTGCAGCACTGGATACCGCCGCCGGGCATGCCGCGCCTTCCACAGGAACTTCTCGTCGTCGGTGAGCTGGATAACTAGGGGCACCTGTGAACAGCGTCCTGAGAACGAGTCGCGGCAGCTTCGACTGCGCCGCGCTTGCCTTGAAGGCGTCCTGCAGCCACTTTGAGAAGTGGAAGGGGATGAGGTGCCCCAGGTGCAGCGCCTCGGAGGACGGGCCCTGCGCGCGGCGTCGGCTCGGTGCGCAAAGGAGCACAGGGCGGACCAGCGGAACACGCACCCGCCCCGTGTAGAGATAGAAACTGCGAGGGTCCTTCTCGTACGCGTCCAGCAGCAGTGTCAAGTCCCTGCCCGGGCGGGCAGAGAGGCGACAACATTCAGGCTCGGGCACAGATAGCGAGCGGACAGGCCTCTGCGACAGGCGCCACACACCTGTGCGCGAAGAACATGCCTCGTCGCAGCAGCACGTGCGCCTTCGTTCCAGTCACGCGCTCAACACTGTTGCCAAGCCGTCAGATCTGCTGCGGCCTCATGCTCGTTGCAGGCGCGAGATCTTGCAGGCGCAGCGGCACGCACCGTGCAATCAGGTTGGCATCAATGCTCTGGCAGCCAAACGTTGTGAGCAGCTTGTCGTAGTCTATTCCGCACGCGCCGGACTGGACATCCCATGGCGTGACCACCTGCGCCACCGCGTCGCCCTCCGCCACCGTTGCGGACGCGAGCTGCTCCGTGGCAGCCTCCACCGCGGCCATTGGGACACACCGATAGCTAGGGGCAGAGAATTTGACAAAGCGTTGGAGCCGCCGCGGCGCACGCGTTCGATTCGACAGCTGTGGTCGGTCGCTAATATGGTTGCTATTGCTCGCTGTGTGCACGCATGCGCTGTTGGTGCATTCATGCAAATCGGTTGAAGGCAGCACCGACACGAAGTCAACACTCAGCGTCAGCCACTGCTGGTGCCCCTCAGCCGCCCTTCCGGCGGCGGACGAGCGCATCAATGTCCGACACGGGCCGCTTCTCGGCGGCGGCAGGCGGCGGCGGCGGCGGCGGCGGCGGTGTATCTTTGGCGTCAGGCCTGCGGCCTGCTCCAGCAGCGTGCTCCAAGCCCGACCCCTGCACAACCTCCTGCACGGCTGCGCGCAGCACATCTAGGGGCGCGCCCATAATGCCCGCCCCCTGCTCCGTCACCAGACCCTGGGAGCGCCAGGCGGGGGCGTCGGAGGGGGGGCCTGCGTCTGCGTCGGGCGCATAGACCCGCCACAGCGCGCGGCCCGCGTCCGTGGTGCGCACCCATGCCACCAGCCGTCGCAGGCGCTCTCGGTCTCGGATGTGCGGTGCCCCCAGCGACGCCAGCTGCGCCACATACTCAACCGTCTCGCCCGACGGTGTGCACCCCAGCTCCTGCATCCACGCCATCGCCTCTACCGCCCGGTCCCAGTGGCCCTCCTCCGCGCGGCGCTGCGAGACGCGCACGAAGGAGTCCGCGGGCAGCTGCGTGCCCCGATGCCGGCTCCAAGTGGCCACCGCCGCAGCGGTGTCCCACCGCTCCTTGCGGCCCAGCGCCACGAGCACGGAGGTGTAGGCCTTGGGCGTCAGCGAGTCATGGAACTTGGGCAGCACGGAGGAGGGTGGCACACCGGCGGAGTGGGCCGCCAGCAGCGCGTAGACAACCTCGGCGCAGAACCGCTCAGCCACAGGCTCCTCCTCCTCAACCGCAGGGCCGCTGAAGAGAGAGCCCTTAGGCGGCGGAGGAGGAGGCGGCAGCGGCGCAGGGGCGGCGGCGGCGGAACAGGGCTGAAGTCTTTCTGCCGTCTGCAAGCGCAGACGTGTACGTGGCTTGGGTGCTCCAGTCGCAACGCCCACGCTGCGGCAGCCACCATATGCAGGCCGCCGCGTTGCGCTGCGCAGAAGCGGCGGCTGGCAGAAACAAGTTGACAGCATCAGCAAAGCTTGTGCACCCGGGCCTGCTTCACAGCGCGGACACGGGCCTACAGACCACAGACC
>Ga0208951_1000245_pt1 | contig 24420 bp, 21 predicted proteins | sample GreLakmeMI27MSRF_FD_187702 | JGI IMG/M metagenome (GOLD analysis project Ga0208951, IMG submission 187702) | Freshwater lentic microbial communities from great Laurentian Lakes, MI, USA - Great Lakes metaG MI27MSRF (SPAdes) | ecosystem: Environmental > Aquatic > Freshwater > Lake | place: Great...
CCCCCCCCCGCCCCCGCTCCGAGCTCACTCGCTTGCTCGCCCGCGCACAGTGGTGCTGCACCGCGCAGAAGCTCAGCCAGCATGCGCCCAGCAAACAGGAGAGCACCAAGAGGTGGCGCCTCCGCCCTTGTGCGCCCAGTCCAGCCTGGACGTCCTTGACGCGCGAGACATGCCCGGGCGCAGGCGGCAGCTTCGGAAGCGTTAGGGCGGGCGCGGCACTGGGGGAAGCTGCGAGCGCTGCAACGGTGGTCGCCACAGCTCCGGTTGCGGATGGGGCGGATTGCGGCGCGGATGCGGCGCCGGGTGACGGTGGGGTGGCGTACATGTACGTGTTTGCGCACACGTTGGTGGTTGATGCGCAGGGCGTGTTGGTCGGCTGCCACGGCCCGCCGGAGCACTGCAGCGTGCAGTTCCACCCGGTGCAGCTGGCAACCACGTTCGTTGGAGCGTCGCTGAAGTACCACTCCTTCATCGCGCTCGCCATGGTGACGCCATCAACCGTGAACTGGTAGAAATCAGCGTTGGAGCTCAAACAGTGCACCAAGCAGGCGCTGCTGTAGATTGTTGCGCTCGTAGGGAGTGTTTCAAACAGCGCCAGGGTCGCCGTCTGGAACTGCTGCACATACGTCTGCTCCGCGGGCGTCTCGCAGCACACACTGCTCTCCAGGTTGTTGGTGTCGTACATGATCTGGAGGGAATGGGGTGAGCAGCACGCGCATGTTGCAGCGCACGCGCACACGCACCTGGAAGGCGTCGAACTGCGCGGCTGTCATGAAGTAGGGCGTCGTGATGTATGGCAGCCGGTAGGAGGGCCACACGCACATCCAAGCGGATGCCCCCGTGTACGTCGCTGCGCAGTCGGCGGGCACCGGCGGCGTGGTGAAGGTGTACAAGTCTTGGGTCATTTGCTGGAGAGTGAGCATCCCCGGGATGGCCGGCTGCACGTCCACCCAGGCGGCCGCATCCAGGAGGCCCATGACCTGAACGTTCACAGGCACGGCTGCCGCAACGATGTCCAGGTTGGTTAGCGCCCCCCGCCCACCCGCGCTGCAGCCTGCGAAGAGGAGCCGCTCGGCCGCGCCGCTGCTGCCGAGCCCGTTGTTGGCCACCAGAGCCGCCACCACAGTGCTCACGATGCGGCTGCCTCGAAAGGCGTAGCCAAAGGTGCTGGGGCCCGCGGCGGCGTCGCCAAACCACGAATCGCTTGAACAGTATTTAACGAATACCATGTTTGCGTTGGCCCATGGGTTCACGGTGGGGTCGGTGGCGAATAAGCCGTCTTGCGCAAAGAGCTTATGAGGGAGGTGTCCGAGGGCAGCATAGAGGCGTCAGAGGCGTCCTGAGCCATGATGGGAGTCCCGCAGCGCACCGTCTTCCAGCCGGTGGAGCTCATGTCGAACTTGAGCGTGCTGAAGCGCTCCTGAGTAGCACAGGGCGTGAGAGATGGAGACGGCATGGTCCCTCGGCGCGCGATCTCTCGCACATCACAGCTCGGTTGGTCCCAACACCAATATCCACCCTCCAGATATAGCAACCATAGCGACGGGTCAGAGCCCTGCCGTAGCGGAAGGGGGCGAGCGAGGTCAGCCACCTTGCATGTCGCTACGCCACCGTGAGCTGTGGCGTGCCCCGCCGCGCCGCCACGCGCACGTGGCCGGCCACGCACCGCGAGATAATAGTAACCAGCCGGAGACCCGTCTAAATGAGGCGTGTCAGTCCGGCGTGAGAGCAAGGATTGTGTGCGTGAGCCACACCGTTGCACACAGCGTCTGGGTCGATGCTCGTCAGCCACGGCTGCAGCGTCATAGTCGCCGCGCCAGCAGTGCCCGGCTGGAGGAGCTCAGTTGGAGCGCCGTGCAGCGTGGTGCTGAATGCGGCATGGGCGACGCTCGGAGAGGCAAGCACAGCAAGCGCAAGCACGCGGCACAACATGGCAACACAGTGCTCAGAATTCCATGGCTCTGTGCTTGCGCTGCGCCTGCCCACGCGTCACACAGGGAGAGCGCTGGCGAAACACCCCTGGAGAGGGTGGAGACCCTGGAGAACTACGAACACCGTACCAGCCAGGAGTCCCGCCTGCGGATGAGGGATGCCCCATAATACCGCCGCCCCTGGCCCCTCAACGCCAGAACGCCTGAAGCTAGCCTGCGTCCCGCCTCCGCCCGCGTCTTGGTATCGCGGCCCGGGCTGTGGGCTCTCCGTGCGTCCGCTATGGCGACGCCCTACCGCATCGCCCTGTGCCTGCTCTGCCACCGCGCGCTGCTGCAGCCGGAGCAGTTTGAGGCTCTTGGGCTGCGTGCTGGCGCGCGACTGCGCGTGGCCGTGTTTCTGGTGGCACAGGTGAAGCGCTGCGAGCAAGTGCGCGAGCCCAGCGCGGCGGAGCTCTTCGCACGACTGCACGCCGGCTTGGGCCACGCGCTGGCACACTCCCTTTGTGTGGTGCGTCCCGTACACACGCGCCGCACACACGCGCCACTGAGGCGCGGGTAACCGCAGTACCTGCACGAGATGCTGGGCTTTGCTACGGTGGACTCACTGCACGACGTCTTCGTGGACCTCCCTTCCGTGCGCGCCCGGCGGGCGCGAAGCAGCCGCGCGGGTGCTGGGTGCTGATGTGCGCGCCGGCGCGCAGGTGCTGTCGTTGTCGGCGGCGCAGGACTGCGTGACTGAGCGCGCGCCGACGCTGGAGGACGGTGAGGAGAGCTTCCTGGCTCCCGGCTCCCCGCTGGGCCTCTTCGTACGACACAGCCTGCTGGGCTTCGACGCGCTGTCCTTCGAGGCCGCGTGCCGCCTGCAGGGGCGCTGCCAGGCGTACTGCGCGGCTGCGGCCGCGTCGGGGCCCGGGCCGGGCGCCGGGGAAGGGGAGGAGCAGGAGGCCGAGGGTGACGGCGAAGAGGCGGCGCGCCTCCGCCACGCCCGCCGCCTGAGCGACTACCGGACCGCGCTGTGCCCGCCGTGCCCGGCTGCCGTGGAACGGCAGTCGCTCGCGTGCCCGCCCGGCGAGGAGGCGCACGCGCCAGCGCTGCTGAACGGCCTGCTGGCCTCGTGCGGCACGCAGGTGGAGCGGGGCGGCGGGGCGGCTGGAAGCACTCGCTCCGCCCTCTCCGCGCTTTCGGCGCTCGCCCCGGACGCGCCGCAGGCCCACGCGCTGCGCCTGCGCGTGGCCATGGTGCAACACGACGTGCCCGGCGCATGCGAGGGGCTGCACTCGCTGGCGGAGTACCTTCCCTGCCCTGCGGGCGCCGATGACGCCGCGCTCGCGGGCGGCGTGCTGCGCGGCGCTGACGCTCTGGCGCCCACCCGCTCCGGCGGCTTCGGCACCGCCACCGCGGCGGTGGTGTGCGCGCTGACGGGGCTCACGGGGCTGCACGTGCGCGAGGGTGGGCTGGAGGCGGCGCTCACGCTGCTGGACGAAACCGTGCGCACCGCGCAGAGCGGCACCGACGGCGCCGCCCTCGCCAACGCGCTGGGGATGCTCTGCCAGCTGCTGCTGCGCTGCGAGGCGCCCGACGCGCTGGGCAGCTCCTCTTCGCAGCAGCAGCCGCACTCGCAGCGCGCGGGTCCTCGCCCCCCCCCCCGCGCAACTCCGCCCCACCTGGCGCAGCTCCGTCAGCTCCTCAAGCGATGCGCCGCAGCAGCAGCCAAGCAGCAGCTGCCTGCGCTGGGCTGCTGGGCGCACTCTGCGCTCGCGCAGCTCGCAGTCGGCTGCGGCGGCCCCCAGGCGCCCGCCCTCGCCGCGGAGGCGGCCCGCGCATCGCAGCGCATCGCCTTCGAGGCGCGCATCGCGGTGCGCGCCAGCTCGCCGCCAGCTCCGCCTCCCAAGGCTGGCAGCAACGCGGCGGCGCCTGGTGCAAACGCGCACCTCTTCGCTGTCGTCGCCGCGGGCGCGCTGCAGCCCGCGCCGCCGCCCGCCGCCGCCGCGGCCGCGCGTCGCTCCGCCGCGGCGTCGGCGCTGGTGTGCGCCACCGCTTGGCTCTCCAGAGGGGCGCCTGCGCTTGCGGCAGCGCAGGCGAGGGCCTTCCTGGCCGTGCACGCCTTGAAAGCGCCCCTGGAGGACGTGTGCCTGGCGCACGCGCACCTGGCCGTGCACGAGCACGCCATGCGGGGTCCCGCCTGCGCGTCAGCCTACCTGCGCTCCGCCGTCGCCGCAGTCGCCGCAGCCTCTCCCGCGCCCACCCAGCGCCCAGCCTTCCCGGCGCTGCGGGGATGCTGCGTGGCCCTGGCGCACGCGTCGGCTCTGGCCCGCGGAGAGCTGCGCCTGGCGGCTGCGCTGTGCGAGGAGCTGGCGGCGCTGGCGCCGGCTCGGGCCCTCCTGGACCCCCACGCCCGCCTCGCCGCTCGGCTGGCCGCCGCGCGCACCCGCCTCGCCTGCGGCGCGCTGGCGGAGGCGGCGCGCGAAGCGGAGCAGGTGGAGCGCCAGGCGGCTGACAACGGGGCGTCCCCGCTGCGCGTCCAGGCGCTGCTGCTCACAGCCCAATGCTTCGCAGCCGCATCGGCGCCCCTCGCCGCGATGCCCGCGGCGACGGAGGCTGCGTCGATGGCGGCGCGGCTGCGCCTGGACGCGCTGCACGCGGAGGCGACGGTGCTGCTGTGCGAGCTGCACACGCTGCGCGGCGGCGGCGGCGGCGGCGGCGGTGACGTGGCGCAGGGCTCGCGCGCGCTCAAGGCTGCGCTGCCCTTCCTGCTGACCCAAGCGCCGCTGGAGATGCGCGGGCGGGCGCTGCTGGCTCTGGCGCGGGCGCTGCTGGCCGAGGCGCCGCAGCAGCAGCCGGAAGACCCGCACGCCAGACCCGCGCTGCTTGCGGAGGTGGCGCACGCGCTGGAGGACGCGGCGGAGGCGCTCCAGCAGGCGCACGCCGCCAGCAGGGCGGCGGAGGCGCTGCACCTGCTTGCTCTGGTGGAGCACGCCAGAGGGGACCTCGCCAAGTGTGACCTGGCGGCGGAGCGGGCCATGCTGGCGGCCGCGGGACCCCCCGACATGCCGGGAGGGCTGGCATGTGCCTTTATGTTGGAGACGTGAGTGAGCTGACTGGGGCGCGACGTGACTGGGGGTGAATCCCTCCACACGCCTCTCCGCCTCTCGGCTCATGTCATGCGCCGCGGGCGCGCGCTGCTGCTCGCGTGCCTCCTGCAGTGCCGCGCGGCTGGCGCGCAGCCGCCTGCGCCGGGCGATGCGGTCGACACAGCCATTGCGGATGCTGACGCACGCCTGGTTGGCCGCGCCTGCAGCGGCGACGCGGTGCTGTCTCTCTTCAGCGCCTCCGCCTTCAGCGGTTGTGCCTCGCTGGCAGGCAGCGTGCGCATGTCGCCCTCATTCGCTGTGCCAACGCTGCGAGGAGCCTTCGCCATGCTGCAAGCTGTCAGAGGCGACGTGGATCTTCACCACACGACGCTGGTGGACATGGCAGCTGCTTTCCCGAAACTCACGGCTGTCGGCGGCTCAATCCGCATCTGGGCGAACGAGCGTCTCCTTGGGTCTGACGTGGCCCCAGCCTTTCCGGAGCTCACAGACATCGGCGGCAACCTGCTCATCCAAGATGCGCCTGTGCGCTCTCTCATGGCTGAGTTCCCAGCACTGCGGCGCATCGGTGGCACGCTGACTCTAGCAGACTTGCCAAGACTGACAGCCTGGGACAGCCGCACCTTCCGCGCGCTGACCTTCGCGAACGGCGTGCACATGCGCAACTACGGCCTGGCGGAGGCCAAGAGAGCCTTTCCAAGGCTGACTGAGGTGGGCAGCGCCGGGCTGGTTCTTGCAAACCTCACGGACCTAGCCACCATCGGCGGCGCATTCGCAGCTCTGCGGCGGGTGGGCGGCGACCTGGCGCTGCTGGACTGCCCCTCGCTGGCGCTAGCGCCGCACGGAGCGCTGAGCCGGGTGCGTTCCGTGGGCAGCCTTCGGGTGCGAGGCACCGCTCTGAAAGACCTTTCCTTTCTGCTCTCCCTCTCCGTCGTCGCGCCCGGCGGCGTCGAGCTGGGCGGCAACGCGAAGATGCTGGCGCTGGACGGCCTGCAGAACCTGCGTTTCGTTGGCGGCGCTCTCGACCTTGCGGGCCTGTCGCAGACCTTTGGCGACTGCGGCTCGCTCTCCTCGGCTGGCCTCTTTCACCGCTGCTACTCCACCCAGTACCGGCTGTGCCAGCCCGGGTTCAAATCCGACGCAGCCGCGCGCGGAGTGGCCTACGCGGGCGCAGTCTCCGCCGGCACCTACGCTTGTGTGGAAACAGCCATGACGTGGCTCAACAGCACCACGTTCATTTCTATCACAGCCGGCGCGCTGCGCGCCACTGGGCTGGACGACGAGCTTGCGTCCCCCCTCGCTGACGTCACAGTGCTGGCGCCAGACGACCGCGCCTGGCTGGCTCAATACGGCAGCCGCGGCTTCGGCGGGCCGCTGCTCAGCGCCCTCGGCGTGGCCGCGCTGACAGACATTCTGAAGCAGAGCATGGTGCGTGGGGCGCGCACGCTGCTCGCACTCCCCCACGCAGCTCTGCTGCCCACCTGGGCGGGCACGCGCGTGCTGGCTGTCTCCTTCCTGGGCGCTCGCACGCCCTGGGAGACGCCCAGATGCGCCGGGGCTCCTGGGTTCTGGGCGCCGTGCCTGCTGAAGGGCTGGGCAGCAAAGCAGGTGATGTTCCGCACGCTCTTTCGCGAAGATGATGGCGATGAGCAGCCGCGAATCCCCGCCGAGGCCGAAGCTGAGGCCTCGCCCTGCGATGGCATGTGCGGCCTCTGCAGCGACGTGTGTTGCTGTGAGCCAGGATGCGTCCTGGCGGGCGACTGCTGCGACGGAGCAGCATCCGCGTGCGCTGCCCTGTTTTCCGATGAACCAGTGGCCGCGCAAACGTCGACACCGCCCGCACCGACTTTGCTGGCGGCGCTGGCTGCGACGCTGCACTCGGGCGCGTGGCTCACGCAGCCCGACTTGAAGGGTGTCAACGGCGTGGTGCAGGTGGTCAACGCCCTGCTCCTGCCGCCCGGCGTGCCGCGCCAGCTGCCTGCTCTGCCGCGTGCTGCGTTTCCCCCCAGGCCGCCCAGCTCGCCGCCCAGTCCTCCAAGGCCGCCCCCCGCGCTGCTTCCGGCTGGCAAGGCGCCTCCATCGGCCAGCGGTGCTTATGCAGCAATGCTGCCAACCAATTCCTCTCATGCTCTGTATGGCTCGGTGCCATCCTGGGCTGTAGTCTCGCCCCCACCGTCGCAGTTTCCTCCGCCCTCGCCGCCGCCGCTCCCTCCGCCCCGGTCATCCACTGGCCTGCGTGGCAGCTGCAGGGCGGTGTTGCCTAACATCTGCGGCCAGTGCGACTACACCTTTTCGGCCGCGGGTGGCGCCTGCTGTTGCGACACTTCCTGCACCACCACGGGAGACTGCTGTCCGGACTACGTAGCGGCCTGCCTCGTGGGCTGAGGGACGCACAACGAACTCGTCGTGTGAATCGTAGTCAATTCACACGCACTACGCAACTCGCGGCCACCTCAATCTTTCGAGGCAGCGTGATAGACCGCGGTCCTTCCGCATTCTTTGTTGATGTTGATGAAGGCACCGACCGTTTTTGCTGCCCTGTATGACTAGAATTCACACAAGATGCGTTTGGCGTTTTGGGGGACGCCAGAGACGCGCCCCCCTCGATGCCGACTGTGCGTGGCCAGCGTGTGGTGCTCCTACCGCAGAGATGGCTGCCCCGGACGTCACCGCGCAGCAGGCCTGGTCTGAGGTGTGAGCGCGTGCGCTGTCACCGCCCGCCGCCCGTCTGACCGCCTCACCTCCAGTCGCAGCATGAGCGCCTGGAGTGGGACGTGGCTGAGTGCATTGAGGCGGAGTTTCGGGCGCAGGAGGACGAAAAGGCTGCCTGCGTGCGTGAGGCGGGCGCGCTGCCGCGCCAGCTCACCTGGCCGCCCGCCGCCGCCGCTCCGGGCGAGAAGCCTGACCTCACCGACCCGGAGCTCCTCTTCTACAGCTTGCGGCGCGTTGCCGCCTCGCGGGAGGATCCGGCCGCGCGGTGCCGCTGGGAACCAGCGGAATTCTACGCACGCCCCGGCGGCTGGGCCTCGGTACTCGAGCAGCTGCCGCAGAGCCCGGCGGGCTTTGTGTGCTTCACCCGCGAGGACTGCGTGCGGGGCGCCAAGGTGCGGCGCGACGCGGGCGGGGGCCGGGCAAGCAGCAACGGGCTTCGCCCTTCGAAGCTCCGCAGCCTGACGCACCGCGCCGCTCTCTCTCCAGGCACTCGACGCGTTGGTCAAGCGCGCGCGCGCCGCGGATCCAGGCGCGTTCAAGGCGCAGGTGGAAGCGGCCAGCGTCCAGTGGGGGCCGGGGAAGCGTGGGGCCTTCGGCACCGGCGAGAACCGGCGAGAAGGCGAGAAGGTTCGCAAGAAGTCCTGCTCGGCGCTCCGGAAGGACCAGCGAGGGCTGCAGGCTGCTGCTGACGCGGTCGCCGGCCGGATAGTCGGCGGCGAGGTGCGAGCCTGAAGCCCTGACAGCTTCCTTCCCGCCCTTCGCCTCTACCGAGCCTGACGCGCCGCGCCGCTCCTGCGCCGCGCAGAACTGCATGGCGCGGCACGGCACGAACGCGAAGGGCCGGAGCAATGTCGCCGTGGAGATGGCCCAGCAGAGCGCTAAGGGGGTGCGAGCCGGAGAACTGCTGTCGTCAGCTTCCCCTCTTCCGGAACCTCACGCGCGGCGCTGCTCCCGCGGCCCGCAGCGATCGCTTGTCTCGGACGAGATGCGCGTCTTCCTGACGGGGGTCGTCGTCGGGCCCCTGACGCGCCAGCACCGACGCAAGTACAAAGGCGTGGAAGGACCTTACTGGGCCAAGATTGCCGACGTTCTGCAGAAGGACGAGGACTTCTGCAAGCTCGCCGCCGAAAACACGCAGGACGCCTGGGTTAAAGGGGAAGAGCAAGAAGGAGCGGGAAGAGCTGGAATTGCTGCTGGCGAGCATACTCTGCAAGCTTTGAACACGCGCGAATACGCGTCCAATACAAGGATTTAATAAGGAATGGAAAGAGCAGCCAGAGGTGTCTCGAGTCGGGCAGCCCCAAACAGTTGTGCGTGTCCGAGTGGTGGGTGAGCAGCGCTTGCAGAATCAGCTCCAGTCCACCATTGGCCGCCAGGAAATGGAGGCTGCAGGGCTCACCGAGGAGGACCTGGTTGCCCAGAAGGCAGCACGCATTGCCTGCCACGCCTTGGTTCCATCTCTATCTCAGAAGCGGCTGACAGGATGCTGGTCCACACGATTCCGCAGACGGACATGTACAGCACCTGATGCTGCAGCGGCACCAACACGAAGTTGACGCTGGCTGCGGGCACCCAGAAGGCCCAGCCCTTTTTCAGAGTGGGCAGCGTGTCACGCCTCCACTTTGCGGGAAAGTCCTCCAGCCGGCGTGCCCACCCCAGGTTCCATAGGAATATGCTGCTCACCACCACCGGGCCCAGCACCAGCTGGTTGGCCGCAACCTTGGCCGCGAAGCCGGGCAGCTTGGCGGCAAAGGGGAGCGCCGGCGGAGTGGGGAAGCTGCGGTTCAGCAGGCCGTACCAGTGGTGCTGCAGCGGACCGTAGTAAACCAGTCCGAAGGCGCCCAGGCGACCCGTGCGCGCCCAGTCCACCCCTGTGAAATACTCTGCGCCGCGTGCGCCCCGCCGCTGCTTCTCCAGACTCTGGGCAACAAGGTCCCCCGTCACCGATAGGCTGGCGCTCGTCAACATCGCCTTCACCACCGGCGTGCGCAGCGCCTGGAGCAACGAACCGCTGGGTTGCGAGTTTGCCGTAGGGGACGAGCTCGCATGCCTTACGCTGCTCCGCCGCCCACCAAAGCCGCCGCCAAAGCCCAAGCCGCCGCAGCGGCTAATGAGCAAGCCGCGCATGGCGCGTCACGCGATATGCTGCTGCCGAGGGAGGGAGCAGGTCTCGTCGAACCTCGTCGAGACGTCGAGTCGTCGACGTCGCGCGCGTACGTTGTTCGCATCGTGTTCGCATGTTCGCTTGTCTGAAAGTTCTCCGCTCCGCTTGTTCTTGGCAGGCGCCATGGCGCACACATGGAAGGGCGAGCTGATGGAGTGCACGGGTGCGGTGGCCTTGAGTGGCGCAGCGCAGTTCACCAACGCTTACGCGCGCCTGCCAGGTGAAAACACGGACGAGGACTGCCGCAATAGGTGCGGCTTTTGCCTGCTTTTGGCTGTTTGCCGCGCGCTGGCTTATCCTCCGCTCCTCCGCCCCTCCTCCGTGGGCGCGCCCGCTGCGCCCACGCGCACTGCTCCCCACTCTGCTCCCACGCGCTCACGCGCTCCGCCTCACTGCTCGCAGCTGCCAAGTGGTCATCTGTCCCTGCCACGGCTTCGCGGACAACTACAGGTGTGTGTGTTGGTCAGCCGTGAGAGAACCGCCTCCGCTGACACGTCTTCTCCTCTTCTCTCCCTCAGGCGAGCCTTCTCCTCCTGGTACATCCCGCACCTGCTCTTCTTCATCACCTTCACGTCCATCTGGTTCTGGGTCAGCGTGGGCGGCTACGTGCGCTGCGCGCCGTTGAAGGCACGAGCCAAGGCTCTTCGCGCTTGATCCTGCTCTCACTCCACTGTCCCGCCACGCGCAGTCTCAGTACCCGCTGCCTCCGCCGGGGATGGGCGTGGGCAAGTACTACAACATCTCGTACCCGCCGCCCCCCAGCAACGTGACGAACGTGACGAACGGCACAGCAGTTGCGCTTGCACCTGGCCCCAGCCCCGCGCCGCTCTCCAACGCCTCCCTTGCCGCGCGTGCCGCGCGCATGAGCTACAACGGCGCCATCGACACGGCTGTGGCTCAGCACGCGGCGTGGCAGGCGTGCAACGCGCAGTCGAATAGAGCCATCGGAGGCACCATCGTGCTGCTCTTCACGCTGCTGGTGTACGGCGGCGTGCGCCGCATTGCGATGCGAAAGAAGTTCAACTTGCCTGGCAAGGCTTTGGACGACGTGTGCGCGTGGATCTTCTGCGCCTGGGCGGCGCTGTGCCAGGAGACGCGCACGCTGCGCCACAACGCGGTGCTGCAGGGCGTGTGGCAGGGCTACCAGGCAGTGGAGAAGACGCGGCTGACTGCGCCGGGGGCAGTGGAGATGGGCCGGCCAGGGACTGCGGTGTGAAAAGGGAGGGAGGAGGACTGCGCAAGCAAAAGGAACGGGCGGACTGGATGTCCGCCGTCTGTCGATATCCAAACGAGGCGAATGCATGCATGGCGAGTCTAGCGTACAGCAACAGATAGCAGCAGCGCCCTCACGAGGAAGGCTGGAGACTGAGAGCAGCGCCCTCCGCTGCCGCCTCCGCGACCATCGGGGGCTCAGCAGCAGCAGCCGGCGCACCAGCGGGCTCAGCATCAGCGGGCAGCTCGCCGGCGGGTGGCTCGGCGACAGGTGGCTCGGCGGCGGGTGGCTGGACCGGCGGCACAGCCGCCAGGCTCTCCCGCACAGCCGCGGCAACCATCTCGGCCTCCGCGGCAGCCGCGGCGGCAGGGGTGGCATGCATGCCCCAGAACTGCAGCTGCGCGTGCAAGCTGGGCGCTATGCCCGCCGCGTCCAGAGACGGCCGGCGAGCCAGCGCGCCGCGCGCCACGCCCATCGCGCTCTCCTGCGGCACGCTGCTGGCGGCGCGGGCCAGCCTGCGCGGCGGGCCCGCTGCGCGAGGCACTGCGACCGCTGAGCTGCTCACGTCGCCTTCTGCAGCTGGGCTCTCGCAATCAGACTCTGCGCTGCCGCTGTCAGATGCGGAGCCGTCCGCCGCGTCAAGCGCCGCAGGTTGCGCGTCTTGAAGGCTGGCCAGGATGCCCTCCATTAGCATGACGTCTTCTAGGTCCATGGAGCCGCCGCCTCTCATTGCGCGCGACAGCATGGCTGGCGACATGAAATCCGCCAGGCGCGCCAGGCGCGCCTGCTGCATGGCCGCGATGCCTGCGGCGGCTGATGGCGGCGAGGCGGCCAGGAAGGCTGCGCGGCGGGTGTCGTCGTCAGCAGCTGGGGAAGCGGCGGGTGAGTTTCTGAAGCTGCCCTGCACGGTTGGAAGCGCGGAGAGCGGGCTAGATGAGGAGGAGGAAGGGGGGGGGTCCGGGCTGGAGGGACCACCCGGCAGCTCTTGGTCACCCGCAGCAGAAGCAGGCGCCATGGGCTCCGCGCCGTCTGAAGAGCTGCGGTTGCGCAGCCGCGCCTCCAGCACGCGCTGGTCCTCTAGCAGCTCGCGCTGCCACTCCTCCGGCGTCTGAGAGAGGCGGCCGGGGAGAGGAGAAGAGAGCGTGAGGTGCGAGGAGTGGGGGGAGTTTGGCCCGGAGCCCCGAAAAGTGCGCGCCTTCTTGCCGCGGAAGACCACCGCGTAGCCCACGTCCTTGCAGAAAGGGCAGGCGACCGGGGCGGCGCACGGGGACTTGACCTGCAAGAAACACTCTGCGCAGGGCGGGGGCGGAGCAGTCAGAGAACAGGCGCCAGCACAGCGTCATCTGCTGCCCGCACGGGCACCCAACAGGGCCCTGGGAGCGCTCGCCCAGGCGCTGGTGCGCCAGGCGTCGTGCGCCAGACGGCAGAAGCGCGTGTGAGGCGGCCGGGTGGCCGGTGTGACGGAGTGACCGAGACAGGCAGAAACCATGCTTCTCGGAACGCCGCGCTGCGGGCGCATGCGTGCGTACGGCCGCGCCAGAAGCCTCGCGTACCTGTGCAGAGGCCCTTGTTGCAGCACTTGCTCCGGTTGAGCGACGGGTAGCACTGCGGCGCACGAGGCGTTGTCTGTCAGTCTCCCTCGCAGGCGTCCCACCCACGCACAAGCCCAAGACTTCAAGGCTCCCCTCCGCACCAGCATGCAGATGGGGCACTCCTCCAGGGTGCTGCCTTCCGCCGCGTCTTCCGAGTCAACGCCGGGAAAGCAGGGCGCCAGTTTTCCAGCAAGGATGAGCTTTTTGAGGCGCGACGTGTCGATGCCACGGTGCACGTACAACCCGCAAGGCTTGGTGTACTTGTTCTCCACGGTGCTGCGCGCACGCACGCCGCGCGGCTTGCGCAGCGCAGCGCCCATCTCGTGCGCGCCGCAACAAGGCCAAGCACGCGCGAGGTGGACACGCGCCTGTTTCTAGTTCCCACACAGGAGGTCTGCACACGAGCCTAGGGCGCTGGATCTGCGCTTTATTCCTCACGTGTCGTACGATCTACGTATCTACGATGCGGCACTCGTGTCGCCCTCGCCTCTGGCGCCATGCGTCGTTCCGACGTGTCTCGCGCTCACGTCAGCTCCTCCTTCGCCAACCTGGCGGAGCTGGCTGAAGGGCCGGGCAACCCGCTGACAAAGCCGGGAAGCAGCTCGGCTCTGTCCGCGGACAGCAGCGGCGCGCGCAGCGAGGACCGCCCCGACCGCCTCATCATGGTCTCCAACCAGCTGCCGGTGCGGATGAAGCGCCGGGAGGCTGCCGCTCCGGCTGGTGGGCACAGCTGGGAGTTCGAGTGGGACGAGGACTCGCTGGTGGGTCAGGCCAAGGCCGGCATCGAGCAGCCGCAGTTCCAGGCCATCCAGGCGCGTGGCCGCTGGCTGTGCTGCGAGGGGGGCAGGAGTGGGGCTAGCGCAAGCACTTCTCTGCGTACTCTACGCTGCTCAGTCCGCCAGTCGGCGGGAAGCCGGCAGGCTGCGCTTCTATGTTTCGCGCCGCTCGCTGGCACTGGCGCGTATGGGAGGCCTGCGCTGCGCCGTGTTAGCTGTGACGCAGCTGCTCTTGCGTTGTGTCTGCGAGGGTTTCTCACACACCGCTCCTGGCCGCGCGCAGGTGCTTTACGTGGGCGGGTTGCCGCAGGAGGTTGCGGCCGCAGAGCAGGACGCGGTGTCGTCTGACCTGTTTGCTCGCTTCAGCTGCTTGCCAGGCACGTGCCGCGCCTAGTCAGCCATCTATCTTCGCCTCACGCACCCGCCACACAACCACCAGTCTACCTGGGCGCTGAGCTCAAGGAACGCTTCTACACGGTGCGTCACATTCAGCGCTGCGAGCGCGCAGCGGAGGCGTCCATTCGTCTTTCAGACCTAACGTCGCCTCTCTTCCCCCTCGCAGCGCTTTTGCAAGCAAACCCTCTGGCCGCTCATGCACTACCTTCTGCCTTTGAGCCCAGCCTCCCTGGGCCGCTTCGATCGCGGCGAGTGGGGCGCATACCTGGCTGCCAATAAAAAGTTCAGCGACCGGCTGATGGAGATCATAGCCCCCGACGACGACTACATCTGGGTGCACGACTACCACCTCATGCTGCTGCCTTCCTTCCTGCGCAAGCGGTTCAACACCTGCCGGTTGGGTTTTTTCCTGCACTGCCCGTTTCCGAGCAGCGAGCTGTTCCGCACCTTCCCCGCTCGCGAGGCACTGCTGCGCGCGCTGCTCAACTGCGACGTCATCGGCTTCCACACCTTCGACTACGCGCGCCACTTCCTCTCCTGCTGCTCACGCATGCTAGGGCTAGCGTACGAGAGCCAGCGCGGAACGCTGGGCATCGAGTACTACGGACGCAAGATTGGCATCAAAATCTGCCCCACGGTGCGTCAGGCCGCCCTTCCCGCCGCCATGCGTGCCCCCTGCGCCCTCTGCTCACGCGTGCCGCTCGGCTGGCAGGGCATCAACCCCCATCGTCTGCGCCGAGGCCTGGCCGCCTGGCCGGAAGCTGCTTGGCGTCGCGGCGAGCTTCTGGCGCAGTTCGCCGGCAAGACGGTGTTGGTGGGCGTGGACGACACGGACGTCTTCAAGGGCATCGAGCTCAAGCTTCGTGCTTTTGAGGCTCTTTTGGAGGCCCACCCGGAGCTGCGCAGTCGCGCGGTGCTGGTGCAGGTTGCGAACCCGGCGCGCAGCGGCGGCAAGGAGGTTCAGGAGCTGGTGGCGGAGGTGCACGCCATCGTGGCCCACATCAACCGCACGTACGCGGACCCCCACCCCGTGGATGGCATGCCCGCGGTGCCGCCCGTGGTGTTGCTGGAGCGACATGTGCCTCTCCATGAGCGCATTGCGCTCTACAGCATCGCCGAATGCGCTGTTGTGACGGCGACGCGGGACGGCATGAACCTGGTGCCCTACGAATACGTGGCGTGTCGGCAGGGGCCGGAGGACGAGGGTGAAGACGGCGTAGCAGTGGACAATGCACCGCGCAGCAGCATGCTGGTCGTCTCCGAGTTCACCGGCTGCTCTCCCAGCCTATCTGGCGCCATCCGGGTGAATCCTTGGAACACGGAGGACACGGCTGACGCTTTGTACCGCGCCATCAGCATGCCGGCTCACGAGCGCGCGGCCCGTCATGAGAAGCACTGGCGCTATGTGCGCGAGCACACGGCTGGCTACTGGGCCGCCAGCAACTTCGCGGAGCTGAAGCGCGCCTGCCGGGGCCACTCGCAGCTGCGGTGCTACGGGCTGGGCTTTGGTCTCAACTTTCGGATTGTGGCGCTGGACCCCAACTTCCGCAAGTTGCCGCTGGAGCGCGTGGCGTCAGCCTTCACGCGCGCCACCCGGCGGGCGCTCATCTTCGACTACGACGGCACGCTGGTGCCCGCCAGCAGCACCTTTCCATGTCGGCCGAGCAAGGAGCTGCTTTGCGCGCTGCGCGCCCTGGCCGCCGACCCCGCCAACGTGGTGTACATCGTCTCCGGCCGGCGGCGCACCATGCTGGACGACTGGTTCGGCGGGGTGCCTGGGCTGGGCGCCAGCGCTGAGCACGGCGCATATCTGCGCCCACACACAGGCGGTGCCTGGGAGGAGCTCGCTCCGGGCGTTGCCGCGCCCGATGAACCCTCCAGCTTCGCCGACGCTCTCCAGGCTGGTTGGCGCGAGGTTGTGCTGCCCATCTTGGAGCTGTACACGGAGAGCACTGACGGCTCCTTTGTGGAGCGCAAGGAGTCCGCACTCGTCTGGCACTACGGAGATGCGGACCCCGAGTTTGGAAGCACGCAGGCTAAAGAGTTGCTGGACCACATGGAGAGCGTGCTGGCCAATGAGCCCGTCGAGGTTGTTGCCGGACAGGGCACCGTGGAGATCAAACCTCAGGGCGTCTCAAAGGGCGTCGCCGTACTGCGCATCCTGGAGCTGGCTGGCGTGTCGGGCACCGGCGGCACGCCGTTCGACTTTTCGCTGTGCATGGGGGATGACCGCAGCGACGAGGAGATGTATGCGGCGCTGGAGGCGCGCTCGCGGGAGGCCCCGCCTGCACTGGACGCGGGCGCGCTCTTCAACTGCACGGTGGGTCAGAAGCCTAGCCGGGCGAGCTACTTCCTGAACGACCCGGCGGAGGCGATGGAGCTGCTGCTGCAGCTGGCTGGTGGGGAGGCTGGGGGGACGCCGCGCGCCCTCGCGCACCAGGGCGGCCTGGAGCTGGACATCGCGCGCGCGTCAATCCCAGAGTGAGCACTGTGATATGTGATGACGGGCTTTGCTTAGCGGTGAGGAGAGGCGAAAAAGCTATCTAGCGTCTAGCCACCAGGGACGAAAACGCGCACTCTCTGTCGCCCTTGCCTTCTCGCTGCCTGACACACCCACGCGTTTCCGCATGCTGCGGCTCGTGGCGCCTAGATAGGCGCACCCATGGCGTGAGCCTGGCAGCCTGCGAGGCGGGAGGGAGGCGCGCAGCCGATGGAGTCCGGGGGAGGCCGTACACACGTCGCGCTGCTGGTGGCGCTTTGGTTCGCCTGCAATGTTGGCGTCCTGCTGCTTAACAAGACGCTGCTGTCCACTTTTGGCTTTGGCTACCCGGTCTTCCTCACAGCTTGCCATGTGCGTCCTGCTACGCGGCGCTGCGAGCACGCCTGCGCTCACGCCTCCTCTTAGATGGCCACTTGCGTTGTGGTGAGCCAGGCGGCGCTGAGCTACCCCCTGAATCTGGTGCCACGCGAGGCGCTTCGCTCCGAACGGCAGCGCAACAGCGTCGCCGTCCTTTCCGTCGTCTTCTGCGCCAGCGTGGTTGCGGGCAACGTGAGCCTGCGCTACATCGCCGTCTCGTTCAACCAGGCGGTGAGCAGCACCGACCCAGCCTTCACAGCCGCGTTTGCCTTCCTGCTGCATCGAAAGCGGGAGTCGCCACAAGTCTACGCCGCCCTGGTGCCCATCGTCCTCGGCACCGCGCTCGCCTCCGGGGTGCGCGCTTTGCGTTGTGAGCGTGCTTGTGGGTTGAGCGTGCGCTAATAAGCTCCACGCGCACAGTTTGAGCCTCTCTTCAACGCTCTGGGCTTCTCCATGTGTCTCGCAGCAGCCGCCTCGCGCGCGCTGAAGAGCGTGCTGCAGGACGCGCTGCTTTCAGACGGGTGCGGGCCGCGCACGCGACAGCCTCATTCGCCTACTCACGCCTTGTCCTGCAGCGACAAGCTGCACTCGCTGAACTTGCTGGCCCACATGGCGCCTCTGGCACTGGCACTGTTGACGCCACTGGTGTTGCTGCTTGAGCGCGGCGCGCCAATGGCTGCTCTGGAGCTTGCGCGTAGCTCTCCTTCCTTTCCCTTGGTCCTGGCGCTGAACTGCTGCGCCGCGGCTGGCGTGAACCTGAGCAACTTCCTGGTGACTCGCGCAACCTCGGCTCTCACGCTACAGGTTCTGGGCAAAGCCAAGAGCGTCGTCGCCGTCGCCGCCAGCTTGCTCCTCTTCCGCAACCCGGTCAGCGCGCTGGGTTTGGCCGGCTACGGCGTCTGCTTGCTGGGAGTGGCAGCATACAGCCGCGCCAAGAGCGCCAGCAGGCACGCGCTGGCGCCAGCGCTCGCAGACGGAGAGGCGGGCACGCCGCTGCGGGTGCACGTGCACCGAGGATGAGAGGAGAGACAGACCGAGGATGATGCGCCTGGAATATTTCTAGTAGTGTGTGTGTCTTTCTGTGTTAAGGCCTTACGCGCTCACCATCTTGCGACTGGATTGGCGCGGCAGATGTTTGGCCCGTACTCCTCGTACTGCGCTTTTGTGTGCGCCGCCCGGTAAAAGTCGGGCGTGGAGCTCAGCACTGAGCCTCCAAACCAAACGGCAAAGCGCTGCATGTGGTGCGTCAGCACGTTCACCTCCACCGCCTGCGCCTTGAACCCGCCGCCGCTGCGCGCCTCCGACTCGGCCACACGCGCGTCCACCAGACGTTTGATGTCCCGCTGCACGCGGCGCCCAAAGTCCTTGTACATGGTGCTGCCGCCGCTCAGCACGATGTTGCCGTACAGCGCGCGCCGGGTGTCGATGGGTGACGTGGCGATGGCGCGGTCCACCATTTCGGGGAGGGGCGTTGAAAAGTCTGAGCTGTAGATCTCGGGCTGGAAGAAGACCTCGGGCGCCAGAAAGCGCTCATAGGCAACCTGCGCGCTCCAGGGCGCATTGGTGGCCGCCTTGACGCCGCTGATGGTGCGCAGGTACTTCTCCGGCTCCCGGTCAAGCTTTTGGAACTCCTTGGCCAGGTCGCTGCACACATAGCAGTGCTGCTCCTTCACTCGGCGCGCAACGTCCAGCGCCGACTCGGGCGGTACCGCCTCGCCACGCTCGCGCATCAGCTGCTGCACGAAGGCTGTGAGGTCACGGCCTGCGATGGGCATGCTTTTGATGCTCCCCGCCAGCACAAACCCGTCAGCCACAGGGATGACGTGAGTCACTCCGTCTCCCGCGTCGATCACCGTGCCGGTCAGCGTGGCCCCGCCCACGCGCTTGCTGGCAAGGGAGGCTGCGAGTGCCAGCACCGCCTGGACGCCGATGTAGAGGCCGGCGACGTTGAAGGACTCGAACATGATCTCAGCCGTGTACTCCCGGTTTTCAGGCGCATTCAGCGGCGGCTCTGTGAGCAGCACGAAGTGGTCTTCGGGGTCGCAGCGCAGGTACCTGGAAAGGGCGGTGAGCTGGGGACGGGATTGCACCGAGCTCAGAGCTCAGAGCGCACTTGAACATGCACTGCTGCCAGTACCGCTCCATGTGGTCCCAGTTCTCAACCTGGCCGTGGCGGATGGGCCAGCTCACGGTGGTGCTGCTGGCCTGCGCCAGCGCGTCGTAGCCAATGTTGAAGTCCAAGTCGTCAAGCGCAGAGCCGCGCCGCGCCGCGCCGCTGCCGCCACTGCTGACGCGGTCGTCCACGCCGATGCAGGTGGGGATGATGTAGCTGGGCTCTACGTTGCCCGCGAAACCCATCTGCACAGGAGGAGGTGCGTCAGCATACACTAGGGCAGGTTTGGCAACGAGGCTGGGTGCTATGTGCTGGCGTCGCGCGCCTTCGTGTATCCGGTGCCGTTGTCGATAATCACAGCCGGGCGGCTGGTGGCGTCCACCATGGCTGCACGCGGGAGAGCGCACTTGGCCTGCAGCCAGAGGTTGGGCTTACACTGCTCCTGCTCTGTGCTCCTTCCCCGACCCTCACAGACCTCTTACACACGCTCTCGTTACGCGCTCGGCGGAGGTGCTCTGTTCTCGAGACCCAAGTCGAACAAGAGAGTGCGAGCGTGTTCGACGTGCCAACAACGCTCCCTCCGGAGATGGCGTCTCCAGCGTCGCCGCTGAAGTTGCTAGGTGCGCGCTGAGCGACAGCGAGCAGTCAGCTCGAGCGCAGTTGAGCGCTGACGCTCGCTCGTCCCCAAGCGCGAGGCCCAGAGGGTGCAACCTTGTTCGTGTGCGGCCCGGACGGCCCCTCCTCGCTGGCACCCTCCAAGCTGCAGCAGTGCGTGCACGCCCGCCACGCTGGCCAGGCCCAGTTCTCTGCCCAGCGAGCCGCCGATGCAGAGGGTTTACCCGTCTCGCTCGCTGAGCCCAGCCTGCCCTCCCCAGGCTGCCCTGCTCTGGCGCGCAGTTCAGCCCCGACGGGCACTTCATCGCGCTGTGGCACGCAGACGGTGCGTGCGCGTCGCGAGAGGCTCAGCCAGCGCAGCAGCTGCGCTCACGGGTTGCTGGGCGCCCAGGCGTGAGCGTGTACGACGCACAGACGGAGGCCAAGGTTGTGGACCTGGGTCAGGGCGAGGCGGCGGTGCAGGCTGTGTGCTTCTCTCCTCGCTCCTCCTTCCTGCAGGTGTTCCACAAGCCTTCCGGCGCCGACGGCGACAAGAACCTGCGCCTCTACGCCCTCCCTTGCGCCACGCTGGCCCTCAGCTTGGCCCACAAGACCTTCACGCGAGACCGCTGGCCCGTGCTGCAGTGGAGCGAGGACGAAGCGGTGTTGATGCGCTGCGTCACCAACGAGGTGCACCTCTACACGCAAACAGACTTCCACTCAGCGCAGCCCTCGCGACGCCTGCGCGTGCCCGGCATCACCGCAGCGTCAATCTCCCCCGGGCCGGTGCCCTGGATCGGCGCCTTCGTGCCTGAGGCCAAAGGCGCACCCGCCAGCTTGCGCATCTACGCGCTGCCGCCTGTGCAGGCGGACAGCGCCGTGAGCGAGCCTCAGCCGGAGTCTCGTCGCAGCTTCTTTCGCGCCACGTTTGTGCGGTTCCGTTGGAACGCGCAGGGCAGCGCCGTGCTGGTGCTGGCCTTCGCCGACGTGGACGCCACCAACCAGAGCTACTACGGCGAGAGCAGCCTGCACTTCCTGCGCTGCGACGGCGCGGTGGAGGGGGCGGTGGCGCTGCCAAAGGAGGGTCCGGTGCACGACGTGGCGTGGTCGCCAAAGGGCACCGAGTTCGTGGCTGTGTACGGCTTCATGCCCGCCCGGGCGACGCTCTTCTCGGACAAGCTCAAGGTCCTGTTCGAGGTGCCCGCCGGGCCGTACAACACCGCCCGGTGGAACCCGTTTGGGCGCTTTCTTGCGCTCGCCGGCTTCGGCAACCTGCCTGGCGACGTGGCGCTGCTGGACCGCAAGGCTGACGGCAAGTGCAAGCCCATGGCGGAGACCCGCCTGGCCAACAGCGTGTCGCTGGAGTGGAGCCCCTGCGGGCGTTACCTGCTCACAGCCACCACCGCGCCGCGGCTGCAGGTGGACAACGGCTTCCGGGTCACCAAGTACACGGGGGAACGCCTGTTCGAGCGCCCCTCCGCGCCCAGTCAGCTGTACGCCTGCGAGTGGCAGCCCTGCAGCGCGCAGGCGCAGCTCGCCTACCCGGACAGGCCGCAGACGCCCGGCGCCGCCACAGCCGCCAAGAGCGCGCCAAGCGTGCTGGCGGCGGCCAAGGCTGCTCCGTACCGCCCGCCGGGCGCGGCGCGGGCGGGGCCACCAGCCTCTGGGGCGCCGCAGTTCAGCCTGGCTAGAGACGTGCAACCCTTCCTCAAGCCCGGCACTGCGGAGCGCCTGGCGCAGGCCAAGGCTGTGGGACCGCCCGGCGCAGAGTTTGTGGAGCCAGAGCTCAGCAAGAGTGCCAAGAAGAGGCTTGCACAGCAGAAGAGGGACGCGGCGGCGGCGACAAGTGGTGTGGGCAACTTGGCGCTCAAGTGAGTTGATCATCTCGATCGCCACGTGTGTTATGCAGCCACCTGGCACGAGAGCTGCGCCTCGAAAGTCGAAATGTAAACTCGTTGTACGACTCCTCCGCGGGCTTCTGCGTGTGCCACTCTCACGGCTGAGAACGCTTCGGAGTTCAAACGCTAGCGACGCGAATAAGTCAGAGTTACAGGGCAATCATGTCATGGCATTGGGTGGACCCACGACGACTTGTACGACTTGATTCCGGTACGACACTTTCTGTCCACAACCTTTTCCCCGCGGACCTGGTCGAAGCCTGACCCTGATCATGGCCACGCAGCTGGACTTTGCTGCGAGGGCGATGCCTTCGCTCGCGGCTGCTCGCACTCGCGAAATCTTGGCTCAGATCGTCCAGGCCGACACGGAGGCGCAGGCCGCGCACCAAAGGGTGCGCTGCGCGAGCGAGCAGCGTGCCTGGCCCAGCAGAGCCATGTCCGTCTGCTGAACCGCCTCCTCTCTGCACCTCCTCTCACGCCTCACCCCACAGAGCGCAGACGCGGTGGAGATCTCCAGGCTTCGTGAGCAGCTGCAAGCCGCCACTGCGCGCGCGGTGCGTGGTGCCTCGCGTGCCCTCAATGGCCTCGGTGTTGACTTTAGCGCAAACGGCGGTGCGCACAGAACGCCGCCGAGAGCGCGCGGGCCGAGTCGCTGCGCTTCGCGGAGCAGGCTGCGTCTGCGCAGGAGCAGGCTCAGTCGGAGGCTGCCGTGGCGCGCGAGGCAGTGGCTGCGAGCGAAGCTGCTCGAAGAGCCGGGGAGGCGCACGTGCAGGCTGACGCCAGCGCGCGCGTGTTCCGGGCCGAGGAGCAGGCGACGGTGCGCGTGGCCGCAGCCGAGGCGGAGGCCGCTGCCGCCCGTGCGGAAGCGAGCGCCGCGGAAGGGCGCACGAAGGTTGCTCGACGCGAGCGCCGAGCTGCGGACGCCGCCGCCGCGGACGCTCAGGCGGCTGCCGCGGCTGCTTTGTCAGCACGCGAGGGCGTGCAGGCGCGTTATTCGTCCCTGGGTGAGCGCTGCGGGGCGCTGCTGGCCGCGGAGGAGGCTGCGCGCCGCGAGGCGGAGGCGCTGGCGCTGCGCGCGCAGCAGCAGGCCGCGGCGCTGGACGCGCTGCGCGGGGAGCTGCAGGAGCGCAGCGGGCGCTGCGGCGAGCTCAAGGCGCGTCTGCGAGCCGTCAAGGAGGCGCACGCCTCCGCCACCGTCGACGCCGCGACGCGCCTGCAGGCCGCCACGGCCGACGCCGACGGGCTGCGCCGGCGGGTGGGCGAGCTGGAGTCCCTGGCCTCCAAAGCCGAGGAGGCGCGGCTGAGCTGGCACGCCCGTCGGTCGCAGCTGGAGCGCGAGTGCAGCGAGCTGCGCACACAGCTGGCCACGCACGCAGCCTCCTGCGAGCGGGACGCGCAGCAGCGCTCCGACGCCGCCTGCCACGCGCTGCAGCTGCGGTGCGAGCGGCGGTGCGAGGAGCTCCAGCTGGCGCTGAAGCAGCAAGTCGCCGCGGCTGAGGCTGAGCGCGCCAGCGCAGCCGCCGCCGCGCAGCGCGCACAGGCCGAAGCTGTCGCCTGTGCTGACGCCCACGCCGCCAAGCTGGCGGAGGCGCAGAGGCAGGCGCAGGCGTCGCTTGCAGCGCTGGCTGAGGAGCACAAGGCCCTCCTGGCCACGCAGTACGTCCCCGCCTCGCTGGCCGAGGCGCGCGCCGCCGCACAGGTGGCCGAGGCGCAGCAGAGCGAGCGCATCGCCTCCGAGCGCGCCAAGGCGGAGCTCCGCGCGCAGGCGCAGGCGGCTGCTGCGGACGCGACAGCTCGCGCCTCCGACGCGCTCTCGCGCGCCGCCACGGCCGAGGGCGCCTGCGCCGAGCTGCAGCGCCGCTGCGCCGCCGCCGAGTCCGCCTCCGCACGCGCGCAGGAGGCCGAGTCCGCCGCCCTTTTGGTGCGAGCAGACGCCTCGGAGAGGTGCGCGCTCGCAGTCGCCGATGCGGCATCCGGCAAGGCGCTCCTCGCCGCATGCCAGGCCGCCTGCGCTGCAGCGGAGCGCCAGGCGTGCGACAAGGGGGAGCAGCTGGGTCGCGCAAGCGAGGCGCTCGAGTCTGAGCAACGCCGCTGCACGGCGCTGACGGCGGCGCTGGAGGCTGCGCAGCAGGAGGGCATCGCCCTGCAAGCTGGCCTCGCCGAGAGCCGCGCCGCCGCCGCCGCAGCAGCAGCCGCCTGCGAGCACGCGCGCGACCTGCACGCATCTTCCGTCACCTCCCACACCAATTGCGAGTCCGCTCGCCACTCGGCTGCCCAGCGCGCCGACGCCTCCGACGCCGCATGCGCGTCCGCCAGCGCCGAGTGCGCCGCGTGGCGAGCGCGCTGCGACGCCGCAGCCCTCAAGGCTGACGCTCTGCGGGAGCAGCTCGCCGGCGAGCAGGCTGCGCGCGTCGACGCCTGCGCGCAGCTGCGCTCCGAAGCCGCCGCCGCGCGCGAGGCGGCCGCGCTGGCGTCGCAGCACGCGCAGCAGCAGCGAGAGGTCAGCGCCGCGCTGACGGCGCGGTCAGACCGAGCGGAGGCGTCCGCCGCCGAGGCGTGCGCTGCGCGGGAAGCTGCCCGGGCCGACGCTTCCTCTGCTCAGGTCCAAGCCGCAGCTGCGTCCGCGCGCGCCGGGGCGGCGCTGGACGCGCTGGCGGCAGCCCGCGAGGCAGCGCAGGCGGCAGAGGCGCAGGCGCGTGAAGCAACAGAGACGCTGCGACGCGATCAGGATGCCTCTGCCTCTGCTCGCACCGACGCAGCCGCTGCCCTGGCCGCCTCGCGCGCCGAAGCGGCATCGGCCCTGGCCGCCGCAGACGCCGCGCGCGCTGATGCGTCGTCCCTGCGCGCGCGGATGGGCGCCTTGGAGCAGGAGGCGCGGGACGCAGTGGCTGCGGGGGCGGGGGCGCTCGCCGCCGCGCGCGCGGACGCGGACCTCCGCTGCGCTGCCGCCGCCGCCGCTGCTCGCAGCGCTGTGGCTGAGCCGCTGCGCGGGGACGTGCGCGGGCTGCGGGACTCCGTGCGCGAGCTGGAGCGAGAGGCGGAGGCGGAGACCGCGCAGCTGCGCCACGACGCGGCGCGCGCGCTG
>Ga0208951_1000246_pt1 | contig 24388 bp, 20 predicted proteins | sample GreLakmeMI27MSRF_FD_187702 | JGI IMG/M metagenome (GOLD analysis project Ga0208951, IMG submission 187702) | Freshwater lentic microbial communities from great Laurentian Lakes, MI, USA - Great Lakes metaG MI27MSRF (SPAdes) | ecosystem: Environmental > Aquatic > Freshwater > Lake | place: Great...
AATATATTATATTCAAATTACAAATTAAATAAAATATATTAAAATATTAAGTATATTATGAAAAGTAAAAATACATTTACTAATAATTTTAACATAAATATTAACAAAAATTTTAAAAACAATAAATACATCAATATTGTTATTATTACATTAATAATAGGATTTAGTATATATTTATTATATTTTAATGATAGAATATATGTTCAAGATACAATTACGAATAGTTTAAACGAAAATAATAACGACCAAGATTCTCTTATAGAAAATTTCGACACTGATAAATATGTAGATGTATGTAAGAATAGAAACACACATTTTTATAATGTAGGTCCTACTCTAACAGATGCAACAAATATAGATAATTGCGAAAAACGTTGTACTGACACTAGTTGCCATATTTTTACATTTAAAGATAATAGATGCTATAATTATAGAGGAACATTAGGTACCTCAAATATTGATAATAATAAAAGTGCTTCAAATCGTATTGGAATAAATTGTTATTCAAAAATATTCCCTGCTAATAATTCATATAATACAGGACCTTATAATGGTTCTGGTTATATAAACAAAAATTATTTTCAAAATAATAAAAGTAATTTACGATATATAGACCCATATTTAGAAGAAAGTGTAAATATTATAAGAGATTTAAGTAGTATAGATAACAGTAGAAATCAACTAGCTAGTTTAGATCCATTATCTACAACTTTTAATGCTAATTATAATGCTTTAAGAATACCAATACGTGATGCAACCGAAAATCTTTTTAGAAAATTTACTACTATGAATACGGAAATATTTGATATTCCCAGTGATAACAGTAGAAATATATTGTATACAGATATATTTGGACCGGATGTAAGTAATACTATTTTAGTACCAGCAATAAGTCCAACCGATGACTATTTAAATGGAAAAGATAATATCACTAAAAAATCTGACGACTTAAGTGGATTTTTAGATGCAACATCAAAAAATAACATATCAAATAATCTTCGTTATATAATTCTAACAATTATAATGGTTATAACTGTAATAATATTAATTTTATATAAATCATCAAATTTTATAAATGAAAAAATACTAATAGTATACATAGTTATAATTACATTTTTGGTATTATTTATAAGACATCATTTAAAATTATGAGCTATATTTTTATGTAATGTTATATGTTATAACAATATATAAAATATAAGTTTATATAAAATATAAGTTTATATAAAATATAAATTTATATATATAATGTTATATATTGATCCTTTAGGAAATAAAATAGAATTAACTAATTATAGTAATAAAAAAAATAATTTAAGAAAAAATAATATATTGAACAATGCAAGACTAGAAGATATAGAAAAAAGATATGCTTCAAATAAAATAACTTTCATAATTTACTCTGTATTTGCATGTATTTTTATAATAATGTTTTTATTTTTTCTTAAAAAATTAAATAGGTAATGTGAAAGATATTTATATATTTATAAATTTATAAAATATATAAATATATAAATATTATAATGACAAATATAGAAGGATATAGCGAATCTGTTATATTGCAAAAATTATTTAATGAAAATGATTCCGCAATTTTAGATAATTTAGAAACTTCACTTATAAATAACAAACAATTAATAGATGATACCTCAAGTTTATTAAATAATATTGGAACAGATCCTAAAAGTATGATAAAGCTAAAAGCAGAACAAAAACGATTAGAATCATCATTATCTAGTATGTTGAATACTAGAACATCACTTATGAATCAAAAAATAGACTTGCAAAACCGAGAAGTATTAATAGGTGGAAAAAATGCAAGTTTAGAAACATGGATTCAAAATCATCCTTTTGAGATGTGGAATTATGCTAATAAAATTAACAAACTAGAAGTACATTATACAAATTTTGGAATCATGGGTATACGAATTTTATATCGTAGGCAAGGGGATTTTGCAATTGTAGGAGTAGTAACTAGTACTGATAATTCAATAGCAACATCAATTGAAATTGTTAATTTTCCAGACGATGAATGGTTAGTTCAAATTCAAATTACAAATTCAAGTACGGATACGATCGGTTCTACTTTATGTAAAAGCATTAGTTTTTACACAAGTAAAAATCCAGTGGGAACACCGCCTAAAATAACTATTCCAGCATCATCAACAACCAATGTTATGAATAACAAAAAATTTTATGTGGATGGGACAGCACGAACTTGGTTACAGCATAAGACTAATGCAGAAACACAAGGAGCAACATTGGCTTGTTTTGAAACTAGAGAAGAAATAGAGAAAATGTTAACAGGATTAGGAAATGATAGATATAAATATGGTTCTTTTTACATTGGTTTATATCATCCAAATGCACTAATAACAAATAACAATTTCGGAGGTGGAAAACCTTACAATGTAGCATCAAATAAAAGTAGCAATTGGAAATGGGTTGATAATACACCATATAATCCAAATACTACAAATTGGAATGGAGGAGAACCAAATAATTGGGGCCCTGGTGAAAATGTTGCTCAAATGTACTCAAATGGAAGAATAAATGATTTAACAAAAACCAACCGACTATCTGCTATTTATCAAAAAAAAATAGTAAATACAGAATCTCAAATAATTAGAAAAAATGGACAACATATTACATATTTTAACATAAAACCTTTGTCAGGAACATATGATTCTATTACAAGTCCTGATATTCTTCAAAAAAATAATGCTGAATCTGCTGTTAAAAATACTAAAGAATCTGTTGCCCAATTAGATAAATCTGCTAAAACATTAGACAGAAGTTTAGAGGATGTAAATAATGCTATAGCAAGAATTACCCCTAGTATTGACCATATTAAAAGAAAAATAAATTTACATAATCAATTAAATGCTGAAGGAGAAAAATATTTAAAAAAAAACGCTAATATTGCTCCTTTTACTAATATAAGCGATAAGTTATTTTCTGGATATATGTTAAATACTATGAAAGAAGGATTTAAAGAGGGATCTGCTAATCAAGAAGGGAACGGCCTTCAAGATGCAAGTGAACTGCTTGCACAGGCAACAGCAACTTATACCGGAGAGGTATTAAATGATATAAATTCATTAAGAACAACAGAAAATAACAAAGCTGTTAATGAATATATTATAAAAAAAGATAATATTTTTACTAATATTCTAACAGATCATATGTTAAATGATAAAAAAGACAGCGTGATTGGAGATGTTTATAATAAAATTGATCAACAAAATAAAGATAAAATGCGCAAAATAGAAATAAATACATATTACGATAAAGCATATAAGGAATACACAAATATATTAATAATTATTATATTTGCTTGCATACTACTTGTTCCTATTGTTATTGCTAATAAAAAAGCAATGTTACCTAATAATATTACTAATATTTTGGTTGTAGTTATTATATTTATAACAATTATTTTAATTAGTACTAAATTTATTGATATATATACGAGAGATAATAAAGATTTTGATAAGATAGACATTCCTTATGATAGAGAAGCAGCACTTTTACAGAAGAGCGGCACAATAACTAAAAAGAGAAATTTATTATCATCATTTTCTCTTACATGTATTGGAGCAGATTGTTGTCCTGACCCTTCATCAGGAATGGTTTTTGACCCTGTAAAAAACAGATGTGTAGCAAGTGAAACTTACACTGATTATTTTAATGAACCTGTTGGAAACTATTTAGATGAAACTTTAAATGGATATTTAGATGTTCTTTTAGGTAAATCTAATCAATCAAGTTCTTATTCGTTAGTTCAACCATTTTCATTAATGACAAAAGAAAAGATGATTGGTTCATCATTAAATGAAAGCACTGCCGATGTTATGACTAGATTATCAAAAAAAAAAATATTGGACAAAAATATTTAACAAAAATATTGGACAAAAATATTTAACAAAAATATTTATTATTTAATATTAATTATTTAATATTATATAATATATTAGATTATATTAGTTAACATTTTAATATGGGAAATAAAGGATCAAAGGCAACACAGTCTAATAATGGACCATGTGGTGAATGTGATTGTAAAAGTGAAGTTCCAAGAGTAATAGCTGCTTGTAATAATGCAGGTAAAGCGGCAGTAACAAATACTTTAGAAGAAACAGTTTCTAGTTTATTGGGAAAAGAAAATGCTGATTTTATTATGAAAGAATATACAAATGCTATTGGTAGTAAAAGAAATAAAAAGTGGGTTGAAGATTATAATAAAATAAAAGAAACTGTTAATAATTACGAAGGATTTATTGAAGGTAACGAAGAATGTGTTCCGTGCGATTGTATAGAAGCTGCTAATGAAGTCATTAAAAGTTGTCAAAGTTCTACACAAAGAATACCAGGTGCTATTAATAATTTAGTAAAAAATGATATACAAGCAGGTACCAAGAAATTAACATCTTCTCTTATTAATGAGACTAAGGGTAATAAACTAATCAATAGTGACTGGAAAGATATATTTTATTCTGATATAAAAATAAACAATACACTTCGAGAGGGCAATACAAACATGAATTCAGGAGTATATACATTCACAAGAGATGCTTTAGCTTCTAGACATGATACGTTTAAAGATACTCAAACATTTAAAGCTGATTGTCAACTTAATGCTTTTGGTTCGATAATTAATTTTATAACTGAAGAAAAAAGCATTTTAGACTCTTTATACAATTATTATTTAACATTTATTAAAGATTACGATTCATTATATTTACACAGAGAAGCATTTTCAAAAACTATACACAATAAATTAGATGAATTAAAAAAAATACAAGGGAAAATAGATAAGTATAAAACAACATTACATGTAGATAATAGAAAAAATCTATATCAAAGTAATAATTATGATTTTTATACCAATATTCGGTTTTATATGTTACTTGTTTATTATAGTGTTATTATTATATATTTAATATTTTCTAAGTTTTTTAGTGAAAAACAATATACAAATAAATTATTAATGTTGTTATTAGTCATATATTTAATTACACCTATAATATTAGAACACATAATTAATTTTGTATACGAAGGATACATATATTTTTTAGAATATAATAATCTAAAAGAAGATACAAAAAGTTATGAAGATATTATAAATATAAATTAATATATATATATAACATAATTTATATAAAATGTCGGATGCAAATCAAAAACAACAAATTAATAATTTACAATTATTATTTCCTTTTTTGGAAGAAAACACTCTTAGAGAAAAATTATTGTTAAATAATTACAATTATATAAAAACAGTTATATCTATTATGTGTCCAGTCAATAAAGAAATAGCATTAGCAGATCCAGGACCAGAGATTCCAGAAGGTGCACGAACCCCACCAGAAGCTCGTGAAATGATAGCAACAACAGAAACACGAGCAGCAGTAGCAAGACAAAGCATAACAACACCAGCAGATAGAGCAGGACCAAGTTCAGCAAGACCAATACGAGATTACAATGCACCAGATGTAGGACCAGTTGATGCACAAGGATATCCAATAATAGATATAACTCCAGCAGCAGGACCAACAAGACCTATTCCAAAACAATTAGCAATTGAAATTAAAAGTTTAATGCAAGAAATAGATACATTAAAAATCCAACAGCTAACAGCTCCTATATCAGAACAAGCATCTATTAAAAAAAAAATATTTAATTTAGAAAATGAAATGTATAGAAAAAGAATTCAAGCTGGTAATATTGGTCGTGGATTAGATATAAATAGAGGAATATCTAAAAGTTTAAATGATCCAATTCCATATCCAATTCCAAATTCAATTCCAGATTCAATTCCAGCTCCAATTCCAGATACAGATTTAATTCAAGATACAGATTTAATTCCAATTCCAGCTCCAATTCCAGCTCCAATTCCAGCTCCAATTCCAGGTCCAGAACCACTTTCAATGAGAGATGTATATGAAATGACGCGCGTAGATGATGTTCCCTTAATATTAACATTTAACAATTTTATAAAATCAGATACTTGGCGCGGTAAACCCAATTTATGGCGAAATAAAATATCACATTTATTTAGTAATGATGGCAATGAATGGATTGTCTTAAATCCTCGTGGTGATGGTTATTGCGGTATATATTCTCTTACTATTGATTATAATAATAAATTGAAAGATACAGATAAAGATAACTCATCGGTAAAAAATAAGGACGAAATACATGATAAATTAATAGAAGGAATTGTAAATTATTATCAGGCACGAAAAAATCATTTAAAAAATGACATTAAGTTACCAAACAGTTTACATGACAATAATATCACTATATATTTTGATGAAAAACTACACAAAGTTGATGAAAATGGTGAAATAATCAGCCATGATAAATATGGTCGTGCAATCATAGAAGAGTTAAATTTCTTAGAATTTAATGAAGATAATATAGCAAATGAAGAAAGTAAAAAAAAATTAAAACAAAAGTTAATAGAACAATTAACTAATACGAACGTTATGCCTATTGAAATTCTTAGATTTTTAGGATATGCCTATAAACGTAGTTTTATTAGTTTATCTTTTGATGATAAAACTGGAAATCCCGAAGAGTCCGCAACAATTATATGGGAGCCTTGTTATAGTGATATGACTGTAGTTAATGGTAAAGTTTCTTACCCATATGTTGATATTGAAAACCATACATCAATATTATTATGCGTTGGAGCGCACTATTTTTTAATAGAAAACAATGATATTAATAAAAAAAAACAACTTGTAGAGACAGTTATACAATCTCCTAATAATGAATGGCAATCGCAGCAGCGTATTACGCAACTAACTATACAAAATGGGGTTATAAAACGAATTACAACAGGTGGTTTTAAAAAATTACAAAAGCAAACAACTATAACATATAAAAATAAATTGAGGAACTCAAGATTTACAACAAATATGAAGAAACATAAATTGAGGAAACCAAAATATTCAATAAAAAAAATAAAACAACCAAAGAAGACAAGAAAAAATATTAAAACATAAGTAATTTTATTGAAATATAATATTTTATTTTCTATGTAAACAAAATATTATTAAAAATATTATACAAGATATTATTCTTCATTAGTATTATCATTATCACTATCCTCCTCATAATTAATCTCAACATTATACCACTTGCCTCTATTACATTTACCATATTGTTTATTCATATAATCAGTAATTTCTTTACCATTTGGTATATTATTTCTTCCATATTGCATAATATACCATTTCTTGAATTCTTCCATAATCTCAGTCTTTTTAATTGATTTATCACGTTTGCGAGACACTTTCTCTTTAGCGAACTCGGTTAAATAATCTTGACCTTCGCGATATTTATCACTAACTGATGTGACAATCTTAACATCATTAACTATACCTTCTGTTTCGTATACTATATTAACAAGCATAGATGCTAAAACAGGTGCCCAAGATGTAAATTTTTCATCTATTTTTTTATCAATTAAATATTGATACGGAAAATTTGATTTGGGAAATTTGTCTTCATTTTCATATGGTGCTTCATTAAATTTAGACATGAAATCACAAATTCGAATTCTTCGCCAAGTGCCGTCATCGTTTGTATTAATATCAAACAAGACGTTTGTACATACAACTAATTTAAATTGTGGTGTGAAAGTAACGCTATCTTTGAATAAAGCACGACCTTGAATAGGATCGCCACCTGTAATTTCTTTCATAATACCTTCATTAATAGTATCTCCTTTACTTGGTTCTTGCATTACAGCATAACGAACTCCCATTAAAGCAACAATTTCAGGCGATGTTGAACCAATACAATTGCGCGATTGTGTAATCAATGTAATTGGAACTGTAGCTTTATAGTCTCCCAAACATCTACTCATTAATTCAACTAATTTTGATTTACCATTACAACCACTACCTGTATATATATTAAATGTATGATTGTCGTTTGTTCCAATAAGTGTTGATGCTAAATGCTCCCACATATAGCGTCGTAATTGGTCATCTGGAAATAATTCATCCATAAATTTATTTATTTCTTTAATAATAGAATCATAGTTATTATTAATACTTGATTTATAAGAACTAGTTAAAATTTTATAAGGAATATAATCAATATTTGTTGATTTGGAAATGTAATCATCTGGTTTACCTTTTCTATGTGTTTTAGATTTAAAATCAATAACAAAATTATTAAAGCATAATAAATAAACATTGGAATCTAACTTATTCATAAATTCTTTATCATAAAATAATTCCTTGGCTTCTCTCATAATATTATTTTTCCAACTAGTAGTTTTTAACAAAATACATATATCTCCCAATTTAAGAGAACGTGTTTTCAAATTTTCAGTATTTTCATCATTATTCTCTTTTTTTGTAATAACTTCAATTAATTCGTGTGATTTTGCACAATAAATATCATGCATCTTTTTAGATATTAATAATCGAAGTGTGCTCCCTGAATCAATTTCATTCCATTTATGATTTTTATATTCATACCACTGATTATTTTTAATGCTTACACATACGAACTGGTCTTTAAATAATTGATACAATACTACTGCTAAGTCAAATTCAGCAACCTTATCTTTTAGAATCATTGTTTGTAATGTTTGTTCAATATAATATGATATTGTTTCATTTCTAATTTTTTTATATTCAACTAAATTATCTGTTTTTGCCCAAAACATAATTGAGCGATTTGTCAGACCATCATTATTTTTAACATCAAAACTTTTCCACTTAGCATACATATTTTGAACCTCCGAAAATTTAAATGACGCGTCTTGAGAACTGAACTTAACCCATGTCAAGAAGAGTTTTTCGTGGGTATTTTTTAATGCCCATCCTACACGAATCCATTTATTATATGACCCATTAGCATAATATATATCTGGTAAAATCATAGTAAATTGGTGTGTTTCTTTAATTTCATATTCTGTGCAGGCAATTTCATCAATAAAGCATTCAATCAAATTATCTAGTGTTGCCATAGTATCTATTTTGGAGAAATCATACATCTCGAGATCAATCTTATTGCTAATAAGATTTACTTTTTGTTTATGCTCACGATTATTTAACTCTTTTTTTTCAACTTCTATTTTTTCAAGAATAGACGTATTATTTGTAAGTTCAAAAGATTGATGATTCTTATAACGCGCACTCATCAATGGTAAATGTTCTTTGATATTAATTTTTGAAATATTGCATTCTTTAAAATTCCATATTTCTTCTTCATTATCATAAGTTATTTCAAATAAATTAACCAAACTATATGCCTTATGTTGAGGTTTTCGTGAACCATATATTTGCCAATTAACAAATCCTTTTGTTATTCCTTCATCAAATACATCTTCATAATTGTTTGTAATTGGAATATTATCCCATATTCCTTTTATTTCACTAATTACCATTTTACGCAATACGCATTGATGAGATTTGTGCATTTTAATACAAAACACAATATGAATACCGTCTTTTGTTTTATCTTCCATAATATTTACATCTGGTTTTTCATATACATAAACATTAATTTTAGACCCATTTGGAATTTCATATAATAAATTTAATTTATTAGCATATAAAGCAATTAAATCAATCAAATGGTCTTTGTTATGTTGCCTCGATTTAATTGAAGTTTCATAACGCAAATCAATATCAACCAATAAAGGACCATCGTCTATTAATTGTTTCTCGGTTAAATATTCTTTATTTTTTTCGACAAATACATGTTGATAATATTTATCCCAAAATTCGCTCAAATTTGGGATGTTATAACTGGACCCAAAAATATTTAATTCTTTATTACCTATTTTTGTATGTGTTATAATTGTCCCTTTTTCTCCTCTTAAAGATTTTAAGTATTCATCCCATTTGGATGAAGTAAGTGTATTAGAATTTATAGTATTTGACATTGTTGTATAATAATATATATAATATATATTTATTTCAATTTTATAATATTTTATTTTATGTTATTTTATAATATTTTTGAAATCTAATTAAAAATATATTATTATTATTAATATGAAATATGAGTTTAAATAAAACTACTATAAAAAGAATAGCAAATGATGTTAAATATATTTTAAATAATGAGCACTCTTTAAGTTTAGAAAATATATATTATAAACACGATGAAGAAAATATATTGAAAGGATATGCTTTAATAATTGGAGAAAAAAATACGCCTTACGGTTATGGTTATTATTTTTTTGAATTAAATTTTCCAGACAATTATCCGTTTTCACCACCAATTGTGCGTTATTTAACAAATGATGGTTATACACGCTTTAATCCAAATTTATATACTAATGGAAAAGTATGTTTATCTGTATTAAATACTTGGCCTGGTGAAGGTTGGACGTCATGTCAAACTATTAATTCTATACTATTAACATTATCTATTGTATTATGTGAGAATCCACTCTTAAATGAACCCGGTGTTCAAAAAAACAATAATGATGCCATTGAAAAATATAATTATTTAGTAACATATAAAAATATTGAATTTTCAATATGTAAAATTATAAATTATATACATAATTATGATACAAATACGTGCTCTAATAAAGATGATATACTAATTATGCATAAATTTAAAAATATTATATATGAAACATTTATGACTAATAAAAATAATATTATTGAATATCTTAATGCTAATAAAATTAAGTATGCAAAATATATTGATGGAATTGAAAATAATGAAGAACGTGAATTAACTATTCAAAAAAAGAAAAAAATCTTTATTCAAATGTATAATTTAACATTTTATTTAGAATATGAAAAACTTTATAATTTAGTATTGGAAATTAATATTAATGAAAAATAATATTAATGAAAAATAATATTAATGAAAAATAATATTATTATGTAAAATTGATAATATAAAAATAATATAACAATTATAAATATATATATATAATTATTATGGATTTTTGTTCTAATTGTGATAATATGTATTATATTAAATTAGAAAATGAGGAATGTGACAAAATTGTTTATTATTGTAGAAATTGTGGCAATGTCGATGATCAACTTATAAATGTAAGTAAATGTATTTTAAAAGAAAATATCAATAAATCTGAAGATAAATATAATGTTCATATTAATAAATTTACAAAATTAGATATTACTTTACCACGTATTAATTATATTAAATGTCCAAATGAAACTTGCGAGTCAAATAGTGCAGAATTTGATTCTACAAAAAAAGAAATCATATTTATTCGTTATGATGATACTGCTATGAAATATTTATATTTATGTAGTCATTGTGATTTTGTTTGGAAAACAAATTAAATAAGAGTTATTTATATTTAAACAATTATTAATATATATATTAAAATATGAACTGTATTTTTTGTTGTGTATTTAATGATGAAAAATATATAGAAGTATGTTTTCTTTTTTTAGAAAGTATATTTGTTTATGGAAATTTAGATACTAATACTTGTATATTAATATATACATCTACATTATTTATGAATAAGATTAAAAAGAGTCATTTATTTAATAATGAAAAAATAAAATTCGAAATTAATGATACTTACAATAATATTGATAAAGCTTGCAAATCGAGGTTAGACATATTTAATCTTGCTTCTATAATAAATTATAATAAAATACTTTATTTGGATACTGATATATTAATTAAAGACAATATAAATAAAGTATTTGATGTGTGTAAAGATGATATATTATATGTACTTGAAGAGGGTGATATTGCTAGTCATCATTTTACTGATATTCGTTATGATTTTTGGGGAAAAACACTATTTGGAGATGAACTAACTAATTACAATGATACATCAGGATTTACAACTGGTATATTATTATTTAATAATTGCGAAAAAATAAAAACATTATTTGATAAAATGAAGGAGGATATAATTAAAAGACCATATTCTTTTGGTTGTTTTGACCAACCATATATTGTATATAATGCCTTCAAATATAATTTATACAATAATAAGATTTTAAAAGATTATGCTGTAAATAATGATAATAATATACATAGTAATAAAGTTATACATCATTTTCCAGGAGGAATTGGGTGCGGTCAACATAAAATAAATATAATGATTAATTTTTTAAATAGTATTAAAGATTTTACTATAACTAATATTATAGATGAAGCAAAAAATTATATTAATATAAATTTATTACCAATTATTAATAATTGTGGAGAATTATTAGAAGGAAATATTTTTATGTTGCATCATACAACAATCTATACAGATATTTTTCTAAACAAAACAAAAAATATAAGTAATATGGTTTTAAATAAAAACTTAAAAGATGTAATGGAAATTGGATTTAATGCTGGATTTTCTACATTATTAATGCTTTTATCTAATCCAAATATTAACATAACTTGTTTTGACTTAGGAGAGCACACATATACAATGCCTTGTTATGAAAAAATGAAAGAAACATTTGGTAATAGAATAAATATAATAATTGGAGATACTACAAAAACATTACAAAATGTTAATACTATTTATGATTTAATACATATAGATGGAGACCATTCAACAGAAGTTGCCTCTAGTGATATTATAAATTCGTATAGATTATCTAAACAAGGAACAATATTAATTATGGATGACTATGACTTTCCAAATTTACATAGTTTATGGGATAATTATATAATAAAATATAATTTAAAAAATGTACATATAAATGTTTACGATTCTCCACATCACAATATTAAATATATAGATTGTATTTAACAATAGTTAAAAATATTAAAAATTATAATTGATATAAATAGTTTTTTTTATATAATTATAATTTAATTTATAATATGGACGAAGCAGAAGAAGAAGTGTTAAGTGAAAATGATGATAACCAAAGTGATAAAACTAGTAATGCTAGTACTGATGAAGAAATTTTAAGTGAAGATGATGAATTAGATGAAGAAATTAAAATAGATGAACCAGAATTAGATGAAACTAATGAAAAAATAAATGTATTTGATAACGTTAAAAATAGTTATACAAAATATGATTATGAGCTAGAAGATTTAGGAGAAAATGATTTTTATAAGTTTAATAATGAGTTAAAAAAAAATCATACATTGAATTATCATAATGAATGTTTATATAAAAATTTTAATGAAATAAAAGAATTGAGTAAAATTACGCGCAATAAAGATGGAATTATTATAGACGAATTACATAAAACTATGCCATTATTGACAAAATATGAAAAAACTAAAATATTAGGAATGCGCGTTAAACAATTAAATAGTGGCTCTAATTCATATGTAACTTCTAATGAAAAGATAATTGATAATTATTTAATTGCACAAATGGAACTAGAGCAAAAAAAATTACCTTTTATAATTCAAAGACCTTTGCCGAATAATAATTTTGAGTATTGGAAATTACAAGATTTAGATTTATTATAACCTTAATTAGTTTAGTGTTTGCTTTTTATAAGTTTAACGTTTGAATCGATTTCCACAATCTAAACATGTTACAAATGTAGTCATTGGTTCATCTGCACTTCGTGTTTGTAATTGATAATATGTGCATTTCTTAGATTTACATTTACCACAAACAAAATTATCAGTAGATGCCTCTATTTTTGGTGTATATTTATTTTCATCTTTAATTTTCTTTTCTTCAAGTAATACTGACCATAGGTCTGGTCGTAATTCTTGATGACTCATATAAACAAACTCGTGTGCTTTTAATGATTTAGACAACAGTCTCTCTAATACTTCTTTATTTTTAAAGTTTAATATTAGAGTGCGCAACTTTTGTATATATATTACAACAAACGATTCATTAGACCATTTCTTAATAATTTTTTTATCCTCACTTATATCTAAAGAATAATTATATATACCTTTTTCTAAATTCTCACTAATTTTTTGATCTTGTATTATATTATACAATTGTTTTACAACATTTGCTCGGAAATTTTCAGGATCATTTACTTTTCTATTAAATTTACTCATAATATTAATAACTAATTTATTAATAATATTATCAGTTTTTTATTTAAATTATATTATATTTTTATTTATTAATATCACAACTTGTGTCAATTTCTTCATCATCTGAATAACTATATAATTCATAACTTAACTCTGAATTAAATTCAAAATTTTCCTCATTTTCTGAATTTTCATTATGTAATAATTTACTTAATAATTCATTTGTTTTATTAACATCACTAGTTAAATTTATAACATCATTATTTTCATTATTATCATTACTATTATCATCTTTGCTAATTTCTATAGTTTCTTTTAAATCAAAAAATTTATTAAAAATATCAGTGTCCAGATTAATAAATTGCTCCTTGTTTCTTAAAAAAAATATACATTTATTATTTACATTTAATTTTATAGAATAAGCAGTTAAAATATTATGCTGATTGTAGTTTTTAATATTAGTATCTTCTTTAGACCACAGTTCAATATGTTTTTCATCAAAATTCCAAGTGTAAATTTTTTTAAAATTTATAGAAGTCTTATAACCGCATTTTTTATAGATATTTTCTTCAGTAACATTCTTTACTTTTAGAAGTTTAAAACTTGTATTTTTTAATGTAATACAAGATAACATTTATTAACTATTAATAGTTAATAAATATATAATATATTGTTTAAGTTTTTATAAAATATATAATAAGTTGTAATTAAATATTAATTTTTTAATTAATATACAAATCAAATGGTTATATATATTGTAAAATGGACTTTTATATATGTTATACTAATTTTTTTATTACATAATTTATATTTATTTTTTCAAAACAATTTGACCTCTACAATAATTAAAGATTATTATAATACATACAATAATGATGTAAATAATAATACGCAAATAAATACTATTAAAACTAGAAAAACCACTTTGCTTTCAAATAAATTGCAAATTGGGAGCACAGGTTTAGAAGAACTAAATAAGTATTATGGATCAACTAATAATGGATTAATTAACAATGAGTTTACTAATAATGAATTTACTAATAATGAATTTACTAATACTAATAATGGATTAACCAATGATATGAAATCTGAACTCAATGATTTTTTTAATAAATTAAAACTATAAACTATAAACTATAAACTATTTATATTAAAAATTGAAAAATTTATTTAAATAATTGTTGTGTAAGTAATTTATTATGTTAGCAAAAAATAACTATTACAAAGAAAAAAAGACAGAAACTTCTTGCTTAAGTAAATTTAATGATTTTAAATTTATTGCAAACAAATTCCCATTAGCTAATTATATAAATAGTCTTAATAATACTAAATATTTTAATATATCTAATTTATTACCTAATGCTGAGTATTATATTTTAAAACCTAAAGGACGAAAATCTTATTTGTGGTTTACATATTATAAAAAAGATTTATTATGTTTATTATTATTTATAAATAGTAAAAATTTGGAGGATGAATCAAATGAATTTTATAAATTTAATATCAATTATGATAATACATTATGTTATAATAATGTATTATTACTTGGAACATATTTTTACAAATATAGTATAAAAAATGCGCATAATAGCAAAAGTTATAAGTGTAATAGTATGTATCATTATTTTATACTCGAGAACGTAGTTAATTATAATATATTTAATAATATATTGAATACATATTCGTTTAATAGTTTCATATTTAAATTAAATATATGTAAAAATGTTTTACAATATATAGTAAATAGTTATTTAAGTATATATTTAGGAATAATTTTAGATAATTACGATGATATATTCAAAATAATATATAAATTGGACTATGAAATATATTCTATTTCTTGCTATAATAGTAATAAATATTTAGGAAATTTCATTATAACTAATAAGTTATTACATAATAATGAAAAAAATTATGGTTATAACTTTAAAGTTACCGCGTGTATAACACAAGATATATATAATTTATTTATTTTAGAAAATAATAAAGAAACTTTTTATGACTATGCGTTAATAGATAGTTATAAAACAAGCGTTTTCATGAATAATTTATTTAGAAAAATAAAAGAAAATAAAAATCTTGATTTATTAGAAGAAAGTGATTCTGAAGAAGAATTTGAAAACATATATTTAGAAAAATATGTTGATTTAAATAAATCATATATTATTGAATGTGTTTATAATAAAAAATTTAAAAAATGGATTCCGAAGAATTTAGCAAAAAATAATTATATAGTTGATAAAAATAAAATTAATTTAATTGTCCATAAAAATAAAATATATTTATAGTATATAAAAATGATATCGATATTAGACGGTTTGATTGTTCAAGAAGGTGGAAAGCAGCAACAGCAACATATGGGTGGAAGACGGCGCAGAAGCAGAGGCACAAAAAGAAGAAGAAGAGGTGGCAGACGCACACGCAGACATTAAATTACTCAAAATTAGTCTTTACTAAACATATAAGGTAAAGTTTATGATTGTATTATTTTATTTTTTATCGAATAAAATAATATATTATAACTATATAGACATAATTATGCAAGGAGGATTCAGATATAAAGGGTCACATACTCGAAAAAAAAGAAGAGCAGCAGGAAAAAAATATAAAAAATCACAACGAGTTAAATATAGATGATACGCAATATAATTTAATTATTATAATTAAATTATTATAATTTAATTAAACATTTAGAATCACATAGCATATCAGTTTGTATTGTATTATTTGAGAGATTAGTTTTATTGTTTTTACGTGGTTTGAATAATAAATAGTTCCAAAAATTTAGGCTATTGTTCTTGTTTAAGTCTTGTTTACTTTCATAATTAATAATATCAGATATTATTTCTTCCTCAATTGCCAAAACTGCTTTTTTTTCATCCTTTATTTTGTCTTGGTTGAGAGATTTTAAATACTTAATATATTCATTATATTTTTCTTCGTTTGTGCGGATTATTTTATAATTTTTTTCATTATAAAATGCTCGTCTTTTAGTAAATTGATTTAAAAATACATCATGGTTATCTATTAAATCTATTATTAAAGGATTTGTATGTTTTTCTCTCAAAATTCTGCCTACTGCTTGAATAATATCTGATTTTGGACTTGCTAAAAATAAACTTGTTAAAGATTTTATATCTAATGCTTCGGCTGCCATGCTAAATGTTGCTAATATTATTTTCTTAGATTCGCTCTTTTTTAAGTCTTCTTCTTTCATTCCTCCAATATAATATCCCACAGAAGCAAAATTTTTATAGCAAATTGCTTTATACAAATAATTTAATAAATTTTTGGTTTGTGCTAAGACAATAAATTGCTGATCTGGGTTTATAAACATTTCACTTTCTAAAATACGTACAATGAAATCACTGCGCAAATTAAAGTTAGATATTTTGCTAACCATCGTGCTATATTTTATTTGTCCTCTAAAATCACGCTCAACTTCATTATATTCATTGTCTTGCACAATAAAGTCAATTGCTTTTACTAAAACATTATCTTGAGAACTATTTTTAGAATGTTTATAACATATATCACCCAAATACATTTTAAAGACATTTGTTAATCCATCTTTTCTTTCCATAGTAGCACTTAATCCGAGTCCATATAGTGTATTACATTTTTTTAGACAATTACTAAATACTTCACTTGACATATGATGACATTCGTCATACAAACTTAGACCAAAACTATCAAATAATGATTCATGATAATTTTTCATACTAACACTTTGTATCATTGCTATAACAATTTCTTTATTTTCTATATCAACTATTTGACCTTGTATTGTTCCAATACGAGCGCCAGGTAAATATTCCTCAATTCTCTCTATCCATTGATTTTTAAGGAATGTTTTGTGAACAAAAATTATAGTTTTTTTTTTTAGAACTTCTATAATTTTAAGACCTAATACTGTTTTACCTGCGCCAGTCCATAATTCAATTAATGCTGTTCCGTTGCCTTTATTTATATTATCAGGCGTTCCAAAATCTATTGCTTTTAAGTATTCATTTAAAACTTTTGTTTGATAATCTCTTAATAGTCCATTAAAAGTTAAATTTATAGATTCTCCAAATGTAATTTTTAATAATTTAGGATAACCAAACATTTTAATACCCCAATATCTTGGAACGTATATTTTTTTTTCTGATTCTTGATAAATTGGAAATGACTTTGCTTCAGCATAAGAATTTTGAGTAAAAGGTTTAACTGTTAATTCATTTTTAATAAATTCTATTATTTTAGGAGTCAAACAGATTTTATATATTGTATATCCTTTATTTCCTAAATAACTATTTAATCCATTTTTTTTTAATATTTCTATAAGTTGCAGCAATTCCATATATGTATCTCTATTTTTAGGGCTAATTTTTTTTATCATCATATTAAATTTATAAAGTAGATTATTGTATTTGTTTAACAAATTTTATCAATTTAATATTTTAATAATTTAATATTTTAATATTTTAATATTTTAATATTTTAATATTTTAATATAATATTATAATATAATGGATTCTGCAAATAGTATATCCAATAATTTTAAAAAATTAAAAAATATGACTGGTTATGAAATAATTTTTGTAGCAGCTATCTTATTGTATTTAGTAAGTAATGTTTCTACTCCATATGAGTTTGCACCATATATAAATAATATATACACATATTTATCTCTTATTGCTATTGTGGTGTTATTATTTTTAAACACTAATCCGTTAATTGCTTTATTTTTTGTAATAGCAGCAATAGTATTCATAACACGTTCAAGTAAAGTAGATCATAAAGTAATGACATCAAGCAGTTATAATAAATCGCAAAATATGATAAAATTAAATAATAATACAGCAGAAACTTCATTGGAAGAAGAATTAATAGGTGATATTCAAAAACACCCAGATAATATTATAAATACTAATAGTTATCATCCAGTGTCTTGCGAGACACATAACGCTTCCGATATCTAAAGGTATGAATTTAAGCGAACTACATATTTGTATAAGCATAATTTTTAGCAGCTTGTATTTTTTCAGGAGCTATAAAAGTTATAAAATGTCCTATAAAATATATTATAGCAAGAATTAATATACTAAGTAATAATTGAACTCCTACATTATTAAATAATGCTTCTGTTGTAAAAAAAGTGCTACCTTCTGTAAGCACAGAATTCACATTATTTAAATTTGCTCCTGCCGCACTAGCAGATGGTTCTTCAATAACATCACCTTTCTCATTTACGGGGTTACATTTTATATATAGGTTGTCTTTTTTTGTATTTAACGAATTCATTAAATAATTAGTATCATTATAAATTTCTGTAAATTTTGATACTGCTACTGGATTGTCTAATTTAAATAGTTCAATAAAATTTTGATTTTTTAATAAATCGCTTAATTTATAATTACTACTTATACTTGCGTTTTGATATTTATTTGCATAATATGCTGCTACACTTTTACCCGAGCGATCAACATTATTATAATCATTAATTCTAATGTACTCTGAACTATTATTACCATATTTACGCTTTATAAATTCCATAAACTGTAACCACTCATTTGTAGTAAGTTCTTCACTTGTAGTCATGTTATATATATTATTTAATTATTTTTAATTTTAATTTTAATTTTAATTTTAATTTTAATTTTAATTTTAATTTAATAGTTATTTTTTATTATTATTATTATAATATTATAATAATAATTATATGCCATTTGAAAGAGAAAAGGCAATACTGGTTTTAAAAATATATATAAGAGTATTATTGTATGTAAAAAATAGTTATACTACATATAACAAGAAGCAAAATATAGGCACCTTTTTAGATTATTTAACTAATTTGGTTTCCACAAATAAAAGAAACCATTATGATTTAACATCTAATGATTATAAATCATTGGATGTCACTTATCTAGAAACTATTGTTAATAAACATCTATTATCATTAGGAGAACAAGATAATGGTGCAAATGATATGGATGATGATTGTGCTAGTCAAAGCAGTGCTCCTCCACCTCCAAATCCTGCTGCTGCTGCTGCTGCTGGTGCTCCTCCGCCACCACCTCCTCCTCATGCTGTTCCTCCACCTCCACCTCCATATCCTGCTGCTGCTGCTGGTGCTGCTGCTGGTGCTCCTCCACCTCCACATCCTGCTGCTGCTGCTGCTGGTGCTCCTCCACCTCCTCCTCATGCTGCTACTGCTGCTGTTGCTCCACCAGTTCTTCCATATATTTCACTTATTACAGTTCCTCCAGCTCTTAGTGCTGCTAGTGTTAAATTAACAAAAGGAAAACGTCCTCACTACATATTTGATGATTATTATACGCAATTGCTAAACTGGCAAGATTGGAATAATATAGAATCTGATTTCACACAAGAAGGTACTATAGCGATGTATAATAAATTGAAAGCCTGTACATCAGACACAAATAATGAACATTATGATAGATGTCTTACTATAATTGAGCAATTAGAAGAAAATCCAAATATTATAGCATACTTAGAAAAAGGAACACCAGCAGGAGGACCAGCAAGAGCAGCAGAACCAGGAGCAACAGCAGGACCATCATCAACAGCAGGACCAGCAACAGCAGGACCAGCAACTAGAGGACAAGAAAGAAAAAACTCTTATTATATAGTTGATCACAATATACTAGATTATGAGAAATTATGTGAATACATTCGTAATTTTGATAATAATCTTATAGATAATGACATCAAAGAGATGATTCTAGCTTATCCGACTCAAATGGAAAAAATAATAACATATTATTTTAGGAGTCTGAAATTATATTATTCATTTTGGTTTCAAATCTTACCTACTCCAGATATGAGAAATCAAATGGCAAATGATGCAATATTGATTCATTTTAGTGCATCTAAGGAACGAACACTAAGATATGAGTATCTAACATCAACAGCCTTATTAAATATATTACAAGGAGCCATAATGAGAAAAATTTTACAAAATTACCACCCTCCAAGACCAGAATATGATATATGGTATAATAAGACATCTAAAATCGGTATTATTAACTATTTATTAGAATTACTTGTAGCAATAAGAAAAAATTCTGATGCGTCTTTAGAATCAATATTTAAAATTATGCAAACAAATAAGATAGCTCGTATAGATGCGCGTGGCAACCCAATATATGAAGTTATTGATTTAACACAAGAAGAAGAAACTAGTTTACGTGGAAATATAAAGACAAATTATAACTACGATTCTAGTAAAGATTCTAGATATATATTATCGATTGTATTAGATAATATAATAACAGACTTGGTAAATATAGAAAAAAACATTACACAACCAACACCAGGTTTATATACAGATCAAAAGCAATTACCTATACCAAAAAAAGTCCAATTTGATAGAGATACAGAACCCAAAAAAGATACAATTCGACCAAAATTATCAGAAGACGAGGGTGCAGGAGTTGGATTTCATTTACCACCAGGAGCAAAAATAGCAAGAAAATCTTCCGACCAAGGACTCGTGCTTTTAGGTAAATAAAATAATACCATAAATATAGAATCAATTATGAGTAATTACAAAATAATTTTTATTTTAAAAATTGATATTTATTTTAAAATAAAGAGATATAGACAAATTAACAATAATATTTAATAGTTAATAATTATTAAATGGACAAATTCAAATCTTTTAGATTATATGATTATAATGTGTATGATGGTACTAGCAAGTATACACAAGAAAAGAATAAATATTCACAAGATACATTAGATCATTATAAAGATAATAAAAAATTTATTATTCAAGCATTTGGGTATTAATGATTCTAACAGAACCGCATCAATATTAATAGAAGATTTTTATCCATTCTTCTACATAATGGTAGACGAGGTATGGAACGAACAAAGAAATGCCTTATTTATGACACATTTAAAAAAAAAGGTGGGTTATTATTACGAAGATAGTATGGTAAATTACAAACTTGTTAAAAGACAAAAATTATATGGATTTAATAATAAAAAATTACATAATTTTATTAAAATTTCATTTACAAACAATAATGCTTATAATAAAGTAAAAAAATTATTTTACACAGACACAAATGATAAATACACAGGATTTGAAAGAACACTAAACAATGAAGGATATATATATAGCGATGAATATGGAACAACTAATTGCTATTTATATGAAGCCGATATTCCCCCATTATTAAAATTCTTTCACAAAAAACAAATTAATCCAAGTGGATGGATAAAAATACCATCTAATAAAGTAATAAAAATTAGTAATAAAACAACGCATTGTGCTTATGAATATTCAGTAAAATATGATGATATTTATTCATATAAAGAAAAAGAAAGTTTAGTTAAATATAATATTTGCAGTTTTGATATTGAAGCAAGTAGTAGTCATGGTGATTTTCCTATTCCTATAAAAAATTACAAAAAATTAGCCACCAATATACTTGAAAATTATAATTCATCTTCGAATGAATATAAAGAAAGTTATGATATTAGCATGTTAAAGCAAGAAATATTAAGTGCTTTTGAATTAGTAAATAATAAACAAACTTATATTGCAAAAGTGTATCCAAAAAATAAAAAACTAGATGCTTTCAATATAGAGAATTTAATTGATAATTTATCAAATTATATTCCAGCAAATTTTAAAAAAAAAATCTCAGAAGAGTTTGTAGAGTTAAATGATTCTGAAACAGAAGAAGAAGACGATGAAGATAAGGATGATGATGAGGGCAATGATTCAAACTCAGAATTAAATCAAGAATCAAATACTAATATTTTTAAGCGTAAAAAGAAAGTAAAATTATATAATAAAAAGAACGCTACATTAATAGAATTAATCAAAGATGATAAATGTGAATATAATACAAAACTATATGAATTAACAGAAGCATTTACTAATACTGGTTTTCCTGAATTAGAAGGTGACATTATTACTTTTATTGGGTTAAGTTTTATTAATTATACAGAAACAAAACCATATAAGCGAATAATTATTGTTAAGGGAGGATGTAAAATTCCAGACAAATATTTATTATGGGTGCAAGAAAATAATGTAATTGTATTAGAACGCAATACTGAAAAAGAGGTTCTGTTAACATTTACTAAACTAATTATTAGTGAAAATCCACATATTATCACAGGTTATAATATTACAGGATTTGACTTTGAATTTATGTATAATAGGTCAAAAGAATTAAATTGTGTAAATGAATTTCTCAAATTATCGCGAAACAAAGATGAAATTTGTATTTCAAAAGATTGGCGTACCAATATTGAAAATATTGAAACAAATAAAATTATTTTGGCAAGTGGAGAATATAATTTAAAATTTATTAAAATGCCAGGTAGGATTATTATAGACATGTGTGTTATTTTTAGAAAAGAATTTACACTAAGTTCAAATAAATTAGATTTCACATCAAGTTATTTTATAAGTGATAGTGTTAATAGTATTAGTATTGATGTAGAAAATAACACTACTAAAATTTATAGCAAAAATTTGACTGGCATTTCGGTTGGTAGTTTTATTAAATTTGACGAATTAGGATTTAGCAGTAATTTATACAAAAAAGGCAAAAAATTTGAAATTAGTGAAATAAATAATGATGAACATTCGTTTGTTATTAATAGTATTGAAGAATTAGATTTGGCAAACTACAAATATAGTTGGGGTCTAGCAAAAGACGATGTTTCTCCTCAAGAAATATTTTCCTTAGCAAATGGTTCCGATTATGACAGATGGACTGTTGGTAAATATTGTCTTGCTGATTGTGATAATGTTATTTGGTTATTATTGAAAGTGGATGTAATAACCGATAAAGTTGAAATGTCTAATTTATGTGATGTTCCGCTAAGTTTCTTATTATTACGAGGTCAAGGAATTAAATTACATAGTTATATTTCTAAAAAATGCGGCGAAAAAAATACATTAATGCCTGTGGTAAAAAAACAGAAAACAGGAGATGGGTATGAAGGCGCTCATGTTTTTACACCAAAAACAGGGATTTATTTAGAAGATCCTGTAGCATGTGTTGATTATAGTTCTCTGTATCCATCTTCTATTATTTCTGAAAATCTATCACACGACAGTAAAGTATGGACAAAAGAATATGATTTAAGTAATACACTTATTAAAGAAACCGGAGAAAAAGATGAGGATAATAATTTTAAATATGACAATCTATATAATTTGGGTTATAATTATGTAGATGTAAAATATGATACATATCATTATAAAAGACTTACACCCAAAGCAGCTGCTAAAAAAGTAATCATGGGTTATAAAATTTGCAGATTTGCGCAATTTCCAGAAGGCAAAGCAATTATGCCTTCTATTTTAGAAGAATTGCTTGCCGCGCGAAAAGCAACTCGAAAACTTATTTTATCAGAAACAGACGACTTTATGAAAAATGTGTTAGATAAGCGTCAATTG
>Ga0208951_1000248_pt1 | contig 24232 bp, 35 predicted proteins | sample GreLakmeMI27MSRF_FD_187702 | JGI IMG/M metagenome (GOLD analysis project Ga0208951, IMG submission 187702) | Freshwater lentic microbial communities from great Laurentian Lakes, MI, USA - Great Lakes metaG MI27MSRF (SPAdes) | ecosystem: Environmental > Aquatic > Freshwater > Lake | place: Great...
TCAAGCCTGAACATGCGGAGGAGATTCTCGAGGACAACTGTTACGTGGGGGAGGATATTAACGAGTTTATTCAAGAGAATGTGCTTGCGAATCACCAAGAGTACGAGGATGACATTCCGCACTTTCAATGGGACACATTCCCAGTCCTGAGCTTAGTTAAAACTGAACTTCGTTATTGATTCGATAGACAGTTAAACCCCCAAGCAGAGTGCCTGAGTGTAGTTCTTTCTTAAGAGTGAACACCTTATTTCCCCGTTTAATATACTTTGTACCATTCGCATTATAGACATTTCTGAAATTGACCCGATCATTATTAGCATTCCGCACAAGGACAGGTTTCGGGTATGATTTAGTTAAATTTGCTACAAAGTTCGTTTTTGCCACGGCGCGAGACGCGTTCAGTGCCCGAAGTCCGGTAGCATTCGCTGCACGGGTATTCCCTGTGCGTTTGACATGAGCACCTGCCGATAGTGCAAGGAGGGCAGTGAGAGCACCTGCGAGACCGAGACGCTGCTTACGTTTTTTTGCGGCATGCCGGGCTTTGGCTTCGGTTAGAAGCTTGTGATAAGGAGTATTCATTAATTAAACGCGATATATTATTTTTTTCTTGTGAAGGTAGACCCCTGCCAAAAGCGCAACGAGTGTCCACCCAACCAGATGATCGAGCCTATTCATCTTCTGAATCTGCTCATCCGCCAGCTTGTTGTACTCCTTTTGATAGCCCGGAGGCTTGAATGGAAGCCACAGGTACTGACCAAACGGGATGATCGTAGGTCCTAGCTTGTTCTGACAGTCGTACGCATGGTCGTACCATGCAAGAGCGATGTACGGAAACCAAAGCAGGAACGAAAGAACCCAAAGATTCTTGTGGGGAAGGTACCAATACCCACCCGCAATCAACATACTGAAGATGACGCACTTGATGTTAAATTCAAAGGGTCGCCCTGGAAAGATTCCTCCAGCCATTTATATTTCAATTTAAAATTAAAATTCAGATCCAGGGGCGTGGATGAACACACGCTCTTGGGCCCGAAGGCCGGTATTTTTGGGGGAGACGAGTCTCCTTTTTCGCAAGTAAATATGCGAGGAATCAGTTCGAGAAAGCCAAGCCGCCCATGCCGGACTGGATGCGCAGGATGTTGTAGTTCACTGCGAACATCTTCTGCAGATTGTATGCCGCGTTGGTAGCGGAGGCAGTCTTGAGCCACACAGCCACCTGGGCGTTATCAATGCGCGAGAAGTTGCAAGTGCCGGTAGGCTGGTGCTCCTCTGGCTGCAGGGCGAAGGAGTACACGTACACACCGGGGTAGGGGGTGCCGGTGTGGTACAGGAATGGCTGGTACTGGTTGAAGTACTTGCCCAGCTGCTCCTTGAAGCGATCCTGGCCGTTGAGCACCAGCTTGAACTGGTGCATGGGGCCCACCTCGTAGCCGGTCGTGGCGGTCAGAGAGCGATCGCCCTCCTCAACCCAGTAGGCGTTGGCAGTCACGGCGGAGCCGCTGAAGGTGGTGTTGGTGTTGGAGAACAGGTGGGGAGCGCCCACAGCGTGGGGCAGCTGCACGGCACCGCTGGCCGCAGTGGACAGGGGGGACAGGGTCACGTTCACGTTGGCCGTGCCGGTGGAGAAGTTCCACATGGCGTTCAGGTTGGCAGTGGCCGAGGTGGAAGGGTTCTGGTAGCACCAGATCAGCTCCTTCACGGGGTGGTTGAAGGACAGACGGACCAGGGAAGAGCTGGTCTCGCTGGAGCTGGAGATGGTGTCACCGCCGGTGTGCTGCACCTGCTCGATCAGGTACTCGTGGCCCTTCTGGGCGAAGCGGCGGCGCTCCTCAGTGTCCAGGTACACGTAGTTGGCCCACACCTCCACGGCGTTGGTGCCGAAGTAGCTGGAGTAGTAGTTGGTCAGGTCGAAGTCCAGGCGCACCTCGTGGTACTGCAGGGCAATCAGAGGCAGGTACAGGCCGGGGTTGCGGTTGAAGAAGAACAGCAGGGGCAGGTACACGCGGGGAGCACCGGTGCTGGTGGTCACCAGGGCGGAGGCGGAGGCCATCTTGCCGTAGTTGATCTTGTCGCTCTCACCCAGGAAGGTCTCGGCGTACAGACGGAACCAGGCCTGGTAGTGCTTGTCAATGCGCTGACCGCCGATCGTCAGCTCAACGGCGGCGATGGCACGCTCGGCCAACCAGCAAGTGTCGAAACCGATGTTGTTGGAGGTCAGGTTAGACGAGGCGAAGGCCGATGGGGTCAGGGCCACATACATGTTGCCGACCAGATCGCCGTTGCGGGCAATGGTCACGGACACACGGCCGCTGGAGCCAGCGGAGCCGTTCACGGTCTGCTGGATGTTCTCCATCGCGAAGTTCGTGTGGCGCTTGTACACGGCCTGGAAGAAGGTAACCTTGGGCTGCCCAGTCAGGTACACATCCTGAGCACCGTACGCAACAAGCTGCATAAGTCCACCTGCCATTTTGTAATATACCCCAAGAAAATAATTTGGCGTGAGGCGCGCCCCAACTCGACCCCGATTTTCTCAACCAAATTCAAATGTCTTCCCGCCACCCCCCAACCCCCGAACCTGAGATCCCAGAGGATGAGGACCTCGAGATGGACGAAGATGACTTTGAGATGGAGGATGGAGGTATCGACCTTCTTGAGGCGCTGGGGTCTATGCTGACCACTGAGGAGGGTGACACCCTGGCAACGGCCATGGTCAGCCTCAAGGATGCGACCGAGCGGATCGCCACCAGCATGGAGATGCAAAATAAAATTCTCGTTAAAATCCTGTCGGCAATGAAACCTGCAGTTGTTTCTGCCGAGTCCACTTAAAAAATCGTGTACCTAGATAGTAAAGAAAATGGGGGACGAGCCGATGATCATTGAACGTGAATTGACTCTCGAGCATGCTGAAGAGATTCGAAACACGAACAACAATCTGATTGTCGGCACATGGTCCCCCGAAGAAATAGAGAACGAACTCACAACACGTGAGAACGAACTCAATCTCAGGGCAACCTCTAATTTCGTTGTACCTGAAATTGCGTGGCGACATGTATTGATCCCCCCTACCCAGCAAAAGGACCCGGACAATTATCCAATGAATTTTGACCCAAAACAGCTCGACGGGCAGGTGAGGCAGCGTCGGGACCGATTCTACAACTTGTGTCGTGCGATGCGGGCACGTGCCACCTCGCTTGGAGCCCAGAGCAAGAAGAGCTACGACGTCAACATGAATGAGATGGTTTTTGCGAGCCGGATTGCTCGCCTCGTTCGCCTGTGGAGGAACATGTACGAACAATTTGATGGCTGGCTCGACAACTACTGCGTGTACAACTTTCCGACAAATGCTGACTATGTCGAGCCGTGCCCCGAGTTTGACGACAAAAAGTCCAGCTACCAGGAGATTCTCCTGTACCTCTTCAACGAGGCTTACAAGGCGGGATACCGCCGCTACAAGGACCAGTGCTGCACTCAGATTGGAAACACCCGTGCGTGGAAACCGGTGATGGAGATTAAGGATTTTGTGTACGACGCGACCCAGAAGGAGACGCAGTACGAGATGTGGAAGAACCTCACGTCCAAGGGTAGCCTGGTGTATGACGTCATCAAGCACATGTCTTCGTGCAAGGATTACCAGTTTCCTGAGATTAAGAAGAACCGGAACGTGTGGTCGTTTCAAAACGGCCTGCTGGCTGGGAAAAACTGGGACGAGGCGACGAACCAGTACGTCATCAAGTTTTACGATTATCGCAGTCAGGAGTTTGCCAATCTGGACGGCACGATTGTGAGCTCCAAGTATTTCGATCAGCCCTTCAACCCGTACACCGACATTCCAGACTGGTACAACATTCCAACTCCTCACATGCAGAAGATTCTCGATTACCAGAACCTCCCAGAGGATGTGTGCAAGTGGATGTACGTGTTTTGCGGACGGTTGTGCTTCGACGTGAACGATCTCGATGGCTGGCAGGTGATTCCCTTCATCAAGGGGATTGCTCGTTCGGGCAAGTCAACGATCATCACCAAGGTTTGCAAAAAGTTTTACGAGTCGGAGGATGTCAAGATTTTGTCAAACAACATCGAGAAGAAGTTTGGACTCGATTCGATCCACGAAGGGTTCATGTTCATCAGTCCCGAGGTGAAGGGTGATCTTCAGCTCGAACAGGCGGAGTTTCAGTCGCTCGTTTCGGGTGAGGACTTGAGTATCGCGCGCAAGTTCAAGACGGCCAAGAGTTTGCAGTGGACGACACCTGGCATGCTCGGAGGAAACGAGGTGCCGAGCTGGAAGGACAATTCGGGGTCTATTCTGCGTCGTATCGTGCCTTGGAACTTTGGAAAACAGGTGATGGATGCCGACCCTCACCTCGATCAGAAGCTGGATGCCGAGATTCCCGCCATTTTGTGCAAGTGCGTTCGAGCCTACCTCGATTACGCCGCCAAGTACAGTGCAAAGGACATCTGGAACGTTCTGCCTCAGTACTTCAAGACGATCCAGAGCCAGGTGGCGATGGTGACCAACACGCTCCAGCACTTTTTGGCGTCGGAGAAGGTGGTTTACGGCTCGGACAAGTGTTGTCCTCAGCGACTGTTCATCAGCGTCTACACAGCACACTGTCAAGAGAACAATCTGGGAAAGCCCAAATTCAACCAGGATGTGTACGCCGGACCTTTCAGCTCTCGCGAACTCGAGGTTCGGAACGACACCCGAACATACAACGGCACCGCATATGCAGCTCAGCCCTTTGTGTTTGGCATGGATATTCTCGCATCCAATAATATTGTTGACGTGTATTAATATGAATTTACCGAAACTCCCGGCAAATTTTCAATGGCTTCCAGAAAGTCCACCTCAAAAGAGGGCGCGTTCAGGGAGCGCGAATGGGAGCCCTTCTTCCAAAAAGACAAAGCCCAATCCGACTGAAAAGAGGGCGCGTTCAGCGAGCGTCAATGCGAGCCCTTCTCCCAAAAAGGCTAGAGTCAATAGCCCCAGAACTGCGGCTCTTCGTAAGGTGCTTCAGAAAAGGAATTTATTTCCGAATCACGTCGGGGCTCGCTACGCACTTACAAAGCCAGTGGTATCGTGGAGCACAACGACAACGTCGGTTGACAGTACAATCAATCTGGCGTTTCTTACCAAGTTTATCACTCTTCACGGCAAGTACGCTGTTGTTGAAATTACTGGGTACAAGTCTGCCGGAGGAAAAGCAGTCTACAGAGAGACGCAATCTCATCCCCCCATAGGTGACATCTCGAATGTTACTCTTCTCAAGTTGAACATGGTATTCTTGTATCCAGATCAGACTGCGAGTATCCTCGTGTTCAAATCCGGTAAAATTATCATACATTCGTCCGGCCCGTGGGAGCGAGTCGCCCGAATTCTGGCGAGAGAATACCTACCGGGGAAGTTTAGAATTATGATTGATAAAGCTGGCAAGTCAAACTACGTCTCTAAATTCTCGTGTAATCGTAAAATTAACACCGAGGCTATCTTTGCTCGAATCGATTATAACCCGAAGCAGACGTCTTCATTCAGGACGGCTGACGCGGCTGACGCGAATTTTCTTGCAAAGGATCCGAACAAGTCAAAAGAACACTGGTTTGATGAGAACGCCGACCCATTTGCCAAGCCACCGGCGGCAATTCCTCTACCAAACAAAGCTTTCAAAAAGACAAAGATTTCGGTGAGCACCAAGTACCTGCCCAAGGTTACACTCAACATATTTACCAACGGAACAGTGGTTGCGTTTTCGAGTGATCCGAATAACGGTCCTCGTGCATTCAAGGAGCTCGCGAGAGAGGTTGACAATATGTTCCAGGGTGGTAACGCAATGACAGCACCTGTCGCCAAGATGAATGCGGCACAGAAAGCCCAAGCCGCGACTGAACGCCGGTATAAATTGGCACCGAGCTGGAACGCCACCAAGAATGGATTCTATGTCCGCCCAGGCTCAAACGGAAAGCCCCGCTTTTACGAGCTCAAAGATGTCAAACTCCAGAAAACAAAGACGATTCGGGCATACCTTGATGCCAAGGTGCCCATTCCAGCAAATGTAAAGACCAAGTTTTCAATTACAAATGCAAATATGACTGCGCCCCCCAAGAAACCCGCAAAGGCACAGGTGAAAAAGGAGCAACTTCTGAATACCGCGTATGAGATGAACCTTGCACACGTATCCGGCAAGATGAAAAAGGCGAATATCAAAAAGGTTATTGCTTCTCATCAAAAGGTGAATGTGGTTGTCAACGGCGTGAACCACACATTCCAGTCGAATGGGATTATTCTGCGCGCATCCCGGACACGCAAATTTGACACACTCAAGGCGTCTGACCAAAATGCAATTGCACAAGCCTACATGACATCTGCGCTCTACGAAGCTTACAAAAAGGCTCCCCGCAAGGATAAGTTCAAGTTTATATTGAATGTTAAACGCACTTCATAAGATCAAACACCTTGTACAGTAGTTTGAACATGTCATCGCGCGTCTGCAGTTTTGATGGATCGATAATTTCCATCTCAATTTGATAGTTTGTGTCGTCGTCGTCATCCGGGTCATCGGGGTTTCCCTGCACCTTGGACATGTCAATCGACAAATTCTTCCGCACAAAAGACCACCTCTCCTTGGTCTTTTGATCGGTCGCCGTCTCTCCGTCGTACTCAAAGGGGACCTCGCTCGACACTCCAAGTCTAACGTCAAATGGAAGTCCCCCGAGTTGAAAGTCGTCAACCGTCACTCGCTGCTTGATGACTGAATCGCGCTCGTCCGTCTCTTCGTTAATCTGTAGTCGCTTGTCACCTTCAAAGTAGTAGAGGTCAAACTTGGCACGCTTCTTTGACTCCCAGCCAGCGTATGCGTCGAGTGCCTTTAGACATTTGATGAAAATCTCTTTGCCGACGTTCGTGTCAAATTTGTTTCCAGATCTTCTCCCGAACCGAAACTCAATCTCAATGTTAGGCGAGTTCTTGTACTTGTCGATAACTGGTTGCCACTGGTTGAAGAGTTCGTATTCCATTAAAGTTTAAAATACTGTATTCTCTAAGACGATGAGAGGTCTCGTAAACCTCGGCAATACTTGCTATTTCAATACTGCAATCCAATGTTTAGCACACGTTCCACCCCTTTCAAAGTTTCTTTTTTTGAACAAGTACGAAGGCGAATGTGGCTTGACAAGAGAGTACCAGAAGGTTGCTAGGCAACTTTTTCTGTCTGGGAGTGTTGATGCTGTAAATCCACGTGACTTGATAGTCGAGTTCAGAACCAAATTTCCGTCATTTGCGGGGAATGGTCAACACGATGCTCAAGAGGTTATTGTGTGCATGATTGATGTATTGGAGTCTTCACTTGGTAAGGATCTTGTACAAGGAATTTTCAATGGAGTGGAAGTCCAAGAGACTGTCTACCCGGGTGGAAAGTCTGTAAAGGAGGAAAGTTTCACCACACTAATTTTAGATATAAATTCAAATTCTAAATTAGAATCCATTTTGGAAAACAGATGGAAGCATGCAGGTATTTCCGACTACCAAGACGAGACTGGTCGGAGACACCGGGTGGCGGCAGTAGGTCGTAAGGTGACACGGTGGCCCCGGGTTATTGGATTCACTTTCTCCATGTACAGTTCCAAATTTCAGATTGAAATTCCACAAGAATTCGAGGGGAGACATTTGTTTGCAGTTGTACTCCACTCTGGAATTCAGTGGGGTGGTCACTATGCTCTTGCGGTAAAACGCTACGGGAAATGGTTCATCAAGGATGACGACTCGGTGACTGAGCTTTCAGAGCCGCCGACAAAGGGATCGTTCTATATGGCATGGTACAGGCCTTAATAAAACTCTTCAAGTTGAATATTCTCCCGTAAGTTGGTGGATGTGTTATAGTACGTTCTTCTGTTGTTTGCGTGATTCTTGTCTGGGCGCGTCTTTTCCACAAACCACCCGAGCGGCCCGTACCCACACTCCACAATAGTACCATCTGGGAGGTCGGGTCTCCTGTTTTGCAGGTGCAGTTCCGCCTCAAAGTGCGGGACCCCCCTCTCCTGCACATACAGGTGCCTGCCTTCGCGAATGTCAAAGTCAATCGTGATCCGGTTCAGAGGCTTCCACTTGAACATCGTCTCGTGCGTGCCCATGCGAATCGGCTCGTTGATTGGTGTAAACACCAGCCCGTCCGTCTCGTACTCGAAAGCGTCGAGTGGTTTCAACTGAGAAACCTTGTCGAGCTCAACCATCTCCTTGACGCGCAGCTCAAACGGATCTTTGCGAGACTTGATCACCCCCTTGATTGCCGTGACGGCAAATCCCAAACGCGTCGACAAGGGCTCGTTCATGAGGTCAACCCCCTTGACCCGAACCGCGTCGTGAATCACAAACACCCGTCGATTGTCTTTCGTCGTGACGAGCTCGCCGTCCAGCAGTGTATCCTTGGGAAAACCCGCAAAAGAAACCACCTCAACTGTAAAGCTGCGATTCACCAGAAAAACCTCCTTCGAGCCGGGTGGGCAGAGCAAGAAATAGCGCACGCCATCCGTCTTTTCGCACACCACGTAGGGTTGCCGCTTCAGCAGCGGAAAGTGTCGACGCTCGATCGAGACGGGTTGGGGGCCTGGAAATCTATTCACGTCGGTAGATTTCCAGGCCTCCTGAATGTACAATTGACAAAGGGCGATATGTTTCGTGTTCATTTTTTGATATACAGTGTATGTAATCAGTAGTTTTAAGTCGATTACAGAACCTATTTCCCTACCAGTCCGAAGGACTAAGGGTTCACTTGGACACCCGACGCCTCGAGGATATTCCCCAAGCACTCGTGGACGTAGTGGCAGATGACTGTTGCCGTGCTCAGCACTCCCACCTTTATACCCTCCTTCTTGAGGCAATCAAACATCGCCTCGTTGTTGAGCAGGGGCAGGGATACTGGCACCTTTCCGCTGCGAATCTTCTTGTCAACCGGCTTGGCATCCATGGCCCACACGCGCGCAGAAGTCTTCAAACAGTCGTACACGCCTGGACCGAGTGGTCGACCGACGATCGTGTCAAAATCCAAACCACGCTGATGAGCAGGCTCCTTTGACCCCGCCTTGGTACGCTTCACGAAACGGTCCCAGTTGATACCCTCCTTGACGGAGGGGAATACGAGAACGTTCAACCCGTACTCAAAATCGTCAAGCGCCTTGTTTACCGAGTCGGCGTCAATATTTGTGCCGTACTCCATCCATACGATGCGTTCACCACCCTTGATAATCTTAGGAAGCGTCGACTTGTCAGGGACGAAATGAATGTCGAGATGCTTCTGACGAACCATACACCCCATGTGAATATTCATCATGGTGTGCAGTGTTGTCGCGCTGATTGACTTGTTACGCGTCTCGGCGATGACATGCACAACCGTCATTTCGAATTAAAGGTGCTATGTTTTTAACTAGTCATCAAAACAAATCTCCCGCTATACAGTCACAGTGTCCTTAAGCCGATCCTCCAAGACACCGTGAAACCGAATGTTCCCTACGTGCCCCAAGACTGTCTGCACGTCCGCGAAAATCTTCCCACCCATCTGCTGCCACCGCCGGCAAAACGCGTAATCCTCCGACAGATACCGGCGCGTCTCTGGGTCAATCATACAGTCAAAGATGGCGTTGTACGTGTCCAGGTCCTTGTTCTGGTGGTCATTGACGCACTCGAGTTGAGGATACTGTGGAAACATCTTGGTGAACACTTCGCGCTTCACAACCATAAACCCAGTGGGGCCATCCAGAACCTCCACAAACCCATTCACGACGGGACTATTCTGGTACTTGAAGTTCATCACGAGAGACGATGAGACGCGGTCTAGATCACGGCCATCCCCCTTGAGGACCGAATCCTCCGCTTGATTGAACATGACACACTTCTTGGGGTAGCACGCCACTGAAATGTCGTGGTCCGACTTGACGAGCCGAATCACCGCATCGGGGTCAAAGTGGATATCGGCGTCGATAAACATGAAATGGGTCGCCTCTGTCTTTTGGTAGAACCGAGCCACCGCCAGATTACGTGCACGATGCACGAGAGACTCATTTTCAGTCGTGTCCAGCATCATGTGGATACCATTTGCGGCAGCCGTACGCTGAAGCCGAAGAATAGACTCGGCGTACTGCTGGAGACAGACCCCGCCGTAGCAGGGGGTGCTCAGAAAGAGGACAATCTGACTCATTTAAGATTTAGGTTACGAGTCTTTTAAGTGTTGTTGCGCTTCCTCTTCAGTGACTTTCTCCTGGTTTTCATGATCCATTCGTGAATATAATAGTGAGCGAGTTTGTTTCGTGTAAGCTTATTTTCTTTGATAAGCTTTTCAACCTTACTTACTTTCAACTTTTTGCCGAGACTCTGCTTGTAATTGTAGTATTTCTGCCAAGCTGGGATATTGAATGCAGCGTGGTTTTCCAGCTGCTCTATTTTCCGCAGAGTATTCGGATTGAAGTGCCGACGAGGGGGTGGCGCACCCGCCCACCGATTGCTTGTTGCGCGTCTCACATTCATCATCTTGTTTATTTCGGCAATGAGCTTCTCGGCTCTGTCTATTTTACTCTCTTGGCTTTCCAGCCAACGAGGTCTAGGAGGCATTGGAAACCCACCGTAAGCCCCATGTAATTGATTATGAATCAATCCACGGAGAATCGTAATCCTTTGCTGAAGGAGTCTCTTGGAGGTGTTCAAATTTGTGTTTGCAAGTACAGTGGTTCTATTTGGAAGAGGAATGTTTGGGTTGTTCATATTTATACTAATTTAGAAATTAATTCCCTCATGTTTTTAGGAAGATTTGTAATGCGAAGAGCTACACGAGCTTCGTACTTTTTCTTGTCGTGATTGTACCACCTTGTAAAATTACGCAGTGTGTATGGCTGCCCGGGATGAGTCTTGTTCCATACATTTCTTCGGAGCGTGGCAAGTTCCTCATGGCGTGGATCTTCGCGCAGTAGTCTACTCTTTCTGCCGAGTTTAAGCCTCTTGTTTTGGACATGTCTTAAAGTTGTGTTGTCTGCACGATTCCTTCGTTGTTTCAAAAGTAGTTCCAGTGTTTTTTTGTTCAGTGCAGTAGAGACGGTATTAATTGATCTTCTTTCGTATTGCAATTCTCTGTTCAAATTCATCAGACGTTGTCTGGTTGCATTGTTCATTTACTTGAGTTCAGATTTAATTATAGCCTCAATCTTGGTGAGCGTCGGCCCTGACACGTCGCAAATCTTGCAAATCTCCGACTTGCTCACCGGAAACCCTAGTTTCGCGAGCATCACGTACATCACCGCACATGCCACCGCCTTTGGTGTCCGGCCCATCAGTGTGACTGATTCATCCATCGACTTGCAGACTTGAACAATCTTCATCTTGACACGACCGCGTTGTTCCTCAGGTACAGTCGTGACAGAGTTGAAGAATCGCCCGATGAGATCAGCTGGCCCGGTGATATGAACCTCCTTATCCGGGTTTTGCTCCTGATACAGCTCAAATGTACGGCTGATATCCCTTGACGGAATTTTAAAGGCGTCTGCAATCTCTTGTGTCGTGCGCGCCACCCCGTGCTCTCTGCACGCCTGAAAAATGCAATTCGCCTTGATGCCGTTTCGGACCGCCCCGCGTGTCAGCACGTTCTGGTTAAACTTGCGGTACTTTATTTTGGCCTCGTACATGATACTCGACGGAAGGGACAGAACGATTGTTCCGATCCGGTCCATCTCGTTGTATGCGTGCCACAAGCTACGATCCTTGTGGTTGACGTTTGACTGGAGTTGACGCATAAGAAGCATGCCGATGCTCCTCTTGGTCGTCCACTGCTTTTTAATCAGTGTGCCCATGCTCCAGGCTTGAGAAAAGTGGTCAAGATTCTCAGGAGCTCCCACGCGGCACGGGTCACCCCCTTCGTGATCAGCACCCGTTCGCCACTCTGGCTCATTTGAAACGTACGAGTCATCCATCACACCACATGACGTGCACGTCGGAAGATCGATTGATATTCCGTGATCATCCTGCCCGTGGAAAATCTTGCACCCGCCACAATGCCGACAAAAGTACTCATCGGTACATTTGTCCACAGTGGATTCAAGTTTGCGAACTTCGTCAAACGCAGCCCATGCTAGGTCGATTTCCATTTTTGCGATGTACGAGTACATCGCCCGCGTCTAAAAGTCGAGAACAAAACCTTTTTTATGTAATAATGAACTGCCCCGTTCCCCCTGTCGTTGACCCATCCCGTGTTCGCATTCAGGAGGCTGTGTCCGCATCCCCCTTCAACATGTTCAACATTGTCGCAATTGTTCTGATTTGCGTAATTGGCTTTTACCTCTACAAGCGGTTCATGACCAAGGCGACACCCCAGCGCCGATTCCCTCTGGTTCAGCCAGTGAGCGCCAAGCCAGTCGAGACTCCAGTCGCCCCAATCCCAGAGGAGGAGGAGGAGGAGGTGCCCGAGACCGAGGAGGAGACTAAGGAGGAGTAAAATACTACCAGTCCGAAGGACTGTTCTTAGCGAAGCAGCTTCACTGGGTTAGAACTTTCTTCAAAGCCTGTACAGTCTTGGGTGGGAGTTTTCTTAGAGGTGAAAGATGGTTCAGCACATCGATGTCTTTTGGCTCAAGCTTGTACTCTCGAAGAATATCAACATTCCCAGCTACCGCCATGTCTCGCAACAGCATCAACGCGTCAGTGTCCAAGTGATAATAAGGTATCCTCGATGTAATTAATTTAAGCCTCTTCTCTCTCATGCACATATTCTGGTGCTTGGTCCATGAACTCCCGGGACGCATCTTGTCCGGGTTTAATCTGTGACCAATTTCCACTGCTGGTAAAATGCATCCGTAAAGGGTGTAATAAGGCATAAGTTGCCAGTCACCTTCGTACAGTTTTTTTTCGAAAATCTCCGCCGTGCTCATATAACTCGCAATCAGTGGTAAATCAGCCCCTCTTGCATCTGGGTAATTTTCCTGTAAAATTGAAACCATATTTCCAGGCTCTTGGACGTGATGATGCATGTAATGAACAGGATTCTTGGTGGATCCCTTGGCAACGAGACTTGAAACGAATTCGCGTGTCGACATGAATGCATCTTGATCATCAGACTTTATGGTGAGGCTTCGAATAACTTGTCGAATGTCCCCCTTGGCCTTGTGAATGATTTCATCGGTCGCACCAGGTGCAATCGTCTTCATCTGGTCGAATGTCGGTACTGGAAATTGGTATGTGACAAATTGAAATTCAAATTTGGTATCGACTGGTATCTGTGACACGACGATAAACTGGCCCTTTGAGGGTGGTTCTGTAATCTCACGGATACCAACCAGGTCACACATAGTCTCAAATTCATCCAGGACAACAGGTGTATCCGTAGATTTGAGACGTTCTAAAAAGTCAATCGTACTCTGTTTACCTCTCAGGATGTCAGCCGTCAACTCGATAAAGTTTTCACCGTACGTGTCTCGAATCGCCCATGTTTTGCCTATACCGGTTTTCCCCAACACACACACACATCGCCCGAGGTCCGTAAAAATCCCATTTCTTTTTGGTTGCCTCTTCTTAATAAAGCGATCCATGACGACGCCAGATGAAGATGAATCTATAAGCAAACAAATCTTAAATATGGTTCTCGAGAACAAATTCATAACTACAATTGCAGGCGGTTGGCTTGTGTTCAACGTTTTGATCCTCGCATTGCTAATTTATATCTCTATTAGAATTAGCTTGAAATGAAGCCCGTCATAACGGTCAGGCGGGCACGGTGGCCACACAAGTTCCGCGCGGAATTCCCAGACGGCAAGGTGATCAACTTTGGTCGGCAAGGGTACTTGGACTACACCCTGCACAAGGATCCCGCACGTATGCTTCGGTACCTGACCCGTCACCGCAGGCGGGAAACCTGGGGCCCTTCAGGAAAGTACTCTGCCGGATTTTGGTCTAGGTGGCTGCTTTGGTCCAAGCCGAGTATCAGGTCAGCCGCCAGGGAAACTGAAAAGGCACTTGGCCATAAATACAGAATAAAATTGTCAGCCTAAAGTAAATGCCCAGCAAGGCTATCGCAGGCGGTATGGCCGTTGTCGGCTTGGCTATCATGATTGGGTGTGCCGTGCCTATGAGCAAGGTGACTGACAAGACGAGTGCAAAGTACAAGGGTCTTATTGCAGGTGTTGTGATTGGTGTGCTTATGCTGGTTGCCGGCATTGCTATGTTCTTCATGGGTGGCAGCAGCAACGGCAACAGCAACAGCAGCGGAAATCTCAAGAATGCAGTTGCCAATCAGTCAGCAGCTGTTCAGCAGGTGGCGGATCCAATTAACTCCCTGGAAACCGGTCTCATCCAGCAGAAGGCGGCAGCAAATCACATGCTCGAAACAACAACCAATGCCCTGCATACTGCCAACAAGCTCAAGGGTGCTCTTGCAGCTCTCGCCACGATCAAAAAGTAGCCTGCTGACTCACCGTAGCAGACAGTGTACGGAAAGCATCGGGTGTGCGACTCGTGTCGTAGTTCATCGTCGTGCGGGCATCGATTCCGAGTGCACCCGCCTCAGCAAACGCGTCTTGGTTCGCGCCCAGGTATACAAAAGTCCAGCCATCACTGGTCTTTTGCTCCACCATCTCCTTGACGCCCGACTTGTTAAACTTGTGTGACCCATTCTCCTCGCCATCCGTGAATATGACCACAATCGGCGGCTCAGCCAGTGGACTGCTCTTCAGGGCCTCACCGATCGTATCCAGGAGGTGCGTCGATCCGCGAGGCTGAAATGTCTCGTGCGTCAGGGGTGGCACCTCAGAGAGTGGCTTGTTGGTGTACGAAACGAGAACTTCATGGTCAAACTGCCAAAGAGTCATCAGTGCGTCTGGGTTGAGAGCACGCTGATCACTCACGAATGCATTGAACCCGCCGATTGTGTCGTCACGGCACATGTCCATCGAGCCAGAACGGTCCAGGAGGAAGAAAATTGGAGGCGCCATGTCTTGTATCTCAAGGCGCAGTCCTCTTTAAACCAGTCAAGTCCGAAGGACTTGCTGCATCCGGTGGCGCTCTTCGTAGAAGAGCTTAACACTTCTTCATCTTTTGCTTGGCATAATCGACAAGTGCCTTCAGAAAACTAATTCCGCAACAGGCTGCAATCGCCCACATGAAATATGCAGATGGTGCCATCTTTCCATTTGGAGTCTTGCCGGTACCACTTGCCAGTATGCCGCACAGACCGATACACATAAACGTGCAACACATGACAAACGAGTCATACGCAGCCTCACCATCTGCTTGCTGTTGGCAGGTTGGTGTAGCGGCGACAGGAGAAGTAGTAGCTGGAGCGGGAGCCGACATAATGTAACATCTGAAAATAAAAATCCTCAGGACAAGTACCTCTGGATGGTGGGGACTGGGGTTCTTCACGAACTCCTCAGAACACACAAGCCTTCTGATACCTTTTACGTTTACGATCTCAATCTGGTTACACAGGTTTACGAGGAGTGGAAGAAGGCTTTCCCAACTGTAACTCCGTACTATGCCGTAAAATGCAACCCTGACGAGGAACTTGTCAGACACCTGGCTAACCTAGGTTCATCTTTCGATTGTGCCACACCCTCTGAATTCAATTTAGTTTTGAAATTAGGAGTGGAACCGGAAAGGATCATTTACGCAAATCCGTGCAAGAGGTCTGAGGATATCAGACTCGCACAACAAAAGAATGTATTGCGGACCACGTTTGATAGCGTGTGCGAGCTCCGAAAAATAGCACTCGCGGCGGGCACAATGGAGGTTATACTGCGCATTCGTGCGGATGATCCTCAAGCGCGTTGCAATTTGGGGAATAAATACGGGGCCGAGGAGGATGAATGGTCCGTATTACTTAACATGTGCTCACGCTTAGGCCTAAAACTCGTCGGAATTTCATTTCACGTGGGTTCGATGGCAAAGAGCGCTGACGCATTTGTCGATGCACTTGTCAAGGCGCGACGGGCGGTCGACTTGGCAGAACAACACGGTTTTACACCACGGATAATAGATATTGGAGGGGGATTCTCTTCGGACCACTTGTTGGACCTCGGCCCCATACCATCCATGATTAATCAAGCTCTCAACGACAATTTTGATTCAAAATTCAAAATCATTTCAGAACCCGGCAGGTACTTTGCCGAACACGTGGCAACCCTGGTCACCCCAGTCATCGGTGTGAAGGGGGGTGGTATCACAATCAGTGAATCCCTCTATGGTGCATTCAACTGTATCCTCTTTGACCACGCTAAACCAGAATTTTACCTACTTAATTCAGTTCCCAATTCAGAAACAAAATTGGTGACTATGTTTGGATCCACATGTGACGGAGGTGACATCATCTACAAGGAGTGTCTCGTTCCTGAATATATTTCAGTTGGAGATTGGTTAGTGTGGCCAAGGATGGGTGCCTATACCAGTGCAGCTACTACACGATTCAACGGTATACCATTTGACACGCGTCAGAAGATTTATCTTACAGTAAAGTAAATGACACCCCGTAACCAGCAGTTTGCCATGATGGTACGTGCAGCCCAGCACCCAAGCCCAGCCGTCAGAAACATGTCCAAGAAGTTTGCGGCTAATCTGGTTAAAATGAAGAACCTTTACACCGTGAACAACGCAATTGCAGCAAGAACACTCAAGAAAATGAAAAAGAATCTGAACCCCAGAAGTTATTGAATACCGCGCCTCTTTAAATACTCGTGAATTGTCTGCGGTGGCTCTTGCAATAGACCTTTGTACACTTTGACGGGGTCAGTTCCTTGAAGAGTCAACACAATCAGGTACACTAGAAACACCACGAAGGCGGGCTTGAACTGGATGGGCTGTTTCCGCAGGAACCAGACTGGAAGCGCGTGGAGTGCAATCAGAAAAAGCTGAACCTGTGGAGTTGTGTTTGAGATGGACAAGAATATGAAAGTTCCTAGTAAATTTAGAATCATAATTGCAAGAACTGGAAAGGGGAGCCACGGGCTCAACAAGGCGAGAGCAAGACCCCAATAGGAAAACACGTTGTACCACGGTTCCATAGTATTACCAAATATTATCTACAATCCCCCACTCTTCACACCTGTCCGCGTCCATATAGACATCCCTCTTGAGAATCTCGTCGAGTTTATCCACCGGGATGAACGTTTCAGATTTATAAATCTCGCGGAAACGATCCATAAACTGTTGGAGGTTTGCAAGCTGATCCTTGAAATCCTCAAACTTACCCCACGTGCCGTCCATATTCAGCTGGTGAATCATGATGTACGAGTTGCGCGTCATGTGACGAGAATACCCACCGAGCAGTATGAATGTTGCCGCAGACGCGCAAACGCCATCGGCAATTGTACGAATCTTGACTGAGCGCATTCCCTTGATGCAATCCATCGCACTGAGGCCCGCGTGAATATCACCACCGTCGCTCCGGATGAAGATGCGAATCTCAGGACGCCCGTGGATACCGAGGTCGAGGTACTTGTGGAGGAGCTCCTTCGCGAGCTTCTTGAGCTTCATGTTGAGCTCGAGAACTGTCTCTTCGCACACCTCACAGTGGAAATAGACATCTGAACCCTGCACCTTGACAAACGAATTGTCCTCGCATATGCACTGCTGCTGCTGTTGCTCGTTCATTTTCAATTTAGGATTTGAATTCTTTAAACTACCACCAGTCCGAAGGACTGTTCTTAGCGAAGCAGCTTCGCTGGTCAGAGAACCTTCGGTTCTCAGCTGTCCTCCTTTCTTCCCAAAAAGTAAGAGCTGAGATCAGATTGCATTCGTACTCCATTTCCGACAAGTTGAATCATACCATCCTTCGTAAGACACAGGTCGGTGTTGGGATCGAATTGGTGTTTGGTGAGAATATCCCAGCGCTCCTTGTACTTGCGATCCTCGACGCGCCCGTGCCATTCGTGCAGGATTGTGCCGTCGATGTTTCCGAGCTTAAGTCCTACACACTTTTTTTGGAATTCGACAAGCATATTTTTGTAGTTTGCGTGTACATTCCCCGGGCACGAAGTCTCTGCTTGACCGATCAGTGCAAGTGCCATGTGTCGGTCGGCCGACCCTAGAATAGCCCAATCGAGGAGGCAACCCATTTTGTTCCACGCGCCACGAGTGCACGCCCACGCGTATCCCGGATGCCAAAAGCCGTACTTGTCAGATGGTGTGTATGGTGTACCGCTCCGTGAGTGCATGTACCCGAATGATTTATCCGTCTTCATGGCTTCACCACGGGGACCCATATTCACTGCAGTCTGAAAGAGCTGGACAATGTCATAATAACTCAGACTATCTTTTGTATCTTGAACCCAATTTTGATTTAAAAATAAAATGTCTGCATCGATCCAAGAAACGTACTTCCAATCGCTGGGGAGATACGTCGATGCCATGTTGATGATACTCTCTTTGAGCCACACCTGACACTTTGTTCTGGTTTTGATGTGTTTCCAAACAGATAGGCTGGGAAGTGGTGCCGGACCGATCACTTCAGATACGACAAACCTGACACCTTTGAGGTCTTTGTTTCGCTCGACAAAATCGATAAAGAGACGACGGCGACTCTTGAACCCACAAAAATTGAAATACGGGAGGATCACGTACAGAGGTTCCTCTCCTGAGAAGCACCCCATCTACAGTCTCGGTACAAAAGAAATCAAGGCCCTTGGAGCTGGTACTTGACTGCACCGATCAGTCTGGCGACTCCGAATATGTTGCCGGTTGCAGTATCCGCCGTCCACCTGAGACCTCTGCACGTGGGGGACCCGTATGCAAACATCGAACTGAAAAACCCCCCACACTGTCTGTAATACAGATACTCTGAAACCCACCTGACGACATGAGACCCTACTAGAATAATAGCAGCCTTTAAGTAAAGTTTCATCAATACTTAGACTATGAATTTAGTTTTTAATTAATACATTCGTAGAATCTCCTTGATCACATCGCTCCGAACAATATCCTCATCTGTAAAATTCATGTGCCGCACAGACTCGGAATCGGTAAATATACGCGAAACCAAATCAGACAATCCATTCTTCTCAAACCCCCGATCGTGTTGAGCAATGTCACCCGCAACAATCATTTTGGACCCGTCACCGATACGGGTTAGGAGCATCTTCATCTGGGACGGGGTTGAGTTTTGCATCTCGTCTCCAATGATCCAGGCATTATCAAACGTGCGACCACGCATGTATGCCAACGGGCAAATCTCAATCTTGCGGTCCTCGATGAGCATCTTCACTTGTTTGGGGCTCATGTACCGGTGGAGAGCATCAAACATCGGGCGAGTCCATGGCTCCATCTTCTTCTCGAGGGAACCCGGTAGAAACCCGTGCTGCTCATCAACACTCACCGCTGGGCGGGTCAAAATGAGCCGTTCAACCTGACGACTTGCGAGAGCCTTGGACCCGGCATGGCATGCCAAAAGAGTCTTGCCGGTACCCGCGGGTCCAGTGCCAATGATAACAGGAACAGACGAATACAGGAGGTCAATGTACTTGCGCTGAGCGAGGTTGCGAGGACTGAACGCCATACATATATATGTGCATTACTCTCTATATAGTGTCCTCCGCAGCGATAGTACCGTATTCGAGAACTTCTTCGTCCGCTGGAACTGTTTCTTCGAGTCCCCCTTCGACCGTCTCACCTGACGCCTTTGAAAAACAAGTGTTCTTTACGGCACCTGCCGCCTTGCAAACTGCAGTGCCGGTCACGCCACCGGCAGCAATTTCACCAATCTTCTTTCCCTCGTGTTCGGAGATCTTTACCGAGTCTTTCATTATTTGAATTTAACAGAGAAAATTACTTCTTCCACGGTGCGCAGCTTGCGCGCATAGTGAATCCCTGCTGCAGTGCAAGCACCTCACTTCCTGATAAGGTACAGAATCTCGTAGACGGTCCCCACATCCGAATCGCGACCAGCGAACCGTTTATACTCTTTTTTCACTTTGTTATACTCGTATGGCTCGAGCATCTTTTTCCATTTGTTGGCGCTGATGATACCCTCGTCGTTATACGAGATGAGTACATACTTGGAAATCTTGAGCGAGTCCTGAATAAGCTCGGTCATAGCCTTGAGTGCTAGGTCCTCCTTGTTATAGTCCGACTGGTTCCTCTCTTCACGGGAGGGCATGTGCGTCACCTCCATCCAGTTCTTCGCTTTTTTATTAGTGATGATCACGTTCAGAAGGAAATACATGTGGCTGTACTCGTGCTGGTTATAGGGTGGGTCGTAGTAGATGAGGTCAAACGGGCCCTTGAGTTTCTTCACGAGCTCGTTGGTCGACTGGTTGTGGCACTCCACCTTGCAGGGCTCGGGCGACCAGATGGGGCACTCTAGTTTTATAGGTTTTGACACCCGGTTCCAATGGCTTTCCGTTTTGTGAAACGTGCCTACGTTATCCTTGTCTTTGAAGAAAGCCATGGTGTGACCCATAGAGTTGCAGTAGATGCTAGATTGAACTATGAGTGGTCCAAGGCACCAGTCAGTCAGCTCATTCTCAACCTTTTTCTCAATGTAATTGCGCATAGTATCTATAATCTTGGCATTCTCGCGGGTATAGAAACAAACCTCGCCCTCTTTGGGATTCTCCGTGCTTTTGGGTGCGTACCATTTGGTCATGATTCCCTCGACGTAGGGTCCCTTTTCAGCCAGCTCATTCATCTTATCGATGTGCTTGGCGATCTTTTCCTGCTGAGCTTTGGTCGGCTGCTTGACATAACAGTTAGTAGCGACATCGGCGTAGAGCTCTAGGTCATTCGTGTGGAGCTCGGATGAGTGCGTGGACAGCATACGCGACACGACCCCACTGCCACTGAAGCCGTCCATCGTAACGAGTTTGTCCTTCTTGAGCTTCTTCTTGACGTGATTGATCTGTTCTTCAATAAAGTCAAGGAGCTTGCGTTTGTTCCCGAGGTACGTGAACATAGGCTGATGGATGTACTCCTCAGTCATTTTAATTTACTTTTGAAATTAAGGGGGCTAAGAGAGCGCACGTTTACTTCTTCCACGGTGCGCAACTTGCGCGCATAGTGAAGCCCCTGATGATTCTGGTTAGACACGCGAGTTTCGTGAATTTCCTCGGAAGATTAAAAACCTTTTTGTTCGAGGTCCTGACACACTTTTTGTTCTTTGGACCCGCCTTCTGACAACTCTTCATTAATTAATGCCCAGAAATTCTCTCCCAATCTTGGAGCCGAGAAACATCGCAGACAGGGCGGTGATCGTAATGACCGCGTGACGTGTGCTCGTCTTGAGCATCCGCGCGTGAATGATGAGGACCGTCAAAAAGCCGATCCAGAAGAGATATGTGTAAAAGTCCATTTATATATCTAAGAGGAATTAATTCTCACAGCCCCCGCGTAATCGATCCAGTCGTCCACTGTGAAGAAGCAAAAGTCGTCTGGCAAGACCCAATCCTTGAACTTGAGTTGAATCTCGTTCTCGTAGATCCAATTGACTGGGTTGGTCTCAGGACGCCTCTGCCATTTCTTATTCGCGTCGTCGCGCCTCATAATCTCCAAGAAGCGCTCCTCTGTGTGGACTCCGCTCGGGTCGGCACCGACGCCATCGTAGTGGATCATTGTTGAGTTTATAAACTTTTTCTCTATGTAATATAAAAATGAACCGCGCCCAGATTGAAATCCAAGTTTTTAAGGCTATTATTATGATGAAGCGCAAAGAGGCGCGGAATATGAAAACAGGACCCAAGAAGACAGCCCTTCTCAAGGAGATCGCCAAAGCGCAGAAGTTGCAGAAGTGGCTCACCATGGTCGGACGGAAGTAGGATCTCACAACCTCCAAGACCCCCTGGATCATGAAAAAGAGGTCCGTTTGACCTTGACCAATTCGTTTCGCACCTTTGTATTATTATTGCCTTTTCGAAACACAGAATTAAACTTATTGCCTCTGTTATTCCTGACCCACCCGAGTCTAGTCCTGAGAATACTCGTAGAAATAGGCAGACCATTAATTAATTTCCCAACCCTAACACCCGTTTGATAAACTGGTTTCCCTGTTTCTATCCCAACCATCGTCGCGAGGGCTCGAAGAGTCGTCCCTAACCCCTTACCAGTCCACTTGTTAGGGGTGTTTCCATATGAAATATAGACGTATTTAGGCTCTATTTGAAACGCGACCGAAGCTCCGGATGGTGTATGCACAATCTCATAATATTTTTCACGTTTATTGATACGGAAGTTCGTGCCGTTCGTCCAGCGTCGTCTAAAGCTGTTCATGTTCACGCCTGAGTTGGGAGAAGGCATCTGCTACTATTACACAACAATTGTTTTAAAGTCGCCAGGTCCCTCTCGGGTACATGGAATTGAGTATATCCTCGATATCTTTTGCCTCGACCATCTGCTGCTTCTGACGCACTTTGTATTCGACGAGACGAACCGCCTTTGACTGGTATTTCACTTGGTCACCCGTGTTGTTCTGTTTGGTCTGTGCAATTCTCAGAGCGTTCGCGATGTGCGCGTCAGTGACGACCGGTCTGTAAATCATAGAGGCTTGGATTCCCATTGCAGTAAATGGTACTGAATTCTTAAAGAGACTATTTTGTTGGTTAATACTATGACGCCAAAGTGGATACAGAACACGCGAAATGATCTCAACAAGGTGATTAATAAATTCAACAGAAACCTGTCACCGCTCGGCGTTCGGGTGAAAAAGTATGGACCAGATTCCTTCGGTGTCGAGTACGGGAACTCAACAAATATACGAGTGACGACGCGCCCCGATCTGCTCACGGGCAATCTTTCAGGTGGGGGTACGCAGCCGAATAACCGAAACAAGGGGATCGCAACAGCGCTCCGGACGTTCGCGACAGCCATCCTACGAAACGCGGGCTTTGTCAAAGTCCGTCACCAGGGTATTTTCCTCAGCAACACGAACACCAACAAGACGGGTGGTGTACCGATCACGACACACATCGTCCGAAAACACCTCGGGTTTCGTCGGGTGAAGGGCAGTAACGCCAATAGTACTTATAGATCCGTGTGGACTCCAAACAATTATCCGAAGAAGCTAAAAAACGCAGAACAGCGATCAAGGAATAAACTCAGAAGTCTGCTATAGGTCAGCTCGCGTAGACTTTAGTTATTGGGCACTACATTCACGTAGTTTCCATTTCTGGACATCACTTTAAACTTCATGGGTGGAAGAATGTATTCAAACTCTATATTTGATTTGTTCACATTGTTCTTGTACGACACGACAGGGATGTTCTTGAGATGCTTGGTGTTCAGTCGTAGTAAGACTCCATTACCATTTCTGAACGTCGCGGCGATATTTTGTCTACTAGACCATGAACTGAATGATCTGTTATGTAGTCCACCGTTACGTATCGGTACTCTTGATAATCCTCTGTAGATTACAGCCGGGCCATTTGAAGGAACCCCGCGACGTGTATGAGTATTTGCGAAAACCTCATTCATCAACCGCGTGATATTCATAATTTGTTGGCGCACGCGTCGTATAGCGGGGTGAAGGTTGTTAGTGATGCTCATCCTCCCTTCTTTAACTTTACGGACCCCTTCATGTGCTCTATTTTTGTACTCTACGAATGCCTTCTTCTTTGCCGAATTCATATTAGACTCTCACATAAAAATCACGGACGCGGCTTGCCACGCCGTCCCACTAGGCTCCCAAGGGTTTTCACGGGCGCGGGTCCACCTCGGATCCTTGGCGAATATTCCATTCGATTGTTCATTCGCATCGACCCATATGGGTTCTTTGACTTTTGAGAGAACCTTATTGACGAGTCGGGTCGCGAGACCCTTGCGTTTTTCGGCGACGCATAGATCCCCGAGGATCCATCCGTCCCGACCCCATTTTTGCAGCGTACACAAGGCGAGGACCTTTGATCCTTCGCGCAAGGTGTACAATCGGTCAAAACACTTGGGGTTCCACAGGCTTTCGCCCGGACCAAAGTTTTGACGGATGAGTTCGTCCATTAGTCTCTATATATTTCGAGCGGCTCCCACTTGAAGAGACCCGGCAGCTCCCCGCAAATCCGGACAGCCTCCTCGCGCGTCTTGACGTAGACCAAGTTATACCCGTCTGCACTTTTAATTATGTATATCATTCACTTTTAAAAGAGGCACAACTTTAAGCAAATGCCTTTGTAGAACCTGACTCTTTGCGGCGCTCACGTTTGGCGTCTGCGCTCGCTTTGTTGGCTGCCGCCAGCTCAGGGTTAGCCTTCGCCTTGTTCTCCTGCTTCTTCTTCTTCTTCTCAGAATCCGTGAGCTTGGTGTCAG
>Ga0208951_1000250_pt1 | contig 24222 bp, 28 predicted proteins | sample GreLakmeMI27MSRF_FD_187702 | JGI IMG/M metagenome (GOLD analysis project Ga0208951, IMG submission 187702) | Freshwater lentic microbial communities from great Laurentian Lakes, MI, USA - Great Lakes metaG MI27MSRF (SPAdes) | ecosystem: Environmental > Aquatic > Freshwater > Lake | place: Great...
ATTTGATTTATTTGATTTATTTGATTTATTAATATATAAAAAGGTGATAATTATATATATAAATATGAAAATAGTTTTTTGTATTCCATACTATAACAACTCTCATTTTTTAGATATACAAATTTTGTCATTTAAAAAATACTTAAAAAATTGCGATTGGAAATTATGCGTAATTGATGATTCAACTCCTGTTACTATCAATGTTTTATCAAGAACAAGAGAAAATGTAAAAGAAGCTTGCTCAAAATTCAGTGAAAATATAATTTATTATAAATTTGACCAGAATTTACATAAATCTAATAACCCTACTGATAAACATTGCAATATTTTGACTTTTATAATTAGAAATTTATCACAATATTTTAAAGACAATTTTGACTATATTTGTTTATTAGATGCAGATATGTGTTTTATTGAAGATTTTGATGCTAACATAGAGTTGTCTGGATATGACATAATTGCTCCAAAAAGAATACAATGGTTATCAAATATACAAATATCAGATTCGCCCATTTTTGAATATTTATGGCTGCATAATTGCTTTTTTAATTTAAAAACTATTACAAATATACAAGATATTGATTTAAATAGGATAAAAAATACAACAACAGATACTGGGTCTATGATAATAGAATTTCTACATAACAATCCCCATTATAAAATTAAATTTTTAAATTTTTCATCAGGCAATGAAACTATTCCTAATTTATATAGTTTTGAATTTTTTTGGAATAGAAAAATTATACATTTTTGCTCTGCAACTTTATGGGGCGGATACACAGATCGTTATTTAGTTACTTCTTATAATGATACTTTTAATATATTTTGTAGTATTGTTAATAACGGATTAACAGATACACAAAAAGAAATAATAGAAAAAAGATATTCTGAAAAATGGTATGAATTTCATAAGAAATTTGTTGGGAGAAAACATACAAAAGAGGATTTATTAAGTTATGGGTTAAATATTATATAATCACCAAAAGATATTGTTTATTTAAAATTTTCTTTAATTAACATGGACATACAACTTAAGTTATTATTAAATCCCAATTCTTTATAAAAATTAATTATTTTTTCTTCACAAGCTAAATCAATTCTATAGCATCCAAATTTTGTAGCATAGTCAGTCAAAAATTTAACTATTTCCTTTCCTATTCCTTTATTTCTACTATTTTCAGTTACAAAAATATTTTCAATATGACCTAGATAACATATATTATATGTTAATTTAGGCTCAATCAATAGAGTGCCTGTTCCAATAAGTTCATTGTTTTTTTCATACACAATTATTATGTGTCTATTTTCGTTCAAATTATTTATAAATAAATTAAATACATCTTTACTTATATTTAAATTAAGTAAGTTACTAAACTTTATATAATCACTATTCTCAATTATTCTAATCATTTTATTAATTTAAATAATATTCTATTTATATATTTAAATATACATTGAATATAAATAATTAAATATATAATTAATTATATATTTAATGTATGCTACTACGATTTCAAGAGACGATGGATTTGGAGGACAATTTCAAGGTTTTATATGGGCAATAGTTATTTATGAAACCGCAAATTATATATATGTTCACAAACCGATAACAAATATGGCACATAATTATAATAATGATACTGATTTCATTAATAATATAGAAGACTTAATGAATATAAGAAATAATTATATTTGTATAAATAGTTTATCTATTGAGGAAAAAAATAATTTAAATAAACATCAAATTTATGATTTACGAATAACATTTGATAATAATGTAGATTATTATTTAGAATCTACTTCATTTAAAAATCTTAAAAATAATTTTTGGAAAAATAAAGAGAAAGACTTTTTTAAAAATAATAAAATGAATGTTGCTATTCATATTAGACGTAAAAATATACAGGATAGTAGAATTGATGGAACAGATACTCCTGATTCCTATTATTTAAATTTAATAAATTTTATAAGAAATAAATATAAAAATAATAGCGACTGTTTAATGTTTCATATTTATTCACAAGGTATTGAAGAAAATTTTAATGATTATAAAAATAATGATACTATACTACATATAAATGAAGATATATGTAGTACATTTTTGGGATTAGTTTCTGCAGAAATACTCGTAACATCTGCAAGTAGTCTAAGTTATACAGCTGCACTACTAAGTTATGGAGAAATATATTATAAACAATTTTGGCACACTCCTAGCAAAGAATGGATTAATTGTGGATAATAATTTATGAACCATTTACATTATTAAAGACATCTAATATTTTGAATTTAACTGTGGGATTTATAATTAATGCTCCCAAAAACATATTACTTGAACCGCCTAAAATATAATCACAAGTCGATGCTAAATAAACATCTGTAAAACACTGAACACATTCTTTCGCATAATCATCAATTTCAAGCGGAGTATATTTATTATCAACAAACACACCGCTCCAATCGTGGTTTAAAGTTTCAACCATATTCTTGTCCTGTAACAATATTATTTTGTCTCCAAAAACATCAGTCAATTCTTTTACAACTTCTTTGATCATTGTAACCAAAAACAGTTTATCGTAATTTTGCATAATTACTTTTAATTCATCAATAGTATTTTTTAAATATTCCTTTATTCCATTATAATGTATTGTACATCTTAAAAAAACAGCTACAGTTTTTTTTGGGTTAGGTATTAATTTTATATTATTTTCAATATGATTTTTTAAATAAGGAGTCCATTTAAATTTATTATAACATTCATGATACAATTGGCGAATTTGTGGTAATAATGGGTGATTATAAATAGCATACTCGCAAAATATATAACCATTTCTAATGTTATTTAATGGATAAGGATACATATTTTGACAATTACTTGGAAAATTGTAAGTGAATACACTATTTTTATCTAATAGGTCTATTTTATTATATTCACGAATAGGATAAAACATCTTTTCCCAAATATTCTCATTATTTTCATATATTGTTGTATCTATATAATTAGTAAAGTCTAGTGATATATATTTAATAGAACGACTTATAAAATATGGAATAATAATATTATTATTATTGTTCAAAAGTTCCCAATTTAATACTTTAAAAAAATTACTGAAAAATCCAGCAATGTTTATTAAAATTAACATATATATATATATTTATATATATTTATATATAAAAAAGATTTATATATATAAAGTATAAGAATGAATATATCCGATACAGCTATTAAATGCACTAATAATAGGATACTAGATAATACATATCACAAATATTGTCATAATATTTATTCTCAAAATGGTGAAGATGGTATTATTGAAAAACTAATCAATGAATTGAATATAGTAGATGGGACATTTTGTGAATTTGGTGCATCTGATGGTATATCTTCAAGTAATACATATAATCTTGTAAAAAAATATAATTTTTCTGGATTAGCAATTGAAGCTGATATAAATAAATATCATAAATGTGTTGAAAATTATAAAGATTTTAAAAATATAACAATAGAACACGGGATGGTTTTATACGATGACCCCGAATATAATTTAGATAAATGGTTAAAAAAATCTAACCTTCCATATGATTTTGATGTTTTATCTATTGATATTGACTGTGACGATTATTATGTATGGGAAAATATGACAGAATATAATCCAAAAATTGTAATTTTTGAAGTAAACAGTTACAGAGATCCAGTTTTTGATGAGCTACCGAGAATCCCATCATTAGAATATAATATTGATTTGTTAAAAAGTCAAAATCCATCTAGAGTTGCACTAGGTTGCAGTTTTATTTCGGCTATTAAATTAGGATTGTCAAAAAATTATGTTCCACTATCTTTTACAGGCAACCTTATATTTATCAGAAAAGATTTAGTTCATAATTTAAAAGAGTTTCCTTATAAAATATCAAATAATTGTTATGATTATATAAATTTATACACATATTTAGTTTTATGGAAGAATGAATGGTATACAAACTATGGATTGCTCGTAAATGTTGCTATAGGGGATTATTTTATATTAACCGGAAAAAAAGAAATTAATATAGAATGGATAAAAAATAAAGTAAATGAAATATTAAAAACCAAGGTTTAAAATTGATTTATATAAATGTTTTTTGAAATCTCAATAAATTTACGATTCACAAATGTTGGATCTTGTGTATTTGGATGATTTATTTTTATAAAATTTTGACTTAACATATAGTTTATAATATTATTTGTGTTACATGCTTCGCCATTATAATAAAAATACCCGTCTGCTTCTGCTGTTACAAATACTACTCTTTCTTGTAAATATTTACCAGCACTTTTTAATATATTTAAATCTGAACTTTGTGCATCTATTTTAATATAATCTATATATTCAAATCGTTCCCAAGGAAAATTATCAAAAAACATTTTAAGACTACACACATTTACTTTTACTACTTTTTTAATAGAACCCAAGTATTTTTCATCATGTTTAAATAAACTTGATGTTCCACAATCATTATTATTTATATAAAAATCCATTTGTTCAACTTTGTTAACATCACTTAACGCTATACGAACCAGAGTAAATCTTTTTTCATCAATATATTTTTTTTGTAATGGTTCTCCATGAGCAGGATCACGTTTTTGAATATTTCCATTATAAACTAACTCAGGATTTGGTTCAAAACCAAAAACCATTAAGTTTGGTTCTTTTGATAACCAATCTTGTGATTGTGGAGCACTATAAGATAGTCCTACATCTAATTTTACATGTGTACAATTTTCTGGAATAGAATAATTAAAATCCATATAATATATATGTAGATATATTTATCTTTAATATATATTAAAGATAAATATATATTAAAGATAAATATATATTAAAGATAAATATATATTAAAGATAAATATATATTAAAGATAAATATATATTTATAATGTTCCTGTATTATAAAATTTTAACCTAAATAACTATAAAATCATAAATATTACTTTAATGTTTATTAGGATAAAATAATTTTTCTTCTTCAACCATAGAATGCTCATAATAATCATATTCCAACAATAAATTTAATAAATCATTTTCATTTGTGCTACATTGTGCCATATTTGTAACATTCCACTCAAGTTGAATTATTGGTCTGTATTTTTTTATAGTAAATGCTCCTCCTTTTAAAATATTATATTCCCATCCTTCTGTGTCTATTTTAATATAATCAACATGAATGTTTTTATGATAAAAACAATTATCTAAAGTATCTGTCTCAATTTTGATTGTTTTTATGTCATTAAACCTTAATGGAGTTTTACCCATTGTATGTAAACCATTATGATTTATCGAAGTATTTAATATTGCTATTCCAGATGTATCAGACATACCTATATTATAGGTTTTTACATTGGTAACTTTATTTAAAATTAAATTATCATTTAATAAATTAAATGTATCTATAAATGGTTCGAAAGTATAAAATGTACTATTAGGTAAATATTTTGCATATAAAGAATATAATCCACTTTGTCCCCCAATATCAACAATATTATAATTTTTATTATCTATTTTTGAAAAAAATTGGTATAATGATTGTTGTTCCCATAAATCACCGTTTTTATTAAATGTATAAGGGGTTATTTCAATTGTTTTATCTGTTACATAAATAGGTAATTTTGGATTATTAAAATAATAATATGTATTCATATATATATCTATATATATATGTTTTTATATATGTTTTTATATATGTTTTTATATATGTTTTTATATATGTTTTTATATATGTTTTTATATATGTTTTTATATGTTATTATTTATTACATGTAACACACAAATGCCAACCTAATTTTTCTTCTAAAATGTTAAACATATGTTGGGGCATTGCTTCGAACCAATCCTCTTTAATATAAATCCCCTTTTTATATTCTTCTATTTTATATGGAAAAATATGCGTTTGTTTAATTTGTATATTTTTGTAATCTTTTAATAAATCATATATTTGTTCATTTGTATATGTATATGCTAATGGACAGCCGTTTTGTGCCTCATATTGCTCTTGTTCTTTATCTATTAACATTTTCTTCCACGAATTTTCGGCATACACCATTATTTTGAGAGTTCCACCTGGTTTCAATAAATTGTAAGCATTTTTTACAATTTTATCAGGACTAGGACTATGATGTATTACACCAAATGAGTATACTAAATCAAAACTGTTCAATCCTAAAAAATCAATATTATCTTCAGCATTTATATTATATAAATGCCCTACCAATTCGTACACTGATAATCGTTTTTTTGTTAATTCTAATGATTTATCGGATAATTCTAATCCATAATAATCAGCCCCGTTTTTTATAAAATTTATGGCTGCTGTGCCCATTCCACAGCCTATTTCTAATACTTTTTTATTTTTCCATAATGAAAAATTTGCAAGTTCTAATATATGTGGTTCAACAAAATGTTTTTTCATTTCTACTTCTTCAAAATATTCTTTTGAACCTATTTCCTTTATTGAATGATTTAAATTGCAAGGACGATTATTCCAATAATCTTTTATTGTATTTATATCTTTAATTGAATTGATATTTTCACTCATAATATTTAAATATTATAATTATATTCTATTTAAATATTGTATGTTATATAATATATAACATATTGAAATATGACAATATCGGTTGTATTAAAAGGAAGATTAGGCAATCAATTATTTCAATACGCCACATTACGTTCCATTGGTTTAAAAAATAATTATAATATTAGTATAAATATTAATTTTGAATGGCACGGACAAAGATGTTTATTAAATAATTTCAATATTCCTCCAAATGTATATTCTAATAATAACAATAACAATTTTATATATAAATATAATCAACCAGGAATAACAGATAAATATGGTTGCTTTAATTCGACGGTTCACTCCAGTATATTAACCATACAGGATAATACATTATTAGAGGGTCATTTCGAAAACGAAGATTTCTTTAAAGAACATCGATATATTATATTGAATGAATTAGTATTAAAAGATGATATACAAAATAATAATAATATAGAATTTATTAATAATATAAAAAAAAATAACGACAATTGTGTTATTGTTGGTATACATATCAGACGTGGAGATACATATGGCTATGGCTTTGATGAAAATAATGTTTTTGATTTTATTAATAAATCTATTGAGTTTATTAAAAAACAAAATAATAATTTTTTTTGTATTTTGTTTATTGGTGGTTCAAGAGTGTCACATATTGAAAATAATCACCAACAAGATATTGCTTGGTTAAATTCTTATTCTAAAAATTTTCCATATAAAAATATTATATCTCCCAGCACATTATCAAATGATGCACTATTAGATTTTTCATTATTAACTTTATGTGATTATAATATATTAACATTGAAATCAACCTTTAGTTGGATGGCGGCATATGTAAATAAAAATAATAATATAACACTTGTTAATAAAAATTGTATGTTACCTCCAGCTGAAAAGTTTATTGTTTTATAATATAATCAAATAGCCTACCATAGACTTTTTGAACTTCATTTATTAATTGAATTTCGTCTTTTATTATTACTTTTTTTCCAGCTTCAACTAACCGTTTTGCTATTATTAATTTAGCACTTTCTTCTATAATTGGTATTTTACTATTTTCTTTATAGCACACATCTTCAATTATATATTCTAATTTATTTTCATCTAATATTTTTTGTGTTAAAAAAATACTATGAAGCTCATTGTATTTACTTGTTGCTAATAATAAATCATTATCTATTTTATTTTGTTGTAAAAGCAAAGCTAGTGCACGAGTATCTCTTGGAAAACAAGGACCGCCAAAAGAATATCCGGGTTTAAAATATTTCTCTCCTATTCTACTATCAGAACCAATCGAATCTAATACTTTACTTTTATCTGCTCCAATAGTGTCACAAACATCTGAAATCATATTTGCAAATGATAATTTTGTTGTAATAAACCCATTAATTGATATTTTTGTAATTTCTGCTTCTAATGGAGTAAGAATACAATATTTGGGCTGTACTTTAACTATTTTATCATATATTTCTCGCAATTTTTCCGATAATTTTATACTATTTGTTCCAATTAATATCATATCTGGATATAAAAATCCTTTGATTATTTCACCTTGTGCAATAAACTCCGGATTATAAGAAAGTGTTGTATTCTTACAATCTGAAATTAGAAATGTTCCAACTTCATCTATATATTTTGGCATTAATGTGCAACCTATAATAATATGTTTATTTTCAACTTTTTTTTCATTAATTTTTTGTAAAAGATTAGAAACAATTGAATGATCATAAAATTTATCTCCTCCAGAATTAGGAGTCTGAACAATTATAAATATAATATTAGAATGAATTAGTCCATCTTCTAAATCAGTAGAACCTTTAAAGTTTTTACTATTTTCTAATAATTTTTCATAGCTAGGCTCTTGTGTTTTAAAAGTTTTATTATTCAGTTGTTTTATATATTCTTCGTTAATATCAATACCCAAAACATTATATCCAGCGTTTTCAATCAATAAAGCCAATCCTAGACCAAGTTTTCCTATGCCACAAATTGTAATATTATTTTCCATAATATTATAATTATTAAGATTTTTTTTATATTATTATTTATAATAAATATTAAAACAATTAAAAATAATATATAAATATTAAAACCTAATATAAATATTAAAACCTAATATATATTATTTATGGCTAATACTAATAATAATACTAATAGTAGTAGTGTTGTTATTCCAAAAATTATTCATCAATTATGGATTGGTCCTAAGCCTCGTCCTTCAAAATTTATGGCTACTTGGAAGGACAAGCATCCAGATTATGAATATATAATGTGGAATGAAGAAGAACTTAGTAAGCGTGGGTTGCATCTAGAATGCGTTTCAAGAATAAATGAAATAGAAGAAATTAATGGTAAAGCCGATATTATACGTTGGGAGATTTTATATCATTATGGTGGTCTGTTTATAGATGCCGACTCTATTTGTATTGAGCCATTTAACTATTTGATTGAACAGCATAAACCTTTTTGTGGTTATGAAAATGAAACTGCTAGACCTGGTTTAGTTGCCACAGGGACTATGGCATTTCCAAAAAATCATCAGTTACCTAGAGGCGCAATTGATTATATTAAAGCTAATGAAGTTTCTAGAGCTAAAACAAGTAAAATGGCGTGGCGAACTGTTGGTCCCGAATTATTAACAAATCTTTTACTAACCAATTTATATAAAGATGTAGTTATTTATCCAAGTTATTATTTTTTACCTAAACATCTTACTGGACTACAATATATGGGTCACTCTATTGTTTACGCATATCAAGAATGGGGTTCAACAAAACAAAATTATGAAATTATGAATAACATTGAACTAGAAGAAATTTATAAAGAACCTATAACATGGATTTCTGTATTAGTAAGTAGTTATAATACAAACCATAAATATGTTGTTGAATGTTTGGAGTCAATTAGACAGCAAAACGGCCACTTTGGGATTGAGCTAATATGGATTAATGATGGTTCAAATGAACTAAGCACTAAGCTATTAGAGAAGACTCTTGACGAATTTAAAGCGAAAATGCGATTTACTAAAATAGTTTATAAAAAGTGGGAACAAAATAAAGGAATTGGTTATAGTTTGAATAAAGGAATTGAATTGTGTTCTAACGAAATTATTATTAAAGTTGATAGTGATGATATTTGTTTAGCTGACCGTTTTAGTAAACAGCTAGAATTTATGAAAAATAATAAAGATTGTGCTATTGTGGGTTGTAACGCTCATTATTTAAAAGAAATTAATAATTCTAAAGTGGTTCATGGCTGTACAAATCATGGTTATTTATTAACATGGGAAAACTATAAAAAATCACCAAGTCATTGGTTTGTAAATCATCCATGTGTATGTTATAGAAAATCATGTGTGTTAGAAGTTGGTAATTATAATGTACATACACATTCACTATACGAAGATTTTGAACTTGAATTAAAATTATTAAAAAAATTTGGCAAGCTATATAATATTCAAGAAAATTTACTACATTATAGAATTCATGGAGAACAAGTTACTGCAAATAATAGTTGTGGTAAACCGGGAATAGTTAAAGCCAGAAATGATTTTATTAACCAACTATTAAGAGAGTAAGAGAGTAAAATAGCGTGTATGTATTATAAAAAATTGATTTAGTTTATATAATTATAAAATAACTATATTTATAATTATATATATATTTGACTATGATTTTGGAGTTGTTACAAAACATGGTTGAATATTTATTGATTAAACTATTTCCGCAAACTTATGAATATAAAGTAATAGAGCGAATAAATTCAAGTGGTTCAGTAATTGAATATAATATTTAATAAAATATTACTATTCTTCCGTTTGGGGTGGTCTTATTGGTTCAGCAACAGCAACAGCATTAGATGGTAGCATTGTTTCTGTTTTTTCATCCATAGTTTTTGTTTTTTTGGTATAAATATTTACATGCGATTTGTCTAAAAACATATTAAATGTACACAATCCCAATAACCATAATAAATACGGCATATAAAATTGTATTTCTAAATCAAAAAAAGCAGCTATTAAATATCCAGCAACTATTAATATTAATATCAAAACTAATGATAATGCTATATTTGACAACATCGCTATTATTATATAATATGTTATTTATTTTGTTTTATAACTAATACACTATTTTCTTTTATTGGGCGATTTTCCAATAAAAATTCACATATGTGATTACTATCTACTTCTTCATTGTCTTTAAAATAAGTATCTAACATTTTTATTAAATAATCTTTATTAATTGGTGCCTTTAGTTTTGTTTTTTTATATAATAATTTGCCATTATTTATATCAACCCTATCAATTTCATTACTTTCCATAATTTTAATTAAGATTGATGATATATTTTTCTTTTTATCTTTTAGTTCTTTTAATTGTTTTTGTAGCAAAATAATATTTGAATTTATAGCAATCCATTCCTTAATTGAGTGTATTAGTACTTGTTTAGTGTCTCCCATTTTATTAAATATTAATAAAATAGTATTATATCTTTTTTTTATTGTTTTTATTGTTTTTATTGTTTATTGTTTTTATTGTTTATTGTTTTTATAATAGGTATTTCTCTAAATTGTTTCATTAGTGGGCACAAGAAGCCCTTGTTTTACTATATTAGTAAGCGCTAACCTAATAACTAAGTCATCTTTGTTGCCTGTTGTTTTTTTGGAGTGTTTTTTGAGTTCTTCTTTTAACTCTGTAATAGTTTTCTTCTTTAAGCAAGCAATAACATTGCTATCTAAATTTTTTATTAGTTCTTCCTCATTGTATGTATATTTCATATGATTGTTACAAAATGTTCCATTATTTGTTACACACGCACTTTTACCGCAACAATTCCCCTTTTTTCCTTTATATTCGCATTCATGAAGTTTAAGTGATAAATGTATAGGACTATTTACACCGTGTATTAACTTATTATTATAATATTTAAAATATGGCAACAGTTTATGTGTCATTGCACGACAATATGGACATCTTATTTCGCTAAATTTTACTTTGTTAAAATATAGGCTATGTTTTGCTTTTTGTTGTACCACTTCATTATATAGTTCATTTATATTGAACTTATGACAACAATCTAATGTAATATAGTTATTTGTTAATGGTTCGCCACTTATTAAGCAATGCTTATTTAAAGAGCTTGAATCACAGTCATATTCTTTGGATAAATAACTCTTAAATAAATCCATAATTTGTTAATGAAGTACTATATAATATTTATATAGTATTTATATAGTATTTATATAGTATTAATTTAAAATTTTATATAATAATATTATATAAAATTAATATGGCAGTTTCTATTGAAATATGGGGACCTAATATATGGGGTCTATTTCATGGATTATCTTGTAAAATTAAAGAAGACAAATTTATGCTCCATAAAGAGAGATTAATTTATGTTTTAAAGAATGTGTGTGCTACACTACCTTGTCCTGAGTGTTCAAAAGATGCTACTTTGTTATTAAAAACAGTTAATTTTAATACTATCAATAGTAAAGAAGAGTTTAAACTCTTTTTGTTTAATTTTCATAATACTATTAATAAAAAACTTAATAAACCACTTTACGAATATTGCAACATAACAAAATACAACAATGTTAATATTAATGCTTTATATAACAATTTAAACATTATATATTTGGCTAGAATTCCTAATCCTCATTTAATGGGGTTTGCTCTAAATAAGAAAATGTTGTTTCCAAAAATTATGGCGGCATTACTATTAATAAAAAATGATTTGCAATAACTTATAATACATGTTTTAGTCTGCAGCATTTGGATTTATCCCATAGCATTTGGATTTATCCCATAGCATTTGGATTTATCCCATAGCATTTGGATTTACAGCAACACCATTTTTATATAAACTACATTTAAAATTTTGAGTTCCTGGTTTAGTGCATTGAGTGTTATTACTTATTTTATCTGCAAAATATAAATAACTTGAAGTATAATCAGATGACATTAGTAATGAATAATATAGTATAGCAAATATTATACCTATTAAAATTCCTAATATTATACCAAATAATCCACTGCAGTTATATAAAAATTCGGTTACAGCATTTATTAATACTAATACTATAGAAAATACTAATAATCCTACATTTTGTTGATTTTTTATAATCATTGGATAAATCAAATATGCTGCTGAAAATGACAATACTGCACTACTAAATGAAGGCGAATCGTAGTAATGAAGACCGGATGTTTCATCAAAAGCACGCACTGTAAATGGTGATGGTAAAACATTACAAAATGGATTGGCATTAGTGCTTTGTTTATTTTTCAAAATATGTTTCAATAAATATACTATTGCTGCTATAATTACAATTCCCATATTGAAAATTAACCCGCTTAAATAATTATTTTGAATTATTGAATATAATGTAATAAAAAATATTAATAATAATGGTGAACTAAATGATATATATTGTAATATATTTGTTAAACTCATATGAATATTATATAGCTCAAATTTCATTCCCGCTTTTTTCTTTCCACTTGAACCAGATCTGTTAGGTTGTGTATTTCCTTCACGTTGTGGTTGGTTAGCTGCCTCGGGGGCGGCAGCAGTGTCTGCACTTTGTGTACCGCTCATATTTTATTATATATATATTATAAAATATTATACATAATTGTAAATATTATACATAATTGTAAATATTATACATAATTGTAAATATTATACATAATTGTAAATATTATACATAATTGTAATTTATATTTTATAAAACTTATATTATAAAATTGATATTAATACTATATAATAATTAGTTAATACTTAGTATATAAGTATTTAGTTATGGGAATTCCATATTATTTTAGTTATTTAATTCAGAAACATAGGCAATGTATATCAAAATTAGATAGTTTAGAATTAATAAATAATTTGTTTATTGACTCGAATTCTATTATATACGATTCACTTCATCTTAAGTTTAACGATTATTTGAACAAATATAAATATGAAGATGCAATTATTAAAAATGTAATAGCTAAACTTGAAGAAATTATTGCTATTATTAAACCACAAGATGCTATTTATATTGCCTTTGATGGTGTTCCTCCATTTGCTAAAATTAATCAACAAAAAAATAGGCGATATAAAACATCTTATCAAAATAATATATTAAAAAAGGAGACGCTATGGGATACTTGTGCAATAACACCGGGAACTCTTTTTATGGCTAATTTAAATAGTACTTTAAAAAATTATTTTGCAAATAAAAAATATTATAATTCAAACAATTCTATTATTAATGTGATTTTAAGTTTATCAGATGAACACGGCGAAGGTGAGCACAAATTATTTGCTTTTCTTAGGCAAAATTGTGTTTTACATGGCAAAACAAATGTGCTCTATGGTATGGATTCAGACCTATTTATGCTTTCTTTAAATCATGTAAAATATACAAAGAATATATTTTTGTATAGAGAAACACCGTTATTTATTAATGCGTTAGATAAATCTCTAGACCCTAAAGAAAAATATATTATAAATATTAATATTTTAGCACTCATTATATATTGTGTATTAACAAACCAAGGGAATTATGATGAGCATAAACATAGTTTACATAGTACACGCTCTAATAGTTATTATAATAAAATAGAAGACTATATTTTTATTTGTTTCTTATTGGGTAATGACTTTTTACCACATTTTCCAGCTATTAATATTAGAATTAATGGATTCACAATATTACTTGAATTATATCAAAAGCTTTTTGGAATCAATGAATTTATTATAAACAATGGTTCAATTAATTGGCACTCTTTTAAAAAGTACATAAAACATATTGCAGAAAATGAAGAACAATTTATTAAAGAAGTATATAATATTCGTGACAAACAGAGTAAAAAATATTATCCCGACACTACGAGTGAAGAGCTAGAACAGAAATTTAGTGCTATTCCTTTATGGGACTTAAATATTGAACGTTATATAAATCCGTTTGAAGAAGATTGGCAGCATAGGTATTATTATAGTTTATGTTTTATAGACTCTAAAAACAATGACTTTAATAATAATATTAAATTAATGTGCACAAATTATTTAGAAACACTGCAATGGGTTTATTATTATTATTCTGGTGAATGTATAAATTGGACTTTACATTATAAATACTATTATCCGCCATTATTATGTGATTTATATACTTATATTCCATACTTTAATAGCGAGTTAACATTAAAACAAGATACTACTATTTTGAATACTAATGTATTATTAGCTTATGTTTTGCCAAAAAATAGTTTACACTTGCTTCCCGAAAAAATAGTCAATCATTTATTGGCTAATTATGGAAACTATTATAAAAATGACTATGAGCTATTATATGCGTTTTGTAAATATTTTTATGAAGCACACGTAGTTTTTCCAGAAATAGAACATACAAGTTTTAATAATGCTATTTTAAAATTACTGTAATGCATACTGTATATATTAGATTATTTATAAACAAATCTATTTTATAAATAATATGCGTTTAAATTGATAAAAGATGTAAGATGTGATATGTAAAACAAAATAACACTATTTTAACAAACATACTTTAAACATTTTAAAAAAAATTGTTCTAATTGATGAACATTTGAACCACTATGAATAATGTCTGGAACAAACCAGTGGTCTTTTTTACCACCTGTAAATACTATTAGTGCGGGTATTCCATTTACCATCTTCATTTTTTTTAATTTCATATATAATTCTAATGATTCGTCAATATCAATTTCATAATATTGAATAGAATTTGGTTTATTTGCTAAAAACTTTAGACAATGTGGTTGAATCACTTTACATGGTCCACACCAGGTAGCCGTAAATTTAATAATTATTAATTCTTTTTCTCCTAATAATGATTGTTTGTGTTTTAAATCTTCTTCACTAATTGTTTCTGGCATATATATATATTTAGTATATAAATATATTTTATACTTATATTATTTTTAAATAATTTTAATATTTTTATATACTATAAAAAAATATTATATTAGAAAAAACCCAAAGCATTTATGTGTACAAAAATAATTACTAAAACAGAATAACCTCAGCAACTTTGCCCTCAAATTTTTCTAAGTTTTCTTTCTAAGTTTTCTTTCTAAGTTTTCTTTTTATTTTTCTAAGTTTTCTTTTTTAAACTTTTCCAAAAAAGCCCATTTTTCGCCTTTTTTACTTTTCTTAGCATAATGCTTTGTTTTTAAAAGTATGAAAATCCTTGTTTTTTTTATCGTAACAAATTTCAAAATTTATTTTTCAAGATTTTTTTCACTTTTGGACATTTTAAAATGTCCAATTTAATAATAAGTATACCTTTATAAAAAATTTAGTTGAAAATACACATTTTTCAACTTTGTTACCATAAAGGATTCAAATCTTTAAAATATGCAAAAAAACAGTCAAACCATAATTTAAAAACTATAAAAAAAAGGATTTAGGCGCTTTTTTTGTTGTATAAATATACAACAAATGACAACCGAAAAAGCGCCAAAAAGCGCCAAATTATTTGTTTGTGAAAATTGTGCCTATAAATCGTGTAAGAAATCTGATTACAACCGACATTTGGCCACAGCAAAGCATAAAAATACAACATTTGTACAACAAAATACAACAAAAAGCGCCGAAAATAATGCTATCGAGACAAATTTTAGTTGTAAATGTGGAAAATCGTACCCATATAGGGGTTCATTGTATAATCATTTTAAAAAATGTAAAATTATTAAAGAAAATAGCGCGAAAACGCGCACACACGAAAATAGTGTTGATAATTATGAAAGTTCGAGTCCAAATATAACCCTGTGCAATGATTTAATTGTTAGATTATTGAATGATAATAAAGAAATGCGAACAATTATTGTTAAGCAACAAGACCATATGATAAAACAACAAGAACAAATAAAAGAGCTTATACCAAAATTAGGAAACAATACTAATAATATTCAAAATAATCGGTTTAATATTAATGTGTTTTTGAATGAACGATGCAAAGATGCCATTAATATGAGTGATTTTATTAAGTCAATACAAGTTAGCTTACAACAATTGGACTATACAAAGCAAAATGGGATTGTTGATGGATTAAGCAATGTAATAATAGAAAATATGAGTAAACTTGAATTATATCAACGCCCGATACATTGTACGGATATTAAACGAGAGACTGTGTATATAAAAGATGACGATACTTGGGAAAAAGATGTTAATAAAGATAAAATAAAGAAGGTAATAAAAGAAGTATCGACAAAACAATTTTGCGCATTAAGCAATTGGACAAAAGAAAATCCTGATTTTCAAAACAATGAGTCAAAGCAAAATTATTATACACATACATTAGTAGCAATTGCAAATAATAAGGAACATAACGAAGATAAAATAATCAAAAAGCTTTGCACAAACAGTTATATTAAAGAAGAATGATTATGCTATTTTATAATATTTATACTATTCATTAAAAATATTGAATAGTTTTAATGAATTAATAATTAGATTATTAATGTGTTCTTCTTCTTTTTGTATTTTTATGCCTTCTTCTTCTTGTTTTTGTTTTCGTTTTATTTTTCCTAAAACGACGCTTAGATAATTTACTGGCTTTGCGGAGTTTTTCTACAGCATCTTGATTTGTTTCCCATGACCATTCTCCCAGTATTTGTTGTCTATGTATTATATCCAAATATGCTATAGCTTGTTCCCTAAATGACGCCGCACTCGCTGGCGACGTCGTCTCTAATGCCCTCTCCGCCCACCCATATGCTGCTGTCGCCGCCTCCACTGCCCTCTGGGTCGGGTGTGGGGGGTCTTGCTTCGTCGGCACCTCTATCGGGCCAGCCATCACCGTCGCTCCAGCCCTTCTCCTTGCCCCTTTTGCCTCAGTTAATATGTTATTAGTATGGTCAACTAACTCTTGTGGTGTTAATTCGGATAATTGACGCGAAGTCATTTATATATTAATATAATATTTAATATTTGTAATAAATTATAATTAAATATATAAATATATATTGAATATATTTATATATATATGAAAATTGCAGTTTTAATATATGGAAGATTAAATCTATCTTTGGTAAGTTATGAGTATATTATAAATTCTTTAAGTAATTATGATAGTGTAGATTTTTTTTGTTCATCTGATAACTCAGATTAAATTCATTTGCATGAATTTATTACTAATTATAAACCATTAGCTTATATAAATGATAAAATAAATACAGATGAACATAATTATATGTATTCTTTTCCGGCAGCACCAGAAACACCTATTGATTCTATGATTAGGCATTTTATAAATAAAAATAGAGTTTATAATTTATTCTTAAAATATATTGATGCACATAATAAACATTATGATATTATTATGTATTTGAGAGCCGATTTAAAAATATATGATAAATTTGATTTTCTAAATCCAAAAGATGATATAATATATATACCAGAAGGGAAAGATTCGAGACATGGAGTAAATGATCAAGTTGCTTATGGTAATAAAAATGTAATGAAAATATATTCTAATCTAATATATAACTGTAAAACATTATTGTCAAACAATCTCTCATATGTTCATCCAGAAACAATAACAGCGAGGAATTTAAAATATAATGGCGTAAAAATAGATAGATTTGTATTAAAATATGATATATTAAGAAAGTAAATACTTATAATAAAGTAATAGTATAAAATAATTATACTATTTAATTATAAAATACTTTATAATTAAATAGTATGGATTTAGACTTAGACATTACTAATTATGATTATGAAGATATATTAAAGTTATTTAATTTATGCAAAGACTTTAGTACAGAAGACTTAAAAAATGCAAAAAAACAGGTATTAGCAAGTCATCCCGATAAGTCAGGACTAGACAAGAGTTATTTTCTTTTTTTCTCAAGTGCTTATAAAATATTGTTTTCCATTTATAATTTTAGAACGAAACATAGCTCATTAACTAATCTCAACAATTATAATGACAATTATAGCGCCGAAAAAGACGAAACAAATGAACTGCTAATACATAAACTTATTGCTAGCAAATCAAAAAAAGAATTTAATAGTTGGTTTAACGAACAATTTGAAAGCTTTAAAATTAGTAATGATTATGAAAAAAACGGATATGGTGACTGGCTCAATGAAGCAAATGATGAAGAAACAACGCTATGTAAAGATTTAAGCTCCATGAATAAAATTATAGAGGAAAAGAAGAAGATTTTGAGAACTACAATGTTAATGACTAAGCAAGAAGTGTGTGAATTTAACAATAACAATAGTAATTATTGCGATTTAACAAATTCAAAACCCGAAGATTATAGTTCAGGATTATTTAGTAAATTTCAATATGAGGACTTAAAAAAGGCACATAATGAAAGTCTAATACCTGTGACCAATGAAGATAATATTAGCAAGTATAGTTCATTAGAAGATATAAGAATAAAACGAGCAACTCAGTCTTTAACTCCATTACAAGAGGACGAGGCAAAAACTTATTTAAATAAGTCTAAAGACCAGGAAAATGCTTTATCATGTATGCGTGCTTATAATTTACTAAAACAAGATGAGGTGACTAAGCAAAAAAATGAGAGATTTTGGTCTAATTTAAAACGAATAATGTAAGGTTATATAAAATTTTATAAATAATATATAATAAAATTTTATAAAATATATAATATATAAGTATAAAATGAAGTATAATTATAGTAATTTATTAATAAGCATATTAATATTAGCAGCCGCTGGATATATATATAATAAATTTAAAATAAATATTGATGCTAATTCGCAACAAGAAGATTTGAACGTAATAAAAAAATATTTGTTAGAAGATGATATAGATAAAACAATAGACACATTAAGTTCTGTAAAAAAACCAATATTATGGATACATATAGATTATATTAGAAATAGTAGAAATTGGGAATCTTTTGGTTCCAGAAATAGCGATGAACTAAATCAAGATTACTTATATTTAACAATTAGAACAATAATAAATAAATGTTCAGATGATTTTCATATTGTTATTATAGACGATGATTCGTTTTGTAAATTACTAGAACATAATTGTATTGATTTAAACAAGGTTGCTTATCCTATAAGAGATAATTTACGCAGTCTTAATATTATGAAATTATTATATACTTATGGAGGAATGTATATAGAAAATTCATTTATATTATTTAAATCGTTGGTAACAATATATGATAAAGTGCTGGATTCTAATAAAATGGTAACAGCACAATTTAAAAATAATGGGGCAAATGCTTATAATGTAGACTATATGCCTTCTATAAAATTTATTGGTTGTATTAAAGAATGTCCTACTATGAAACGACTAATAAAGCATATGGAACTACTTTACGGCACAAACTTTACAAGCTCATTAGAATTTGAAGACCTAATAAGCAAATGGTTATTAAAATGTGGAGAACAAGACGAACTAAATATAATTGATGGAAGATATATAGGGACAAAAGATAGTAATAATACTATGATTAATTTAGAAGAGCTTATGGGGTCAACGTTTATAGACTTACATGCTAAAGCGTATGGTTTATATGTACCATCGCACGAATTAGTAAGACGTTCAAAGTACAATTGGTTTTGCAAATTGGCATCTAAAGATGTATTGGAAGCAAATACAATTTTGTCAAAATATTTATTACTTTCAAATGAAGAAGAATAAGAAGAATAAGAAGAATAAGAAGAATTATAGTAAAGTTTGTAATAGCGTTTTAGTGTCTTGAGAGATTGTTTTTGGAAATATTATATTAAATTTAATAATCAAATTACCTACATATGAATCACGAATGAACCCCAAATTGTTTACTATTTTTATATAATTAAAATCTATTATTTCACTGCTAACAATTTTATATTGTTTGTTATTAATGTGAGTAAGAGTAAAATTAAAACCAATAAGTGCATCTTTAAGAGAGATTGATTTCAAATAAATAATATCTAGACCACTTCTATCAAAGCACTCATGTTTTGATAGAATTGTTATTACTTTAATATTGCTATAACTTGTTAAACCATTTGTAATGTATATATTACCTTTGTTATGTAAAGTAATCATTTCATTGGTATCAATTCCTTTACTAATAGTTACATATAGTGTTTCCATTTCACGAGTAATAACATTATTTATATACACTTTTCTCTCAATTATTATAGGCTTAGAGGAACCATTGTATGCATCATAATAGCTAATAGTTAGAGAGATTGTTATATCTTCATAATTATTAATAACATTTGTTTGTGAATTAACATTTGTTTGTGAATTAACATTTGTTTGTGAATTAACACTTGTTTGTGAATTAACACTTGTTTGTGAATTAACATTTGTTTGCGAATTAACACTAGATGGATATATTCCTTGATTGTAAGCATTTTGAAGAATCATAGACTGGTTAGGGTGTGCTTGTGCTTGTGCGTTTTGAATAGTGCTAAAATTTGTTGTTAATTTTACATAAGCATCATTAATTTTGTTAAAGAGTTCAGGATTAGCATTATTATTTTTATCTGGGTGATATTTTATGGATAACAGTCTATAAGCTTTTTTAATATCTTGCAAACTAGCATTACTAGATAAGCTTAAAATTGTAAAATATTGTTCGTAATCATTCATAATAAGTAGTTATTAACTATTAGTTATAATTAATAGTTATAATTATTACTTAAATTATTATAACTAATAAACTATAACAATAAACTATAATACTAATGAATGATTTATTAATTAACAAATATAAACCAACAAAAATACAAGACTGTAATTTTGATGTTAACACAATGACAATATTAGAAAATTTTATTGCAAACACTAACTATAATTTTATAGTACAAGGTGAGTCCGGTTCTGGTAAATCAAGTACTATAAATATTATAATAAACAAATATTTTAACTCCAATAGTTTTTTAATTAATACTAATGTGTGTTACATTACAATATTAAAAGACCAAGGCGTTAATTTTTATAAAAATGACATCAAACTATTTATAAACAATTATACAAATAATGGTTATAAAAAGTTTATTGTTATAGAAGATGTTGAACTATTTTCTGAAGCAATTCAGTTAAACTTTGTTGAGTTAATAAAAAATTACAAATCTAATATATTTTTTTTATTATCTACATCAAATGTGTTAAAAATTAACGTAACATTATATGAAATGTTAGACATTATTGAATTAAAAAAAATAGACGAAATGTTTTTAACCACAATTTTGAACACTATTTTAAATAGTGAAAATTTAACAATTGATGATTCTATAAAAAAATACATTATTAATTTATCCAATAATTCGATAAATAATTTAATAAATAATATTGAAAAAATAAAATTATTATATAACAACTTCAATTGTTTGGACGATTTAATACAACTAGATATTGTATCGGATATTATAATAAGCAATTTTGATATATTAGTAGACAAATGCACAAATGGCTCTATAAAAGAATCAATGGACTATATTTTAAATTTAATAGACAAAGGGTATTCTATTATAGATATTTTGGAAAATTTCCTTTATTATATTAAATATAACAATTCAAGTATATGTGAAGAAAACAAGTTTTTAATTATTAAAAATATTATTAAATATATTAATAATTACTTTACAATTGAAGAAGATAATATAGAAATTATATTTTTTATTAATAACTTACATAATATATTACATAAAAAATAAAATAAGATTTATTTTGTTATTCAAGTGTTATTCAAGTGTTATTCAAGAACTTATTCTACGTGTTTCAATTTTGGTAGAAGTCAAATATATAGAATTTTCAGTACATATTATATATGTTTCATCCATTTTATATATTTTTACAATAGGGCTGGTATATTCTTCGGCGTTTTTAACTAATAGCTTTTCTTTGTTTTCTTTTACTCCTATTAATACTTTTTTTTCAAGTGAGTCTAGCCAATAGTCTAACATAATAGGCTTATCTTCTGTTATAGAAATTTTAGCAATCTGGTTCCAAATTGTGGAAGGCGGCATAACTAACTGTTTATCACCTTCACTAGTCATTTTATATTAATGTTATATTTATAAACTTTAAATTCTTTTTTTGGTATTAATTATATTAATAATATTCTAAATAATCTAAATAATTAAATAATCTAAATAATTAATTTAAATATTCTAAATAGTTCAAGAATTAAATAAAATATTCTAAATAATTAAATAATCTAAATAATTAAATAATCTAAATAATCTAAATAATTAAATTAAATAATTAAATTAAATAATTAAATAAAATATTCTAAATAGTTCAAGAATTAATTGTAATAAATTTACTCCTAGATTTTTGTGGTTTTACTACTTTTTTAACACAACCTTCATTAAATATGTCTTTATATTCATTTAATATAATATTTCTAATAAATTGATATACAATAGTTAGTACGTCTTCGTCACATTTGCCAACAATTAAAATGCTACCTGTTCTAAATATCATATATGATATTTTAATAATTCTATCACAAACAGTGTGATAATAAATACAGCGAATACCAGGATAAGAACACGGGTCATAAATAGCATTAATGTTATATTTGTTTCTTAGTAGTGAATACAGTACTTCTCTGTTAATATAAAAACCACAATTAAAATTAGAATTAATTAGTACATTTTCTGTATCTTTATAATTACACTCAATAGTGTTATCAATATGTGCTTTTAACAGCTCTAATAATTTTTGTATAATAATATTCAATTGTTCATCGCTTTGAATACCGGGTATTTCTATTTTTCCAGTGTTAAAAATTTTAATATGTATTTCTTTAAATGAATCATTATGAAAAATTCTCAAAAATAATACAAAACAATTATAAAAAGCGCTTTTTTCTTTATTTGAATGATTTAACAAATCCTTTTTAGATAGTCCAATGCTAATTTTTCTGGTATGTTTGAATCTCTCATTTTCACTATGATTAATTATTTTACTGTTTACATTAGGAATTTCTTCTAGTTTTAACAGCATTTTATTATAATCATCAATATTGTCAAATGACACTTTTATTTGCTTTTTAGTAATACCCTCAATTTGTTCATTGTAATCTATAATTGGTATTTTCCAAAAATCTGCAAAAATATCTATTGTTTTACTAAGAAACAAGATTTTTGTTTTTGTAGATATATAAATATTTGAACATTTTTTTTCAAGTTCTTCAAAAGTAATAGTATTTTGTTGCTCTGCTTTAACAATACTACTTGAGTTATCTTCTTGTTTATTATCTAAAAAATTAAGCCATTCATCATCAATAGTCATAGTATAAATAATAATGTTGATTTTAAATAATAAATTAATTCAATTATTTAAAATAATAAATAGAAATAAATAGTAATAAATAGAAATAAATAGTAATAAATAGAAATAAATAGAAATAAATATATGCAAACTTAGGTTGCTTATTATATTATTATTACAAAATTAAAATGCTATTAATGTTGTAATAATAAATTATACAAATTATTTATACAATTTGTCTTGTTATTCAGTTTTGAATAATTATGAATATAAAATTCAATGTCTAATATTTTATTATAACTAAAATCAAAAATATAGTTTTTTAATATGTAATATACATATTTTTTTATAAATTCATTATAATCAAAATTATACTTTTTCTCAAAATAA